>ENA-OQIC01000344-OQIC01000344.1-human-gut-metagenome-genome-assembly--contig:-NODE-344-length-20921-cov-8.760796_pt1 | contig 20921 bp, 24 predicted proteins | sample MGYA00242572_ERZ504736 | MGnify/ENA primary metagenome ERZ504736 (study PRJEB26092, sample SAMD00036201) | human gut metagenome | host: Homo sapiens | study: EMG produced TPA metagenomics assembly of...
CTGGGCGGCGATGTTCGAGGGGCGGATGATTGGCAACGCGCTGTCCCGGGCACGGGCGGAAACAGGCAGGCTGTCCGTATCCGGTCCGCTGCCGGAGGAGGAAAGACAACGGGAGGATGAACTGGAGATGGTGATAACGCACGACCGGCTGATGGAAGCCATCCGGAACCGGGAGGAAGCAGAAGAGGGAAAGGAATCACAAGCCGCCTTGAAATCTTGTCCCGACCGGCGGAGTAGCCTGTGGGGGCTGAAGCGTGGAAACAAGATAACAGTATCCCCCTGTTATCTGCAAGTCTTTGACATTCAGGGAAACCGTGCGGCAGTCCGTTTGAAAGATGGACAGGCCGGAGTGGTGAGTGCCTCCGGGGAGCCGGAAGTGATACTTGGGTATTGCCGGAGATTGAAGTTCCTGAAAGAGGAACTGCTGGCTGTTACGGATACTGCCGGCACGGTTTCCTACATGGACATGAAAACAGGCCGCACTTACCGGGAGAAGCCGGTGGTGTTTTCCTATGGCGGTGTGGAATTGCTGAGGGTAGGGGAGACTTTCCATAGCCGTACAAAAAAGCATACGCTTCCATGAACGGGCTGCATAAAGACAGCATCTGCTTTTATGAATATTACTTGAAGATACCGGATTATCGCGTACCGAAGTCCTGCAAGCTGGTGGATTCCGTATGGTCCACGGTGTTTGATGTGTTCGCCTGCTTGTTGGCAGGGGATGACGAGGAAGTTTATTGGTGCTGCGGCCGTCTGGCCGACCGGAGCATCGTGGTGATGGACGGGGCCGGAAGGTATTACCATGTGGAAAAAGGAAAGAGGAAGCGGTACATTGCCGCTAACCTTCCCGAACCCGGTGAGCAGGACTTCGACACGGCTGTAAAGAAGCTGAAAGAGGAAGCCGGACAGCGGGCGGAGGAAACGGACCGGCAGAAGAGAAGGAACGAGGAAGCGAAAAGGCGGAAGAGGCTGGAGGAGATAAGAGATGCCCTTCCGTACCGTATGGGCATGAAATGGGGCTTGAAACTGGGGGAACGTATCATCGTTCCTCCCAAATACAGAAAGATTCTTCCTCCTGTGGGCGTTTATTGTGCTTTTGAAGAGAGCGCCTGCCGGTGGGGGGTGATGGCACTGGACGGGAAAGTGATGGTGGAAGCCCGCTACCAGGAGGTGGATATAGAAAACAACGGTACGGTACACCTGACCGTCATTCCCGGCAAAGTGAAGACCGTCAAACTGTAAGTGTTTCCGGAATGAAACACAAATGACGCGAATGACATAAATTAAAAATCAAGATAAATTTATGCCATTCGCGTCATTTGTGTTCTAAAAAAAAGTGAGCATCTGCCTGAGTTTGCACATACATTCAGAAAGGTTTCTATTATTACAGAATTTTTTCCATAATAAGCACCATTTCTTTCTTTTTTCACATTTTTTTTCTGTACTTTTGCGCTCAAATTTAAAAACCATTTTTTATAACCCAATATGGCAAATGTGATTAAATTACACAAAGGCTTGAACATCAACCTGAAAGGGAAACCTGCTCAGGAGTTCTTTGACGTGAAGCAGCCGGACATCTATGCGATAGTGCCCGATGATTTTCATGGCGTGACTCCTAAAGTCGTGGTCAAGGAACAGGAATATGTGACGGCCGGGGGAACATTGTTTGTTGACAAGAACCACCCCGAAGTGAAGTTCGTATCTCCGGTAAGCGGTGTCGTTACCAGCGTGGAGAGAGGCGAACGTCGTAAAGTCTTAAGCATCTCCATTGCAGCTGCAAAGGAGCAAGACTACGAAGAGTTTGGAAAGAAGGATGTTTCGACTCTGACAGGCGAGCAGGTAAAAGCCGCCCTGCTGGAAGCCGGACTTTTTTCATTCATTATCCAGCGCCCCTACATCGTGGTGGCTGATCCGAATGCCAAGCCGAAAGGCATCTTCGTTTCTGCATTTGACACTAACCCATTGGCTGCTGATTTCGAATTTGTTCTGAAAGGCCAGGAAAAAGATTTCCAGACTGGTCTGGACGCACTGGCAAAGATGGCAAAGACGTATCTGAATATCAGCGTAGAGCAGAAGAGCCCTGCACTGACCAACGCCAAAAATGTAACTGTAACTGCCTTCGACGGTCCTAACCCCGCCGGAAACGTAGGCGTTCAGATTAACCACATCAGTCCTATCAACAAAGGCGAAACTGTTTGGACGCTCCGTGCGGAAGAAGTGATCTTCATCGGACGCCTGTTCAACACAGGTCGCGTAGACCTTACCCGTACTATCGCCCTGACCGGTTCGGAAGTGAAGAAACCGGCTTATTGCAAGCTGAAAGTAGGAGCCTTGCTGACAGATATTTTTGCAGGACGTGTGAACGGAGGTAAAAACTTACGCTACATTAACGGTAACGTGCTGACCGGAACTTTGGTGAAGCCAAACGGATTCCTGGGTGCGCACGCTACAAGTCTTACTGTGATTCCCGAAGGGATGACCGGCACGAATTCCTGGGCTTTATCATGCCGCGTACCGATCAGTACAGTGCCAACCGCAGTTATTTCAGCTGGTTGTGCGGTAACAAGGAATACACACTGGATGCCCGTATCAAAGGTGGCGAACGCCACATGATCATGTCCGGCGAGTATGACAAAGTATTCCCGATGAGCATTTTCCCCGAATATTTAATTAAAGCTATCATTGCCGGCGATATTGACCGCATGGAAGCACTTGGTATTTACGAAGTGGCTCCCGAAGACTTCGCTGTATGTGAATTCGTTGACTCTTCCAAATTGGAATTGCAACGCATCGTGCGTCAGGGCTTGGACATGCTTCGCAAGGAAATGTGCTAAATAATTAAAAACTAAGAATTAAAAGTTAATGAAAGCGTTAAGAAATTATCTCGACAAGATAAAGCCAAACTTTGAAGAGGGCGGCAAACTCCACGCGTTTCGTTCGGTGTTCGACGGTTTCGAAACATTCTTGTTCGTACCCAACAGCACTTCGAAAACAGGAGTTCACATTCATGATGCGATTGACAGCAAGCGTATCATGTCAATGGTGGTTATTGCGTTGATACCGGCCCTGTTGTTCGGTATGTACAACGTAGGTTACCAGCACTTCTTGCTGTAGGCCAGGAGGCAGGTTTCTTTGAAAAGTTCATTTATGGTTTCCTGGCTGTTCTGCCTAAGATTATCGTGTCATACGTAGTCGGTCTGGGAATCGAATTTGTGGTGGCACAATGGAAGAACGAAGAAATTCAGGAAGGTTTCCTGGTATCCGGTCTGTTGATCCCGATGATCGTTCCTGTGGAATGTCCGTTGTGGATTCTGGCTGTCGCTACAGCATTCTCTGTTATCTTCGCTAAGGAAGTATTCGGCGGTACAGGTATGAATATCTTCAACCCTGCATTGATTACCCGTGCTTTCTTGTTCTTCGCTTATCCTACCAAAATGTCCGGTGATGCCGTTTGGGTAAGCACTGACAGCATTTTCGGTATCGGTGGCGGACAGGTAGTGGACGGTTTTACCGGCGCTACGATGTTGGGACAGGCTGCTACAGCCGCTCCGGGTGCAAGCGAACTGATTAATGTGAACGGTACTCCCGCTACCATGTGGGATATGGTTGTAGGTTTGATTCCGGGTTCTATCGGTGAAACCAGCGTTATCGCTATCGCACTGGGTGCCATCATCCTGTTGTGGACAGGCGTGGCAAGTTGGAAGACCATGTTCTCTGTCTTTGCCGGTGGTATCGTGATGGGATTGATCTTCAATGTATTCGGCTCTACAGATAACATGATGGCTCAGTTGCCTTGGTACGAACACATCGTATTGGGCGGTTTCTGCTTCGGCGCCGTGTTCATGGCTACCGATCCTGTGACTTCCGCACGTACGGAAAAGGGTAAGTTCATCTACGGCTTCCTGATCGGTGTGATGGCTATCGTTATCCGTGTGTTGAATCCGGGTTATCCCGAAGGTATGATGCTTGCCATCCTGCTGATGAACATCTTCGCTCCGCTGATTGACTACTGTATCGTACAGAAGAACATCACAGCCCGCGAAAACAGATTAAAATCAACTAACAACTAAAATATCGGACATTATGAATACTAATAGTAATAGTTATACTATCATCTATGCTTCGATAATGGTTGTTATCGTAGCATTCCTGTTGGCATTCGTGTCTTCTTCTCTGAAAGAAAAACAGTACCAGAATGTAGAACAGGACACAAAGAAACAAATTCTGGCAGCTTTGAACGTTTATGACGTAAAAGATGTGAATGCAGAATATGATAAATATGTGAAAGAAGACGATTTGATGCAGGCAGACGGTTCTTTGGTAAAGAACGATGCTGCTTTCCAGACTTCTTATAAAGGTGAAATCGCTAACGGACGTCTTCATGTATTCGTTTGCGACGTGGATGGTCAGACCAAATATGTGCTGCCTATTTATGGTGCCGGTCTTTGGGGACCTATCTGGGGATACATCGCATTGAATGATGACAAAGACACTGTATATGGCGTTTACTTCTCTCATCAAGGAGAAACTCCGGGTCTGGGTGCAGAAATCACCACTACTAAGTTCCAGGATCAGTTCTTGGGCAAACATGTAATGGAAAACGGTACTGTAGCTTTGGGTGTTGAAAAACACGGCAAGGTGGCAAAACCCGATTATCAGGTAGACGGTATCTCAGGTGGTACTATCACTTCTAAGGGTGTAGATGCGATGATTAAGGATTGCCTGAGCATGTACAATTCATTTTTAACTAATAAATAAGAGGAGGGTAAATAGAATATGAGCGCATTATTTTCTAAAAAGAATAGAGAAGTTCTTTTAACTCCGCTGGGTTTGAATAACCCTGTCACCGTACAGGTGCTCGGTATCTGTTCTGCACTGGCTGTAACGGCTCAGCTGGAACCGGCTATCGTGATGGGTCTTTCCGTAACCATTATTACAGCCTTCTCGAACTTCGTTATCTCCTTGTTGCGTAACACCATTCCCAACCGTATCCGTATCATCGTCCAGTTGGTGGTTGTTGCCGCATTGGTAACTATCGTTAGTGAAATTTTGAAAGCGTTCGCATACGATGTAAGTGTGCAGCTTTCTGTATATGTAGGTTTGATTATTACAAACTGTATCCTGATGGGACGTCTGGAAGCGTTTGCTATGATGAACGGTCCTTGGGAATCATTCCTGGATGGTATCGGTAACGGATTGGGTTATGCCAAAATCCTGATTATCGTGGCATTTTTCCGTGAACTGCTGGGAGCCGGTACATTGTTTGGCTTCCAGGTTATCCCGCAGGCTGTTTATGACTTGGGCTACTTGAACAACGGCTTGATGCTGATGCCTCCTATGGCGTTGATTATCTGTGCTTGTATCATTTGGTACCAACGTGCAAAACACAAAGAATTGCAGGAAAGTAATAATTAATCCCCGTTATAAAACGAAAAGAATATGGAATATTTAAGTTTGTTTGTAAAGTCCATCTTTGTGGACAATATGATTTTCGCATACTTCCTGGGGATGTGTTCTTACCTGGCAGTATCGAAGAACGTAAAGACAGCCGTAGGTCTGGGTGCAGCCGTTACTTTCGTGTTGATTGTAACTCTGCCGGTGAACTATTTGCTGGAAAATTACGTACTGGCACCTAATGCGCTGATTGATGGAGTAGACCTCAGCTTCTTGAGCTTTATCCTGTTTATTGCCGTTATTGCCGGTATCGTTCAGTTGGTGGAAATGGCGGTTGAACGTTTCAGCCCGTCGCTCTATGCTTCATTGGGTATCTTCCTTCCGCTGATTGCTGTAAACTGTGCCATCATGGGTGCTTCATTGTTTATGCAGCAACGTCATTTCATCAACATTGGCGAGGCAACCACTTACGCTTTGGGCTCAGGTATCGGTTGGGCACTGGCTATTATCGGCCTGGCTGCCATCCGTGAAAAAATGGCTTACTCTGATGTTCCCGCTCCTTTGAAAGGTCTGGGTATCACTTTCATCACTGTAGGTTTGATGGCAATGGCATTTATGTGTTTCTCTGGTTTGAAAATCTAAAAGGAAAGGAATAAGACAATGGATATGAATTTAATATTAGCTAGTATTGGAGTATTCCTTGGAATTATCCTTCTGCTCGTTGTTATTTTGCTGGTAGCTAAGCAGTATCTTACTCCGAGCGGCAAAGTAAAGATAACTATCAATGGAGAGAAAGAACTGGAAGTAGAACAAGGTTCAACTTTGCTGAACACCCTGTCTGTAAATGGCATCTACCTGTCATCGGCTTGTGGTGGTAAAGGTTCTTGCGGTCAATGTAAATGCCAGGTTGTAGAAGGCGGTGGTGAGATTCTTCCTTCTGAAAAGGGACATTTCAGCCGTAAACAACAACAGGATCATTGGCGTCTGGGCTGCCAGGTGAAAGTAAAAGGTGACCTGGGCATCAAGATTGATGAATCTGTACTGGGTGTTAAGGAATGGGAATGCGAAGTAATCAGCAACAAGAACGTTGCCACTTTCATCAAAGAGTTTATTGTGGCTTTGCCGAAAGGTGAACACATGGACTTCGTTCCGGGTTCATACGCTCAGATTAAGATTCCTAAATTTGAAATGGACTACAACAAGGATATCGATAAAGACCTTATCGGTCCGGAGTATCTGCCCGCATGGGAAAAATTCGGTCTGTTCGGCTTGAAATGTAAGAATACGGAAGAAACCATCCGTGCTTACTCTATGGCCAACTATCCTGCCGAGGGTGACCGTATCATGCTGACAGTGCGTATCGCTACTCCTCCGTTCAAACCGAAAGATCAGGTCCCGGCTTTATGGATGTGAATCCGGGTATCGCTTCATCTTACATTTTCACGCTGAAACCGGGTGACAAGGTAACGATGAGTGGTCCTTACGGAGACTTCCACCCGATCTTCGATTCTAAGAAGGAAATGATTTGGGTAGGTGGTGGTGCCGGTATGGCTCCGTTGCGTGCGCAAATTATGCACATGACCAAGACACTGCACACTACCGACCGTGAACTTCACTATTTCTATGGTGCGCGTGCATTGAACGAAGTATTCTATCTGCAAGATTTCCAACAATTGGAAAAAGACTTCCCGAACTTCCACTTCCATCTGGCTTTGGACCGTCCGGATCCCGCAGCCGATGCAGCAGGCGTGAAGTATACCGCAGGTTTCGTTCACAATGTGATGTATGAAACTTATCTGAAGGATCATGAAGCTCCCGAAGATATTGAATACTACATGTGTGGCCCCGGCCCGATGTCTAATGCAGTCGTTAAGATGCTGGATAGTCTGGGTGTTGAGCCTTCTTCTATCATGTACGACAACTTCGGAGGATAATATCAGGATCTCCTTTTATTAATAATGAAAATAAGCCCGGTAAAAGTGAACTTTTATCGGGCTTTTTCTTTACTTTTGTATAAAACGAAAATGAATATGATAGAGAACATACTAGCCAATTTGAAAATTGAGCGGCTGAACCCGATGCAAGAGGCGTCCATCAATGCTTGGAAAGAGGGAAAAGACCTAATATTATTGTCTCCTACGGGGTCCGGCAAGACGTTAGCTTATCTGTTGCCTTTGGTGCAGAGTTTGAAGCCTGGTATAACAGGCGTACAGGCTATAGTGCTGGTTCCTTCCCGGGAACTGGCTTTACAAATAGACCAGGTATTTAAATCCATGAACACACCCTTCAAGGCTGTAAGTTGTTATGGAGGACGACCGGCCATGGAAGAGCACCGTACCATCAAAGGGATGCAGCCATCAGTCATCATCGGTACTCCGGGCCGTATGAATGATCATCTTTCCAAACAGAATTTTGATGCAGATACGGTCACAACTCTGGTAATCGATGAATTTGACAAATGCCTGGAGTTTGGCTTCCAGGAAGAGATGGCGACTGTCATAGGACAGTTGCCCAACTTGCAACGCCGTTTTCTGTTGTCGGCTACCGATGCGGAAGAGATTCCGCAGTTTACGGGGCTGGACAAGACCATTAAATTGAATTTTTTAAATCCGGAAGAGCAGCTTACCCACCGTCTGCACTTATATAAGGTACTGTCTCCGGAAAAAGACAAACTTGAAACCTTATATAAATTGCTTTGTACCTTGGGAAGCCAATCGACATTGGTTTTCTGTAATCACCGTGAAAGTGTGGAACGGGTAGGGAAGTATCTTCAATCCCAGAAGTTTCAATGTGGCATTTTTCATGGCGGCATGGAACAGGATGACCGCGAACGCTCCCTATATAAATTCCGCAACGGAAGTTGCCATGTGCTTATTTCTACCGATCTGGCCGCTCGCGGACTGGATATCCCCGAAATAGAGAATGTAGTACATTATCATCTGCCTGCCAATGAAGACGGATACATTCACCGCAACGGACGTACCGCCCGCTGGGAAGCCGAAGGTAATTCTTATGTTATCCTTCATGCCGAAGAAACAGTGCCCGCATATATAACCGATGAGCCGGAGGAGTTCATTTTACCCGAAGTCACCCCCAAACCTTCTTTGCCCGAATATGTGACATTATATATAGGAAAAGGCAAGAAAGATAAAATCAATAAGATAGATATTGTGGGATTTCTCTTTAAAAAAGGAAACCTTAATAAAGACGAAATAGGACGGATTGATGTAAAAGACCACTATTCTTTTGCAGCCGTATCTCGCAAAAAGATAAAACAAACTTTGAATTTAATACGAAATGAGAAGATAAAGGGCATAAAAACACTTATTGAAGAAGCTAAATAATGACAATTTGTCAATTCTCGAAATAAAATGATTAAAGAATAATTCAAAAAGATATTTTTTTATGCTTTAGATCATTGTTTACTAGGGATGTAGTTACAAAATGAAAGCATAAAAATCAGATTTAACTAATTTGAAAGAAAATTATGCGGAAATTCGTAAATTTATTAGCGATTTTTTTGGAAAACTGAAAATAATGTGTAATTTCGCCCAATGTAAGATATAAACAAATTGTATAACCAAAACAAACGTCAAATGAAAAAGCATAATTTCAATGCGGGACCATCTATCTTGCCTCGCGAGGTAATTGAGAAGACAGCACAAGCCGTTCTTGATTTTAATGGGTCAGGCCTTTCCATCATGGAAATCAGTCACCGTGCTAAAGATTTTCAGCCTGTAGTAGACGAAGCTGTTGCTTTGTTTAAGGAACTGTTGAACATCCCGGAAGGGTACTCGGTACTATTCTTGGGAGGTGGAGCCAGCTTGGAATTCTGTATGATACCTTTCAACTTCCTCGAAAAAAAGCTGCTTACCTGAACACAGGCGTATGGGCTAAGAAAGCGATGAAAGAAGCCAAGGCTTTCGGCGAGGTAGTAGAAGTGGCATCTTCCGCTGAAGCGACCTATACCTATATTCCCAAAGATTATACGGTTCCCGCCGATGCAGATTATTTCCACGTCACAACGAATAACACAATCTATGGAACAGAACTTCATGAAGATCTGGATTCTCCGGTTCCTATGATTGCTGATATGTCATCTGATATTTTCTCTCGTCCTATCGACGTTTCTAAATATATTTGTATCTATGGCGGTGCGCAGAAGAATTTGGCTCCGGCCGGTGTCACTTTCGTTATTGTAAAGAACGATGCTGTGGGCAAGGTATCACGCTATATTCCTACTATGCTGAATTATCAGACTCACATTGACGGCGGCTCTATGTTCAACACACCTCCTGTACTTCCTATTTATGCCGCTTTGCAGACTTTACGCTGGATAAAAGCCAACGGTGGTGTAGCAGAAATGCAGAAACGTGCTAAAGAGAAGGCAGACATGCTGTATGCTGAAATAGACCGTAACAAAATGTTCCGTGGCACAGTAACGGATAAAGCCGACCGCTCTTATATGAACATTTGCTTTGTAATGAATGACGAATACAAAGACCTGGAAGCCGATTTCTTGAAATTTGCCACAGAAAAAGGTATGGTGGGTATTAAGGGACACCGTTCTGTAGGCGGTTTCCGTGCATCTTGCTACAACGCTATGCCGAAGGAAAGCGTTCAGGCTTTGATTGACTGCATGCAGGAATTTGAGAAACTTCATTAATAATTATGTTCACCACAGATTATACGAATTGCACAGATAGGAACAATAAATGGAATCTGTGATAATCCGTGATAATCTGTGGTGAACCTTTTTAATACAATAAGACCATGAAAGTATTAGTAGCAACAGACAAGCCGTTTGCAAAAGTTGCAGTAGACGGTATCCGTAAAGAAATAGAAGCAGCAGGTTATGAACTGGTATTGCTGGAAAAATATGGTGAAAAAGCTAAACTACTGGAAGCTGTAAAGGACGTTAACGCAATCATTATCCGCAGTGATATTATTGATGCCGAAGTATTGGATGCGGCAAAAGAACTGAAAATCGTAGTACGTGCAGGAGCAGGTTATGATAACGTGGATTTGGCGGCTGCTACGGCACACAATGTGTGTGTTATGAATACTCCGGGACAGAACTCCAATGCAGTAGCCGAACTGGCTTTTGGCATGATGGTGATGGCTGTCCGCAATTTCTATAACGGGACTTCGGGTACTGACTGATGGGCAAGAAGTTAGGTATCCATGCATACGGTAATGTAGGTCGCAATGTGGCTCGTATCGCTAAAGGTTTTGGCATGGATATTTATGCTTTTGACGCTTTCTGCCCGAAAGAAGTGATCGAAAAAGATGGTGTGAAAGCTGTTTCTTCTGCTGAGGAACTGTATGCTGCTTGTAATATAGTGTCCCTGCATATTCCTGCTACGGCTGAAACTAAAAATTCCATCAACTATGAATTGGTCAACAAGATGCCTAAAGGAGGAGTATTGGTAAATACTGCCCGTAAGGAAGTGATCAATGAAGCGGAATTAATCAAACTGATGGAAGAACGCACCGACTTAAAGTATGTTACTGATATCATGCCGGTTGCCCATGCAGAGTTCTCGGAAAATTTGCCGGCCGTTATTTCGCTACACCGAAAAAGATGGGGGCCCAGACGGCTGAAGCGAATATCAACGCAGGTATCGCTGCTGCCAGACAAATAGTAGGCTTCCTGAAAGATGGTTGTGAAAAATTCAGAGTAAATAAATAAGTAATCCAATAACCGCAGGGGCGGATTGAATCCGACCGGATGCATATAGCTTATGTTTTCGGGCGAATGCAATTCGCCCCTGCAAGTAAAATCTAATACCTTTATTTTATGGCAATAATAAAACCCTTCAAAGGCATCCGCCTCCGAAAGATTGGTAGAACAAGTAGCTTCACGTCCATACGACGTACTGAATTCTGAAGAAGCACGCGAGGAAGCGAAAGGTAATGAAAAGTCACTTTATCATATTATAAAACCGGAAATTGATTTCCCTGCCGGAACAGACGAACATGATCCTAAAGTATATGAGAAGGCTGCCGAAAATTTCCAGATGTTTCAGGACAAGGGCTGGTTGGTGCAAGATGAAAAAGAAAATTATTATGTATATGCACAAACCATGAATGGCAAGACCCAATATGGACTGGTGGTAGGAGCGTATGTTCCCGATTATATGAACGGGGTCATCAAAAACATGAACTGACCCGTCGTGACAAGGAGGAAGACCGCATGAAACATGTCCGCGTAAATAATGCCAATATAGAACCGGTATTCTTTGCTTACCCGGATAATGCGGAATTGGATGCTATCGTTAAGAAATATACTTCACAACGGCCGGAATATGATTTTATCGCTCCGGGTGACGGCTTCGGACATTCATTCTGGGTGATCGACAAAGAAGAAGATATAAAAGCTATCACAAAAGCTTTCGAAGCCATGCCGGCTCTTTATATTGCCGATGGTCATCATCGCTCGGCTGCCGCAGCCTGGTAGGTGCCGAAAAAGCGCAGCAAAATGCAAACCATCAGGGAAATGAGGAGTACAATTACTTTATGGCTGTATGTTTCCCGGCCAACCAGCTGACTATTATTGATTACAACCGTGTTGTAAAAGACTTGAACGGGCTGTCTCCGGAACAATTCCTGACCGCTGTCAGCAAGAATTTTGTGGTAGAAGAGAAAGGAACTGAGGTCTATAGACCACAGGCTCTTCACAATTTCTCTCTCTATCTGGACGGTAAATGGTACAGCTTGACAGCAAAACCGGGCACATACGATGACAATGATCCTATCGGAGTATTGGACGTGACTATTTCTTCCAACTTGATATTGGATGAAATATTGGGAATCAAGGATCTTCGTTCCGACAAACGGATTGACTTTGTAGGTGGTATCCGTGGCCTGGAGGAATTAAAGAAGCGTGTGGACAGCGGTGAAATGAAAGTGGCTTTGGCCCTTTACCCTGTTTCTATGAAACAATTAATGGATATTGCCGATACCGGTAATATCATGCCGCCCAAAACAACTTGGTTTGAACCGAAACTTCGTTCGGGATTGGTTATTCATAAACTGAGCTGATCCATAGTGGAACACGGACAGAAAGAACAAACCTGCATTTCCCTTTCTGTCCGTGTCCGTTCAATCATTTCATATAATTTTTCAGCTGCTACAGGTGATATAAATTCTTTTATATTTGTTGATTAGGTATAATTAAAATAAATAGATGTCAGAGTGAAAGAATAAAGCATTTTTCCTTTGTTTATTGCTGACAAATATCTAATTTCGCGCCGATTTTAAAGCGTGTAATAAAAACGATGACTAACAACAAGACTAAAGGATTTCTCCTTGGGGCAATCGCAGCAGCCAGCTACGGCATGAACCACTGTTCACCCTTCCTCTTTATAGTGCAGGAATGAGCGTAGACTCGGTATTATTTTATCGCTATGCACTGGCTATAGTTGTACTAGGTATCATGATGAAGATGCAAAAGCAATCTTTTGCCATTAAGAAAGCGGATGTGCTGCCACTTTGCATCATGGGACTGCTGTTCTCATTCTCTTCCCTGTTTCTCTTTATGAGTTATAACTACATGGATGCCGGTATCGCATCCACCATACTGTTTGTCTACCCGGTACTGGTAGCTATTATTATGGCTGTAGTATTTAAGGAAAAAGTATCGCCGGTCACTATGTTTTCCATAGCGCTGGCCTTTGTGGGAATTTCCTTGCTCTGTAAAAGTCCGGGAGGACAGACACTCAGCTTGGTCGGGATTACTTTTGTCTTTTTATCATCCTTGTCTTATGCTATCTATATAGTTGGCGTAAACCGTTCTTCCTTGAAGGATATGCCTATAGCCAAGCTTACTTTCTATGTCCTGCTTTTCGGCCTGTCTGTTTATGTGGTGCGATTGAAGTTCTGTACAGGATTGCAGCCTATCCCTACACCCTTGTTATGGGTGAACGCAGTTTCACTGGCTGTTTTTCCTACTGTTATTTCGTTGGTGACCATGACAAAGGCCATACACTACATTGGTTCCACCCCCACTGCTATTCTGGGTGCTTTGGAGCCTGTTACAGCTTTATTCTTCGGAGTACTGATTTTTGGAGAGCAGCTGACACCGCGCATTATTCTGGGCATTTTGATGGTGATTACTGCCGTAACTCTGATTATAGGAGGAAAAACATTGCTGAAAAAAAGCAAGATTCGGTTAAGGCATACTGCAGATAAAGTCGGATTTTGTATCTTTGCCCTTGCAATTATAAATTTTCCACTATGAAAAAACAACTGATGCAATGGGCAGGAGTGGGAATGTGGATGGTATTGGGGCTGTCCGCATGTTCCCCTACAAAAACAGAAATCGGAAATCTGAATGTCATTCCGCAGCCCCAAGAAGTAAGTCAAGACATTCAAGCCCACCCTTTTGTTATTAATCCGCAAACCGGTATTGTTTATCCGGAAGGCAATGAAAAGTTGCAACGGACGGCAGAATTTTTAGCTTCCTATATTGAAGAGGCAACGGGAATTACTGTCCGGACAACAACTGAAGCCGCAAGGAAGAACTCCATCATTTTGGCGGTTGACGGTTCCATTACCAACAAAGAGGGGTATCAACTGGAGGTAACTTCTGAAAACATCCATTTGAATGGAGGAAGTGAGTCGGGAGTATTTTATGGAATACAAACGCTCTACAAGGCTTTGCCGTTGACCAAAAACAAACAGGTATCCGCTGCCATCCCGGTGGGAACTGTTAATGACTATCCTCGTTTCGGTTATCGTGGTTTCATGGTAGACGTGGGCCGCCATTATTTTCCGGTTTCTTATCTGAAACAAATCATTGATATGCTGGCACTGCACAATATCAATTATTTTCATTGGCATCTGACCGAAGACCAAGGCTGGAGAATTGAAATCAAGAAATATCCCAAACTTACGGAAATAGGTTCGATGCGTCCGCGTACATTGATTGACCGTGAAACCCAGACCTACGATGAAACTCCTCATAGCGGTTTTTATACACAGGAAGAAGCAAAAGAAATTGTCAAGTATGCCGCTGACCGTTTTATTACTGTAATCCCCGAAGTTGACCTTCCGGGACATATGATGGGAGCTTTGGTTTCCTATCCGGAATTAGGTTGTACGGGAGGTCCATACGAGATTCCTTGTAAATGGGGGGTATTCCCTGATGTGCTGTGTGGAGGAAACGACCGGACTTTACAGTTCGCCAAAGATGTATTGAATGAAATAATGGATATCTTTCCATCTCCTTATATCCATATTGGTGGGGATGAATGTCCGAAAGTACGTTGGGAAAAATGCCCTGTATGTCAAGCTAAAATTCGGGAACTGGGTTTGAAAGATACACCAAAACATAGCAAGGAGAACCAATTACAGACCTATTTCATGTCCGAGGTAGGCAAAGTTATCAATGACAGAGGGCGTAAAATGCTGGGCTGGGATGAGATGTTGGAGGGAGGATTGGCTCCAGGTGCCACAGTGATGTCATGGACCGGTGTCAAAGGTGGTATCGAAGCCGCCCGTCTGCACCATGATGCGATTATGACTCCTATTCAGTATCTTTATTTCAGCAATCCTACTTACAACCGGATAAAAGGGACTAAAAGCCTTGGACGTGTCTATACATTTGAACCTGTTTCTAATGAATTGGCAGAGGATGAACGAAAATATATCATCGGTACCCAAGGATGCATATGGACAGAATGGACGCGTGACAGTTTGAAGATGGAATGGCAAATTCTTCCCCGTATGGCTGCCTTGTCCGAGATTCAATGGACGGAACCGTCACATAAAAATTTCGACAGTTTCTTGAAACGTTTACCGGCTCTGCTGGCTATCTACCGGAATAGAGGTTATGATTTTCGCCAGGACATTTATGATGTGAACATTGATATTGTTCCGGCTCCCGATGAAGGAAAAGCCCGGATTGCTTTTCAGACGTTTGATGACGCGGAAATACATTATACATTGGACGGCAGCGTTCCCGATGTGCAATCCCCATTGTATACCGATACTATACAAGTGGATAAAGATGTTATCATACAAGCCATTGCAGTTCGTCCGCAGGGTGCCAGTCAGATAAGTAAGGAGGAAATACATTTTAATGCAGCCACAATGAAACCGGTTACCTTGAATACCATTCCTCATAAATCATATACTTTTAAAGGAGGAAGTACCTTGATAGACGGATTATATGGGGATATGAATTATCGCTCAGGGCGTTGGATTGGTTTCTACGGGACAAATATGAATGTGACCCTTGATTTACTTGAGCCTAAGGAAGTGTCTTCAGTTTTCGTAAACACAATGTTGAACACAGGCGATGCTATCTTTGGTACAACAGGTCTGAAGGTGGAAGTTTCTGAGGACGGGAAAAATTTCCGCAGGGTAGCCTCCGAAGATTTTCCCGTTGTGGAAAAAGGAACTAAAATGCAGAGCCGCAAAGACTCTGTCTCTTTTGACAAAGTAAAAGCCCGCTATATTAAAATCATAGCAGAAGTTACTCCGAAACTTCCCGCATGGCATTCCATGCCTGGCGAAAAAGCGTTTTTGTTTGTTGACGAAATAGGAGTGGAGTAAATCCGCCTTCGGAGCAATGGCTTTCTAAAGAACAAATACCAAACAAGAAACGGACATTCTGACAAAAACAGATGTCCGTTTCCTTATTCATAAGCCTTTCATGTATTTTCAAAAGCTGTTCAAGAAAAAATGGCGATAGAGATTCACTCTGCCGCCATTATGTGATGTGGAATGTCTAATTCCTTATGCTTTAGGAAGTGCTTCTTTTACAACCATAGTACGGTTTACATATTCTGCACCGTTCAATTGCTTGATAGCTTCTTTGGCTTCGTCATCATTAGGCATTTCTACAAAAGCAAAGCCTTTAGAACGACGTGTTTCACGGTCAGTAATAAGTTTTACTGAAGCTACTGTTCCATACTCTTCCATTACACCTCTCAAATCACCTTCCCTAACATTATAGTTAAGGTTTCCAATATACAAATTCATAAAATAAAAATTGATAAATAAATAATTAAGTAAACTTTGAATTTAAAAATTTAGTTAGAAGAATAGAAACGGTTCAAGTGTGAGATGAATTGAGTCAATCGAAAAAACTATCTTTTTATATTCCGTTGTCAAAGGAACGATAAATAATTGGATTATCCACTATATTTCTCTTTTTATTTTGATATTTTTTTAGCCGGTGACTCTTTTTATACTTTTTAGGCTTAAAGCAGGAGCCTTATATCATTCATATTCACTAATTTTGTATCAACAGCTAACTTATAACTAAGATTTATATGATATTGAATGAAAGAGAAAGCCGCCATGAGCATGTGTTGCATGTGGCCCGACAAATGATGACGGCAGCGCGCACTGCTCCCAAAGGAAAAGGTGTTGACATTATTGAAATAGCCATGGTGACGGATGGTGATATCAATATTTTATCGGAAATGATGGTGAAAATGGTTGCGGAGCATGGAATGAAATTCTTTCTGCGCGATGCGGAAAATATTCTGAATGCGGAATGTGTCCTGTTAATAGGTACCCACGAACAGGCGCAAGGATTGAATTGTGGTCATTGTGGATATGCCACCTGCGTGTCTCGCAAAGAAGGAGTGCCGTGTGCTCTCAATAGTGTCGATGTGGCATTGCCATCGGATCAGCTTGTGCCACGGCAGCAGACAACAGGGTGGACACACGGGTCATGTTCTCGGCCGGACTAGCAGCGCAGCGTCTGAACTGGCTGGAAGGATGCACCCAGGTTTATGCCATCCCTGTCAGTGCATCCTCTAAAATCCTTTCTTTGACCGGAAACCTAAAGAATAAATTTCTCTACTACCGCGGCTACACCATCTTCTTCGTTAGAAGGGTGATGTAGTCGGCGTTTTGACGGACTATTTCTTGAGCATTGGCCATTGCTACCCCCAATCCGGCATATTGTATCATAGAAAGATCGTTAAAACCATCACCAACGGCAATCATTTCTTCTTTTGTCATACCGATTTCTTTTAGCAATACGGCCAGTGATTGTGCTTTATCAATACCTTTAGGAACCAATTCCAAAAAATAAGGTTCGGAACGGAATACGCCCATACGGTCTTTCAAGTGTTCGTACATTTCTTTTTCAAGCACTGCAAGCCGCGTAGGTTCACCTACAATCAGACATTTGGCAATAGGAAATTTTATTGCTCCAGAAATGATCCACTTTCTTGGGAGTCATCACATTCAGAATAGCTTCTTTCAATACATATTCATCTTCCGGATATTCAGTCAATACATATTTTCCATCGTAAGTGACGATAGCAAAATGATTGTCGGTGGCACATTTATACAGGTAAGGCAATATATCCGGATCGAGCACATTCTCGTACATCATCTCACCGGTTTTCCAGTCTATGATCTCACCTCCGTTATACGAAAGTATATAACCTTCGTATTTCTGCAACTCTAAGATCTCGGCCAGTGGAGCCACACCGTATGTGGGACGCCCCGATGCCAAAACAATTTTTACTCCGCGCTCTTGCGCTTCGATAAGTGTACGACGTGTGTGTTCCGTTACCTCTTTCTTTTGATTGGTCAACGTTCCGTCTAGGTCTAAAACTAATAATTTATACTTCATATACTATTTAATGGAGTGCTTTTGCCAAATTCGCTGCAAATATAACGATTAAATTCATGGCTTTTTGCTACATTTGCTCAAAATAAACAAGAATCATGACAGAAATTTTATTAACCGTAATTATTATCCTGCTGATAATTAATATTGTAATCGCACTTACTAAAAACAATCGTCTGCAAACCGAACGTCTGGAAGGATTGCTACGCGAAGAAATGAAAGAAAACCGGGACGAGCTGGGAAGAAATATCCGCGAACTGCGTAATGAACTGAATCAAACCTTGAACTATTCTATCCGCAATATGCAGGATACTTTGCATAAAAACCTGCTGACCGGTAATGAAATGCAACGGGAAAAATTTGAAGCAATGGGCAAGCAACAGGAAGCTTGGTGAAAAGTACGGAAAAACGATTGGATGACATGCGGCAAATGGTAGAAGAAAAATTACAGAAAACATTGAATGAACGTATAGGACAATCCTTTGAAATAGTACGTTCGCAGCTGGAGAATGTACAGAAAGGATTGGGAGAGATGAAGAGCCTGGCACAGGATGTAGGAGGATTGAAAAAAGTTTTAAGCAATGTGAAGACACGGGGTACATTCGGAGAAGTACAATTAGGGGCTTTATTGGACCAGATGCTGAGTCCGGAACAATATGCGGCGAATGTCAAAACCAAGAAGAATGCAACGGAATTTGTGGAATTCGCCATTAAACTTCCGGGAAAGGAAAATAGTAATGATACTGTATATTTACCTGTGGATGCCAAATTTCCCAAAGATGTATATGAGCAATATCAGGATGCATACGAAGCCGGAGATGCCGCATTGATTGAAACTTCATCCCGCCAACTGGAAATTACAATCAAAAAAATGGCAAAGGACATTCACGATAAATATGTAGACCCACCTTTTACAACAGATTTTGCCATTATGTTTCTGCCATTCGAAAATATCTATGCAGAAGTGATCCGCCGGACCGCATTGGTGGAAATGTTGCAAAAAGACTGGAAGATAGTGGTTACAGGTCCTACCACCCTGGGAGCTATCCTGAATAGTTTGCAAATGGGATTCCGTACACTGGCCATTCAAAAACGAACAAGCGAAGTATGGAATGTGTTAGGGGCAGTAAAGACGAATTCGGAAAGTTTGGAGGATTGCTGGAAAAGGTACAGAAAAATCTACAGAATGCAGGAGACCAGTTAGAGGAAGTTATGGGAAAACGTACTCGTGCCATAGAGCGTAAACTACGCCAGGTAGAAGCCCTTCCGGCAGAAGACAGCCAACGAATGTTGAGTTTGCCCGAACTGACAGATGATGAGGACGATGAATAAACAAGGAGGACTTAAAGATGAGCATGACGTGGGATTTTATTTTAAGATTGTTTGTGGCAGGCGCTTTGGGTACTGTTATTGGTCTGGATAGGGAATATCGTGCCAAAGAAGCCGGTTACCGTACCCATTTTCTAGTATCACTGGGAAGTGCTCTCATTATGATTGTGTCACAATATGGTTTTATGGAAGTAGTGAAGATGGAGGGAATAGACCTGGACCCGAGTCGTGTGGCCGCACAGGTTGTCAGCGGTATCGGTTTTATTGGAGCGGGTACTATTATTTTTCAGAAACAAATCGTGCGCGGGCTTACTACCGCTGCCGGAATTTGGGCTACTTCGGGCATCGGTCTGGCTATTGGAGCCGGTATGTACTGGCTGGGAATCTCAGCAACAATCCTTACGCTGATTGGTCTTGAGGCACTTAGCTATCTTTTTAAAAGTATAGGTATGAAAAGTTCCATGGTGGAGTTCTCTACAGACAATAAAGAAACACTGAACCGTATGGCCAAGAAATTCAATTCCAAGGAGTACAATATTGTTTCCTATCAATTGGACGAAAAGAGGTTGGGAGAAGTAACGACCTATTATGTTACAATGGTTATAAAATCCAAGAAATACAATGATGAAGGTATGTTACTGACATTATTACAGGATTTTAGCGATATTACCGTTCATAGGCTGGAGTAAGCTTTTCCGGCTTGGTTCAAAAGCAGCAGGGGAGAGCGCTTATTGAAAGATTCTCTCCCCTGTGCTGTGATCATGCTTTTAACCGCATAACAAACGTACTTCCTTCTCCCAGCTTACTGTCTACTGTAAGCGTACCATTATGGGCCTCGACAAAATCCCGGGAAATAGACAGACCTAAGCCGCTTCCTTGTACTTTAGTTCCGGGAACCCGGAAATAATGGTCAAAGATGCTTTTATGATAACGTGGATCAATCCCTTTCCCGAAATCCCGTACAAACATCTCAATGAATCCATCATCTGTCTGACGTGCCCCTATTACTACACGACCGTTTTCCGGTGAATACCGGATGGCATTGGAAAGAAGGTTGGTCAGCACCCAAGCTATCTTCTCACTGTCGACAAACAGTTTACCTATTTTGTCTTCAGGGTACTCCACTTCTATTTGAATGTTGAACTTCTCGGCTTGCACACGGTTTGCCTTTATTGCATATTCTATCAACTCTATAGGTTTGGTTATCTTAGGCTTCAACTGTAGTTTCCTGATTCTACCTGCGTCATATTCAGCAATTCGCCGGTGATATTAAGCAGCCGTTCGCTATTTTCCTTGATACTGTTTGCCAAATCTTCCTGTTCTTCATTTAAAGCTCCGATACGCTGGTCTTCTAATAATTGCAGACTCATCATAATAGCCGAGATAGGAGTCTTCAATTCATGTGAGATTGTAGAGATAAATGTGGTCTTGGCCGAATCCAGTTCCTTAAATTCGGTTATATTCTTCAACATAATGACATATCCTTTTTCTCCATAGTAACCCCATCTTTCCCCGGTTGGGAAATACTCATGTATTTTACTTGGAAAAAACTCTCTTTATTGTCCGCATAAATCTTCAGAGGTTCTTTCTTTTCTTT
>ENA-OQIC01000345-OQIC01000345.1-human-gut-metagenome-genome-assembly--contig:-NODE-345-length-20852-cov-2.759373_pt1 | contig 20852 bp, 25 predicted proteins | sample MGYA00242572_ERZ504736 | MGnify/ENA primary metagenome ERZ504736 (study PRJEB26092, sample SAMD00036201) | human gut metagenome | host: Homo sapiens | study: EMG produced TPA metagenomics assembly of...
ATACGCCGAAAGTACTTGGCTGGAAGCGGCTGGAGGATAGGTAGTCGCTGATTGACTAAAAGGACACACCGAAAGGTGTGTTTTTTTGTTGTATTGACTACCTATCGACAGGCCTTGGCCTTGGGAAAAGTAGGGCAAACGATTTGAAGGAGCAAAGCGACGCACAATCGTATTGCATCACTTTCTTTCGTACGCAGAGAGCATAATTTAAAGGAGTGAAACGACGCATAAATTATAGCGAATCGCGTAGTTCGGGGCGTAAGATTTGCGTAGCAAAATCCACAGCATCCGAACGGGAAGCATATATAGCGTGACTGCGTACGAATGATAGGTAGTCGCTGATTAGAGCTGGACGTACTCAGGGTTACGAACTCCCTCCACCACAGCGAGCGAAGCAATGCGGTATGCCACTAAATCAATAGAGCATTAAGCCACTAGCCCTAGCCCCTAGCATCAACTGATAGTATTCCTACTACCGCAGCGAGCGAAGCAATGCGGTCACGCCCTAAATCAATAGAGCTTTCTTCCTCTAGCCTTCTTAGCACTAAAAAAGTCACTAAAATCAAGCAATGCGGCCACGCACTAAATCAATAGAGCATTAAGCCACTTCCGCCCTTAGCACCACATGATAGCCTATAACAGCCTCTATCGCTGCTATACGCCAACATCCTAAATCATATACAATCCCTTCAACACACCCTCCGGTGTGTTTTTTATTTCCACTCATTGATTTATAGTATGCCATTTCACCTAATAAATACATCTGAAACTTCCGAAAATAAAAATAGATATCAATATACAGATGTGAGTTCAATCATTTTTACCAGTTCGTTAATATCCCCTTATTTTATGGGACTAACAACTACTTGCAATTTGTTAAAATTTAAATGTAAAAGAAATGTAAAATCTTATAAATTTATTTTATAAAACATTTACAAAACACATAATAATATGAACTTGTTAAATGTAATTATTTTTCATAATTGAAAAATATTATTCTTATCAAGTAGTAACTAAACCGCATAAAATATAAATTATTACAAAAATTCATCTAATTTCCATAAAAGTTATCTAATATATCCTACTTTTTCAATGCGTGTATATCAGAGATGATAGGTCTTCATTAAAAAATTAAAGTCTTGAAATTTAATCTAAATAGGACTATTATAGTTAAGAATTAAGGATTAATGAATTAATCATTAAAAATTGATTTTAGAATTTGCTTTGACTAAGTAGTACAATAGTAAGTTTATTAGGAGTGGTATTTATGTTACATCAAAAATTATGTATATCCAAAAAAGCAAAAAAAATTACGCCTAGGATTGCAGCTGCCGTTTTAGCGTTAATCAGTAGTTATTCCTTGGCATCAGCAGAAAGTCTTGATTTAACATCGGGCACAACTCACCCTAATAAATTTGCTACATCAGATGGTAAACTTACCACCACGATTGGGTTTGATAACTATGCTAGTAATGACGCAACTGTAATAGGCACAGGTAACAGAGCAACAACTTCCTCAGTATGGGATTCAGAAAATAATGTTGCCATAGTTGTTGGTGGTACGGCTGTTGGTAAACTAAACCAAGCTTTAGTGGGTGGCGTTGCCGTCGGTTATAATAACTATAGTAATTCAAAATCTACCGTAGTAGGTATTGATTCGCGTGCAGTAGGTGGTATTGCTATCGGTAATAATGCCAGCTCTTCCCGTTGGAATGTAAGTAATAAATTTGCTGATGTTACTCAGACGGAGTTTGCCATGGCCATCGGGAATGGAGCTTCGGCTATTGATGGTATAGCGATGGGGTACAATGCTCAGTCTTATCGAATTGGTACGGCTGTAGGTGATTTTTCTAATGCATTGTATGGTGGTACGGCTTTAGGTAGCGGTGCTACTACGGGTAGTGCAGCCTATGATCCATTCGTGGTGGCGGTGTGGCGTTAGGACAATTTTCGAATGCAAATCGTGGGAATAGCTCTTATGGCTATGTTCCATTAAATGATGAATTGAACACAAAATTATCTACAAATCCTAATTCTATGGCTTCTGATATAGCCTTGGCAAACGCAACCGGTAATCAGACTGTTATTGATGGTGTAATTGCATTTTATGATAAATACAAGGATACATATACTGATTGGCAAAATTTACGTCAGGATTATGTTACAAAATTAAAGGCTTATGATGATCAAGTAGCTACAATGACAGCAAAAACCTATGCGACTGAAGCTGATCGTCAAGAGGATTTTAATACCCTTAAAAAATTAGAAAGTGCTAAAGACACAGCTATTACAGATTTACGAGCTTATGAAAAGGCAAATAACATTTCAGAATCTGATGTAACCGTCAAGGATTCTCTCTTATCCACCTATAAATCCACCTATAGTCTGTTAGTGTAGGTTCAAATGGCAACACTCGTCAAATTATTAATGTTGCTGCCGGAACAGAAGACACAGATGCTGTTAACGTAGCACAGTTAAAAACTGTTGCCAATAAAGTAAGCACGATTGACACCGCAACTACAACTAATGGTGACAATATCACTAAATTACAAGCCGGTTTTAATGTGGCTGTAGGCGATAAGACTACTAAGATTGCACTTGGTGGTGATACCGCACCAACCATTACGTTTGCCGGTGATGCCAATGTTAATGCAACTATTGACGGTAATACAATCACGTACTCTCTCAACAAAGACGGCATTACTAATACATTAGGTGATACCTTTGTAAAAGTCGATGCCAGCAACTTGACAGGTGACACTAATATTAACAAATGGAAAACAGTATTAGGTATTACCGATGAAGATTTAAGCAAAGCCGGTGCTTGGGAACTAAAAGTTAATGGCAATAAAGCAAACGTTATCGGTAAAAATGGTATTGTAAACTTTGCCGATGGTACTAAAATTGCTGTTACCTACAATGCAGATAAAAATGCTGTAGTTGTAGATTTAAATAAAGATACAATTGTTCAAATCGATAATAATACTAAAAATATTGCTGAAAACACAACTAAGATTAATAATCTTAATACTCGTGTAGATAACATTGTTAACGGTAATGGCACTTTAAATATTGTCGGAGATGATACCACTGGTGTAGTAGTAGAACAAGTGGACCCTAAAGATGCAAGCAAAGGTCTTAAAGTAAGCCTCGGTGACACCATTAAGGCTGGTGATGTTTCCATTGGTACTAAAGACGGTGCCAGCACTATTACCGGTCTTACTAATACAACTTGGGATCCTACTAAAGTTCAAGCCGACCGTGCTGCTACCGAAGGTCAATTGAAAGACGCTTTAGGACAAGTTAACGGTTTAGTTACTCCAACTAAAATCACCGGCGATGGCAACATTCAAGTTAAAGAAAACGGTAAAAATGATTTCAGCCTTTCTTTGAACAAAGAGCTTAAAGTAGAAAACAGCATTTCCGTTGGTGGCAACACTTACATTACCAACGAAGGCATCAATGCCAATAATCAAGTTATTCAAAACGTTGGCGAATCTGATTTAGTTTCCGGTTCTCATAATGCAGCCACCGTTAATCAGGTTGTTACAGTTCGTGATGAATTACAAAAATCTATCGATAACGTGGCTTCTGAAACCATGAATAACAGCCAACAGATTTCCCGTTTGGGAACGGAAGTCAATAAAGTCGCTGCCGGTGCTGCTGCGTTAGCCGCTTTACATCCATTAGACTTTGATTCTAATGAAAAATTAACCTTTGCCGTTGGTATGGGTGCCTATAAGAGTGAAACAGCTGCGGCTATCGGTGCGTTCTATCGTCCGAACAACGACATCATGTTTAACTTTGCTACCGCTGTAGGTAACAACGACAACATGTATAATGCCGGTGTTTCCTTCAAATTCGGTGAATCTTCCCCATATAACAATATGAGCAAAACTGAAATGGCTAATAAATTAGAAGCGCAAGATAAGAATATTGCTTCTTTACAAGCCGACAACGACGAATTGAAAGCACGTTTGGCTAAATTGGAAGCAGCTATTGCTAAATAAGCTTAAGAATAATTGAATATATAACAGTTATATAATTTAGGACACGACCGAATCTTGGCCGTGTCCTTTTTATATTTATAGAGTTATACCTTTTTACCCCAATTATCTCCCCATGTGCTATAATTGTTTATAACAAATTTGAGAAGAAGAGGTGTTTTACATGAAAGCAGAGATTACAGTTCGCCGTGGCGAACGTAAAGACATTCCGGAATTATTAGACATTTATAACTATGAAGTGGTACACGGCGTAGCAACCTTAGACCTTGAGCCTCGTACCATTGATGAATGGACTACTTGGTTTGAAAACCATAACATTAAAAACCATCCGCTTTTGGTGGCTGAAATTGACGGTAAGGTTTGCGGCTATGCAACACTGTCCGAATATCGCAGCAAAGAAGCTTATGCCAGCACGGTCGAATTATCTATCTACATCGACCCGAATTACCGCGGTAAAGGGGTAGCAAGTCGCTTGATGGGGGATATTTTGCAAATGGCCAAAGACGATGAATCCATACATCTCGTTGTATCCGTAATTACGGCGGGCAATGAGGCGAGTGTATCATTACATAATAAATTTAACTTTACTTTCTCCGGAACCGTGCCTGAAGTAGGCATCAAACAGGGCCGTTATCAAGATACGGAGACATATACATTACTGGTGTAATACTATAAGCGTTAAATGGAGGGCTTACGCATGAAAACTTACTCATTTCACTATGCGATCAAATGATTGACTGCCGTTTGGATGAAAAACGTATTATTGGGGAATTACATATGGCGGAAACGCCGGTCATTGAAGATCCGGAAGCGGCCATCAAAGAGGCTTTGGCCCATCCCATTGATTCCAAACCGTTCAAAGAGCTTTTTAAAGCCGGTGAAACGGTGGCTATCATCGCCAATGATACGACCCGTATTGCCAATACCCATGTTTTCATGCCAATTATTCTGGATGAATTGAACGAAGTGGGGATTCCTGATGAAAATATTAAGATAGTTTTCGCTTTAGGGACACATCGTGATATGACAGAGGCTGAAATGATTAGTGAAGTGGGGATGGAAGCAGCCGGTCGTGTGGCTATGTACAACTCCAGCGCTAAGAAAAAGGAAGATTTCGTTCATGTTGGTACGACGTCTTTTGGTACCGACGTTTGGCTCAATCGTCATGTAGTCGAAGCAGACCATATTATCTGTACCGGTTCCGTGGTCCATCACTTCTTTGCCGGTTTCGGCGGCGGGCGTAAAGCCATTTTGCCGGGCGTAGCCTCTTATGAAACGATTCGTCAAAACCACAGCTTAATGCTCGATGATAAAGCAACACTTGGTCATTTGGAAGGGAACCCTATCTATGATGATCAAATGGAAGGCGTGGCCATGTGCCCACCTACCTTCTTACTGAACGTAGTATTGAATGGTGAAAAAGAATTTACCGGTGTATTTGCGGGGCACTATATTTCCGCTCATAAAGCAGCCTGTGACTTTGTGAATTCGCAAAACGGCGTTGTCATTGAACGTCAGGCGCCGATTGTTATTGCCTCAACCGGTGGTTATCCGAAGGATATTAATATTTATCAGTCCCAAAAGACCATGGATAATGCGGTTCGTGCCGTGGCACCGGGCGGTGTGGTAATCTTATTGGCTGAATGCCGCGAAGGTTCCGGTTCGCCGATTTTTGACCAAACCGTGAATGATTTTCATTCTATTCAGGCCATCGAAGATTCGGTGCGTCACGATTTCCAAATCGGTCGTCATAAAGCCTATGCCGTTACTCGTTTAATGAAAAAAGCCGACTTCTACCTGATGTCGAGCCTCGATGACGATTATGCTCGTAAAGCCTTTTTCACACCGGTTCACTCTTTAGAGGAAGCTTTGAAGCTCGCTGAGGCAAAGCTCGGTAACGATGCGGAAATCTTGCTTATGCCTCATGGCTCGTACACCGTGCCGATTTTAAAATAAGCAAAATCGACGCAGTATACGGATTTTTAAGAAAACTGAATACTCAATACAGCTGAATAAATAAGAGAAGCGCCCCTAAGTTTAAAAGATAGAAAAATTTAAATTTAGGGTTGCATTTTTCAGAACATGCTTTATACTAAACAAAGTAAATGCATGTGCATGCATTTAGAGGAGGTGAGTCGATGGCTTTCATGGATCAATGGTTAGCGATATAAGACGAGTTAAAGATATAACCGATGCTTTGAGCAAAGAGTTGGAAGCGAGAACATCATTAACATTAAACGGGTATTACGTATTATACTTTTTGGCGCACAGCGAAGAAAAGAAAATGCGTTTGAATATATTGCAAGAATATATGGGGCTTAGCCAAAGTGCTATGTCGCGTATGATCGTTCGCATGGAAGGTAGCAATTGCGGCTCGATTCGACGAGTCGATTGCGATTGTGATAAACGAGGCGTTTATATTGCCATTACGGATTGTGGTTTGAAGAGACTGACAGAAGCGAAAACAGTGGTAGAAGAAGTACTGCAGCGTTATTATAAGTAAGGCTGTATGAGTACAACCGACCGATAAACGGCGGGCTATGAAGTTAAGTAGCTGTCAGTAATTCCAATCTAAGCAGTAATGAGACGTGATTACTGCTTAGGTTGTTTACATATATTTTTTTACATAGATACATGCATGAGCATGCATATTGATAAAGGCATGCTTGTGGTGAAAATTCCAATAGGCAACACTATTGTTCAGATAGAGAAGAGATAATGACGTTTAAAAGCCGTCATAGTCAGCAAAAAGGAGATTGACCGATGAAACAGTTAACGGAACAAGTAAAATTAAGAAATGGTGTCGTATTAAAGAATCGTTTGGCGATTCCACCGATGACGACGCGTATGAGTTATTACGACGGCTCGGTAACGGGTGATGAAATTGCTTATTACGGCATGCGTACCGGCGGTGCGGGCTATTCATTACGGGCGTAGCGAACATCCAAGAGAACGGTCTCGGCTGGACCGGTGAACTCGGTGTGTATGATGATAAATTCCTTCCGGGTCTTTCGAAATTAGCGGCTACCATGAAAGAAAACGGCACGAAAGCTATTCTTCAGATTTTCCATGCAGGCCGTATGTCTGACCGCAAGACATTGAGCGGTGAACAACCGGTAGCGCCGAGTGCCTATGCAGCAGGCCGCGCAGGCTCCGAAGTGCCTCGTGAACTTACTAACGATGAAATCGAAGAAATCATTTAAAACTTCAAAGCCGCTACGGTTCGTGCCATTAAAGCCGGTTTTGACGGCGTTGAACTTCATGGTGCTAACCATTACTTATTGCATCAGTTCTTTTCACCACATTCCAATCGTCGTACCGACAAATGGGGCGGCTCCATGGAAAACGCTACACCTTCATTGAACGTGTCGTAGATGGTGTCCTTGGCGTGGTAAAAGAATCGGGCCATAAAGACTTCATCGTAGGCTATCGTTTCTCCCCGCGTGAAGAAACCGATCCGGGCTTCAACTTGGAAGAAACCTTGTGGCTCGTTGATAAATTGGCCGACAAAGAATTGGATTATCTCCACATTTCCTTAACGCGCTATGACCGTGCTACTGATATAGCAAAGTATGCCGACAAATCTATGTTGCAGTATGTGTATGAAAAAATTAACGGTCGTTTACCGCTCATTTCCGTAGGCGATATTCACACTCGTGAAGACGTGGAAGCAGCGCTCAAATACTCCGATATTGCCGCTATCGGTACCGGTGTATTGATTGATCCTAAATGGTTCCACAAAATTTTGGCTAACCGTGACAGCGAAATCCGTACTAAATTGAATCAACAAGATCGCGATTTACTCATGATTGCACCGGGGACTTACGCCTTCATGGAAATGAAGACCCCACACTTATTAGTTAAATAAGATAGCATAAATTGTTTTAGAATTGAATTGAAAACAGGCAGCAGTTGCCTTTGATATGACCTCAGCCTTTGGCTTTTATATAGATATAAACTGAAAGACTTAATATTGCTCCTTCCGCGAGCGGAAGTTTAAATAAATAGAATTACTGTTAAAATTTTAATATTGCACAATACACCGTAAGACGGCGCGTATGGGTGAGAGGCCATGCGCGTCACTTGCGGTGTTTTTGTATTCCTACGGAGGTGAAGCCGGACCATATCTATTCGATTGTAAAAAAACTTTTTTATGTATAAACAGATGATAAAACCTATCATATGGAGTATAATAAAAGGTAGATGTTTCGATATAGTAGCGGCATAGGAAAGGCTTTTGTATCAGTCCATATTGTGACGAGTGGCCTTATTAATGCCTGGAAATAAAAGTACATTGATTATTTGATTCACAATAAAAGGAGTTTATATATGTTAAATTTTGTTGCCATTGACTTTGAAACAGCCAATAAATACGCCAACAGTGCCTGTTCGTTGGCGGTAGTGACTGTTGAAAACGGTCAGATTACCAAACGCGGCTACAGTCTTATCAAGCCGCCGTTCATGCAGTTTGATGAAGAATGTATCGCTATTCACGAGATTTTGCCGAAAGATGTAATGGATAAACCGACGTTTGATAAATTATGGCCGGCTATTTACGAAAATCACTTGAAAGGCAAATTAGTTATCGCTCATAATGCGAAGTTTGATATCGGCGTGTTACGTGCTACCCTCGATCATTATAATATTGAATGGCCGGAGCTTGATTATACCTGTACGGTAAAAATCTCCAAACGGGTTTGGCCTGATTTGCAAAACCATAAATTAAATACCTTGGCGGCTTACTTAGGCTATGAATTCAAGCATCACTATGCGTTGGATGATGCGGAAATTTGCGCGCAGGTAGCCATTGCGGCCGCTAAAAAGCGTGGGGTTCAATCTATGGACCAATTATTGGCAAACATCGGTCTGGCTAAGGAATCCTTTATTACGGACGATCGTCGTGAAAAAGTAAAAGAAGAAGCATCGGGTGAACAGATGTCGTTCTTCTAAGAAGCTATTTGGCGCCGGTAGCGCAAGTGTATTTAGTAGTAGTTTTCGGGCTGCCGGTATAATACCGGTGGCGTCAATTTTAATATAAAGTTAATATGATGCGGGGTGGCGTATGAGCGGCAAAGCGGCAGTAATGAAATATACGGGACGAGAAATTTTAAAACATGTGGACCATACTTTATTGAAGGCGACGGCCGATTGGGCGGCTATTCAGCAATTGGTGGAAGAGGCAGTGGAGTTTGAAACTGCCTCCGTTTGCATTCCGCCGGCCTATGTGAAGCCGGTGTTTGAAAAATACGGCGAAGAAGTGACTATCTGCACGGTTATCGGGTTTCCTCTCGGTTACATGACAACCGCTGTCAAAGTGGCTGAAGCAAAAGCGGCCATAGCAGACGGTGCGTCCGAAGTGGATATGGTTATCAACTTGGCATGGTTAAAAACGGTCATTACGCCAATGTAGTGGAAGAAATTAAGGCCGTTAAAGAGCCTGCGGCGACAAGGTGCTTAAGGTTATCATTGAGACCTGCTATTTGACGGAGGCTGAGAAAATCGCTCTTTGTCAAGCGGTAACGGATGGCGGTGCCGATTATATTAAAACCTCCACCGGTTTTGGCACAGCCGGGGCTACGCTTGATGACGTGCTTTTATTTAAAAAACATATCGGTCCGAATGTTAAGATAAAAGCAGCCGGCGGCATTCGTTCTATTGAAGATATGGTGGCGTATTTGGCGGCCGGTTGTGACCGTATTGGCGCCAGTGCAGCGTAGGTCTTTTGGCCAATCGTTTAGACGAAACATTTTAAGCAGATGCAGCATTTAGGCATTAGTAGCTGCCATGTATGACAATTAATAACATGAGATCGCTACTGTGTTTCATGAAAACAGGTGATACTATGCATATGAATGAATTGATTATTAAAAAGCGCAACGGTCTGGCTCATACGAAGGACGAGTTAAAGTATATTATCGATAATTATGTAAAAGGCGATATTCCGGACTATCAGATGAGTGCTTGGCTCATGGCGGTGTATTTCCAAGGCATGACCGATGTGGAAACGGCGGATTTGACCATGATTATGGCCGAGTCGGGGGAACAGATTGACTTGAGTCCGATTCCGGGTATTAAAGTGGATAAACACAGCACCGGTGGCGTAGGGGATAAGACGACGTTCATTATTGCCTCAATCGTGGCGGCTTGCGGGGTGCCCGTCGCTAAAATGTCGGGACGTGGCCTTGGTCATACGGGCGGGACCATTGATAAATTAGAATCTATTCCGCGCGTGAATGTGGCGCTCGATAAAGAAGACTTCTTTAAATATTGTCAAAAAGTGGGCGTAGCGTTACGGGACAATCCGGTAATTTGGCGCCGGCGGATAAACTCATGTACGCTTTGCGCGATGTGACGGGCACGGTGGACAGCATTTCCCTCATCGCTTCATCGGTAATGAGTAAGAAACTGGCGGCCGGCAGCGATGCAATTCTGTTAGACGTTAAAGTGGGCAGCGGGGCCTTTATGAAAACGCTGGATGATGCGGTGCAACTGGCGGAAACGATGGTGGCTATCGGTCATCATAACGGGCGTCAAACAGTGGCTCTCATTACCGATATGGATAGCCTTTGGGTCAGGCCATAGGCAACGCCACCGAAATTGCGGAAGTCGTGGAAGTTCTGCGCGGTAACGGTCCGGAAGATTTAATTCACGAATCCATAACCCTCGCCGCCAATATGCTGTACCTTGGGGGCAAAGGTGCTTATGAAGACTGTGTAACTTTGGCGGAAGGCACATTAAAGAGTGGTCGCAGTTTTGAAAAATTCGTCGAAATGGTTAAAGCTCAAGGTGGTGATGCGACCGTTTTGACAGAACCGGCCTTTGCCGAAGCAGCCTATAAAAAAGCCGTACTGGCACCTAAAACAGGCTACATCACCCACATGGACGCAGAAGCCTGCGGTCGAGCGGCCTTAGCTTGGGGGCCGGCCGTTATACGAAGACGGATGCACTTGATTACAAGGCGGGCATTTGGATGCTTAAAAAGACCGGTGATGCGGTCGAAGCGGGTGAAACTATTGCATACCTGCAAAGTGGTAATGAAAGCACTTTAGCAGAAGGTGAAACGCGTTATGTAAATGCTTTGACGATTGAAGCCACACCACCGGTAAAACGACCGTTGGTATTTGCCAGAGTTACGGCTGACGGTACGGAACGGTATGTATAGTTGGCTAATTCGGTGAATTGTTGGTTTTGACATAATTTGCGAGTGAAATACTCATCGTCTGATTATAGGGGAGGCAATCATGGCCACTTGGGAACAAACATTAATTGAGGCGGCGAAAGAAGCGGCGCTCCATTCGTATAGTCCCTATTCAAACTTCGCCGTAGGGGCAGCTTTACTCAGTGAAAACGGCACGGTCATAACCGGTTGTAATGTAGAAAATGCGTCGTACGGCCTTACCATGTGCGCTGAACGAGGTGCCATTCAGACGGCAATTGCTAAAGGTACACAGCGTTCAAGGCTATTGCATTGTAGGTCTGAAAAGTAATCCATGCATGCCTTGCGGAGCTTGCCGCCAGGTGATGTTAGAGTTCGATATTCCGCAGATTTTGCTGGAAGATGAAGCAGGACATATTATAAGCTATACCATGGACGAAATGTTACCGCACAGCTTCGGACCGAAGGATTTGGAGTGATGTGGTGAGCACTAAGTACTTTGTAAATGCGTCCTGTTCGGCGGCTGTGAATTTTACTTCGTAAATTTTACGCCGCGAACTAAGAGATTCACACATGTTTATGCGTCGCTTACGCTCCTTTAAACATGGTTCACTACTTAAAACATGGTTCACTACTTAAAAAAAGCCCGCTGAAGTGTTCAGATGAGAAGCACTTCAGCGGGCTTTTAGTTGTTAGTTGTATTTGTTGTTGTTTTTAAATTATCTTACGACTTAGAAAGCAGGTAAGATAGCGCCTTTGTATTTATCTTCGATGAATTTTTAACTTCAGGAGATTGTAAGGCTTTCATTAATTTCTGGATTTCAGGACGATTTTCGTCGCCTTTACGTACCGCTACGATGTTAGCATATGGGGAATCTTTATCTTCTAAGTATAAAGCACCTTTAAGAGGATCAAGACCGGCTTCCAAAGCGTAGTTAGTGTTGATAACGGCGATAGCTACATCATCCAAGCTGCGTGGCAATTGAGCGGCTTCGAGTTCTACGAATTCAAGATTCTTAGGGTTGGAAGCGATATCGGCTTTGGTAGCATAAATGTTGTTAGGATCTTTCAAAGTGATGAGACCGGCTTTTTGTAATAAGATAAGGCACGGCCGCCATTACTTGGGTCATTCGGAATCGCTACTTTAGAGCCGTTAGGCAAGTTAGCTTCCAAGTTTTTGTCGGTAATGGTTTTGGAGTAAACGCCCATTGGTTCAACATGAACTTTACCGGCGGATACTAAGTCCATTTTATGTTCGCTGATGAATTTTTCAAGATATGGCACGTGCTGGAAGAAGTTGGCATCCAATTCTTTGTCGTTAAGAGCCATATTAGGTTTTACATAATCGGTAAATTCTACAACTTTAAGTTCAATGCCTTCTTTTTCCAATAACGGTTTAGCTTGTTCCAAAATTTCCGCATGTGGAACAGGGGTTGCACCAACCGTAATGACTGTTTTACCGGATGTTCCGGCGGATGCGTTGTTGTCGCTGCCACAACCGGCCAAAAGTAAGGCACTCCCCAAAATAGCAGCAGCTGCTAACGAAAATAATTTTTTCATGTCTCTACCTCCTCAAAATAGAAAAACTGCACGAAATGTATCGGAATAAAAAAGGCGGCTCGGTAAAACCGAGTCGCCTACATTTACTTCGTATCTCTCGGTATATACCGCAGGATTTAGCACCATCGAATGGTTGCCGGATTTCACAGGGCCAGTCCCTCCATCACTCTCGATAACAGTCCGTATTTAATTCTTTCGTTAGTATAGCATGAGGGGACAAAATTGTAAAGAGAAAAGAAATAAAATTAGAATGCCGGTAAGATAGAACCTTTGTATTTTTCTTCAATAAACTGTTTGGTGTCAGGAGAGTGAAGGGCTTCTACCAATTTTTTAATCTCTGGGCGATTTTCATCTCCAGGACGAACGGCAATTAAATTAGCATACGGCGAATCTTTGGAATCTAAGAACAACGCATCGGCTAACGGATTTAAATTAGCACCTAAGGCATAGTTGGCATTAATAGCGGCAATATCTACGTCATCAAGGGTTCTAGGTGTTTGAGCCGCTTCGACTTCAATAATATCTAAGTTCTTAGGATTGGCAACGATATCCAATTTGGTGGAATAAATATTATTAGGGTCTTTTAACGTAATGAGACCGGCTTGTTGTAATAACTGTAAAGCACGTCCCGTGTTGGTCGGGTCATTAGGAATAGCCACTTTACCCCCGTTTGGTACGGCTTCTTGTAAGTTTTTGTCTTTGATTTTATTGGAGTATAAGCCCATCGGTTCGATATGTACGGCACCGGCAGACACAAATTTCATATTATGTTCTTCTTCAAACTTTTTCATGAATGGGATATGTTGATAGAAGTTGGCATCGATTTCTTTGTCATTTAAAGCCAAGTTAGGTTTGATGTAGTCGCTGAATTCGATAATCTTAGGTCTACCCCTTCTTTGGCCAATTTGTCTTTTACATGTTCCAGAATTTCAGCGTGTGGAACCGGTGAAGCACCTACGGTTAAGGTTACTTTTTTGTCAGAACCGGCCGCGGCATTGCCTTGATCAGTGCCACATCCCGCGAGTAGTAGGGCGCTGCCTAATACGAAAGTAGCAGCTACGGATAAAACTTCTTCATGTTAATACTCTCCTTTTGTCTCAAATACTATAATAAAAATAATATAACAAAAATTGAAATTCATGGTTATCCTGTATCCCCAAATACAAAATAGTAAGCGATGGGTAATAAAAAAACGATGCCCTTGTATTCCCAAGTCATCGTTACTTTGTTGTTATCTCTCGGGACATGCCGCAGGATTTAGCACCATCGAATGGTTGCCGGATTTCATAGGGCCAGTCCCTCCATCACTCTTGATAATATCGCTATTGAATTTCTTGAGGCTGATTATAGCATGAGTAAATCACACTTGTAAAGTAGGAAATTTAAAATTTTCTATTTTTTTGAAAAATACAGATGTTTTGTCATGCTGGTAAGATCAATGAAAGTCTCGTTGTACACGTTTGGAGTTAAGTTCCGTAATAAAATATCAGGGGCAAACAAAAAGAGCAACAACGAGGAATTGTTGCTCTTTTTGCTTAAATTGTAGGTATTGAAAAGATTCTACGTACCAAAGCTTTTGAGGTTGATTGAGGTTAGGGTATTATAAAGCGTTTGGCAATGTGAAGAACCAGATCTGGCTTTGTTGTTCAGCCGGAGCGTTTTGTTTCAAGCTGATAGTTACATCATGAGGTGCTTTGTCTTCGTCATAAATCATAACTTGTTTGTCAGCATCGTAGGTGTAATCATCTACTTCAGCATCTGCTACCGCTTTGTCTTCTACGTTGATGTCTATACCGAAGTCGTTGTCGTTAACAACTACGATAGTTTTGCGGTCTGGCATGAGAGCTAGACCTTCGGCTTTTTCAATATCCCAGCCCTGAGCGCGTAAGTCGAGTACGAGCTCTTTCTTAGCCGGTACGATTTGACCGTCTAAAAGACCGAGTTCGAGGTCACCGTTGTTAGGAATGGCGGTAGCACCGTTAAGGTCTACTTTGTAGATAAGATTCTGCATTTTGCCGTTTTGTTTGCCTTGTTCGATCATGAGGAACTGGCCGTTGCCGATAGACGTAATATCGCCGATTTTGGCAGCGCCGGTGTTTTTATAACCGGTGTCTACAGGGTAAGCATACATAGTAGTAGCTTTCGTTGTAGGATCGAGTTCAACGATGCGGATATATTTAGCTGTTTTGGCTGTTTTGCCGTCGATGTTCATCGGGCTTTGGATAAAGGCGAATACATGGCCGTTTTCATCGACCGTAACGCCTTCACTGCCGCGATTTGGAACACGGTTAGCTAAAATGGTAGGAAGGCCCTGGCCGGGACCGTATTTTTCAAGGATATTGCCTTTTTATCGACTTTGGCTACGAATGGACCGTATTCGTCACTAATCCAGAAGTTGCCGTCTTTGTCGAGGGAAATACCTTCCGTATCAAGACCGTTTACGTCAGTGCCCAAGTTATTCATGTTGAAGTCTAAAGCCACTTCGTTAGTGGAACCGGTGAGGCCGGATGGAACCGGTTTGCCGGAGATGGCTTTACCGTTTACTTTGAGCGGAATGGATTTGATGATGTCCGCACGATCTTTGGCGGGATCCACTTTGATGATACCGATGCTTGGTGTGAAATCAGGGGTAGGGAAGAACTTCCCGGACATTTTTTTACCGTTTTCACATAGGTGGAATGTCGCCGTTAGGACCGCGGTCGGTGATGGCATAGAATTCAATCGTGCCGTCTTTGTTGATGGATTTCAAAGCAAGGGCGGAGCCGTAACCGGGGTTGATTTTGTGGTTAAAAACAGTTTCGTTGCCGGCATAAGGCAACTGGAATTTGTCTGCGTTAACGATGTAGGACGTTGTTTGAACGCCGTCAGCCGCAAAGCCAAGGCTCCCATAGTTGTAAGCGTCATACCTAGGGCGAGTAAGCATTTCCATTGTTTTTTCATTGTTATCATGCACCTCCAGAAAATTATGCAGTTCGCATATGTAAGCTGATTATATCAAGAGATTATCAATGAATGGTAATGGAAACGTAAGGAGTATGTAAAAAATAAGGAGTGGTTATATATAAAAAAGTTGATGTAAAGTAGAATGCGAGTAGACATAAAAAAGCACTGCCTGACTAATCAGACAGCGCTTTTTAGCTCTGGCGGAGAGAGAGGGATTTGAACCCTCGGTACGGTATCACCGCACACATGATTTCCAATCATGCTCCTTAAGCCGCTCGGACACCTCTCCACGTCGTGTAACGTACTTTAATAGTATAAGGGAAAGTAAATAACTTGTCAATCACGAAAATAAAAAATTACGAAGATTTTTGTACAGGGCTTAGGGTAGCATATTAGTTGTTAATGGAACATCCTATAAGAATTCACTCTGCTATGAGGAGTTAGGAATAGCTGTGAATTTTCAGTCGATAGTAAGCAAAGTAGACATCTTCTTTTGAAAAATCAAATAAATCTTTTAGTGTAACTTCCAGCACATTGGCGAGGGTAAGCAAGATATCAAGTGTTACACCTTCAATTTGATAGCCCCGTTCCAGTTTTGAAATATAACTGACACTGATTCCTGTTTCCTTGGCTAAATCTTTTTGCAACCAGCCTTTTTCTTTGCGCAAATAGGCAATTTTATACCCTAAACAATTGAATAGAGCATTGCCCTGCGGAATGCCATCGTCAGGCATTTCTACGTGCCTTGGCGAGACAAATAACGGTGCCAGAGCCAAGCTTCCGCACGATTCTCCAAACCGAATCTCGCTTTGCGTGCCAATATTCTTCGCTCTGTTCGTCTTTGAAAGCGCATCACGCCTTCATCTTCGGCTATTTGTGAATTTGTAAATTCCGGTGTAACATACTTTTGTTCTTTATCTTTTGGACTCACCACATACGCCTCCCCGTTGTGGTATATTCTAAGCAGAACCCTATGGATAGTCGTTGCTACGCGGCTGATTCATAATTTAGTTTAAGGCTAGAATATAAACATCATTAAAAAATGTATAATTCATAATAATGTCTTTATCATACGCTTTAATTGTTTGTTTGTCTAACAGTTTTTGGTTCTAATGGCGGGATAATTATGCTTATTATGTCTATGTCAGTCGTGTTTTACCCTTAATACAATTCCGGACGTCTATCTCTAAACACATTAATCTTATTGCGAATTTCCTGAATCACACTCAAATCAATGGTGCCCACGGCAATTTCTTCATCCTTGCCGAGGTGGAGAATTTCTTCGCCCCACGGATCGAGGAGCAGGGAGTTACCGGCAGCTTCCACTTTGCCAATGAAGCCGGATGAGTTCACCGCACATAAAAACATCTGATTTTCAATGGCGCGGACGGTGTTCAAAAGCTCCCAATGACGAAGACGCAAGGTAGGCCATTCGGCAGGTACGAAGAATAGATCCACTCCTTCGAGGGTCGTTTTACGAATGATTTCCGGGAAGCGGATGTCATAGCAAATGACGCTGGAGCAAGGAATATCATCGAGGAAGAAGCGATGCGTATGGTCGCCGCCTTGGAAGTATTGATCTTCTTTGGCCGGCGAAAAGCCGTGGATTTTATCGAATTCGGAGATGACATTGCCCTTACGGTCTACCACATAGGTCGTGTTATACACCTTATCGTTGCGCAAGATGGCTACGGAGCCACCCACGATATTCACGTCATGTTTTTTGCCAGTTCGCTGAGCATAGTTTGGGTGCGTTCCCCGTTTTTGTCGGCATCCTGAGGAAGCTTTTCGGTCATCTTAAACCCGGTGTTCCATGTTTCGGGGAGAACAATAATATCCGGCTTTTGCTGTGCGGCCGTTTCAATCAACTCCGTGGCGTGGGCGTAATTTTGTTCCACTTCGCCGGCGGCGATATTCATTTGCACAAGGGCAATTTTCTTTTTCACAAGAGAGGACTCCTTTCGTTTTTTCAAAAAATAAAACTTCATCTGAGTCTTTTGCTATAATGTTATATTTATTATTCGAATATACTTCAAGTATAGGAGTCGATTTGATTCGGTGTCAATAGGCATAGGACAATTCTTTATGATATAATATAGAGTGCATAAATGTTTTTAGAAGACAATTGAATAAGTAGGAGGCTTATAATGAAACGTTTCATAATAGTCTTGGGATTGATGTGGGGCCTTATGATGTTAATCGCCGGCTGTGCGGCGGATACTAAAGAACCGGCTCCGGAAGCAGCTAAACCGGCTGCGGTTAAGACAGAAACGACGGTGGCTACAGCAGTGCCTAAAGGGATTCCGGTACTCATGTATCACAAAGTGGGACCCGATGAAGACAATGATGCGGTAATTCGCGAGGACTTATTCCGCGCCCAAATGAAATTATTGCACGATAAAGGGTTCAACCCGATTACGATGGAACAATTAAATGACTATGTCCGTAACGGCAAAGCGGTGCCGGTTAAGCCGGTGGTACTCACCTTTGACGACGGCTATGCCGATACCTACAGCATCGTGTATCCGGTGCTCAAAGAATACGGCTTCGCAGCGACGGTATTTGTAAATCCCGGCGATGTGGGGACCCGTTTGACGTGGGAACAAATTAAAGAAATGCAAAAGGGCGGCGTTACCATTGCCAGTCACGGCTATGATCATGTACGCATGAACGAACTTTCTAAGAGTGAACAGTTGGATAATATTGTAAAAGCTCAGAAGGCACTCAAGGATGAATTGGGTATCGACAACAAGTGGTTCTGTTATCCGTACGGCCGTCAAGATGACTACACGCAAAAAGCGGCCGAAGATAACGGTATTTTGCTCGCTGTAACTATGAATCCGGGTTGGGTTCACCACGGTGATAATCCGTATGCCTTGCAGCGCATCTGGATAGGTAATGCAGTGGATTTAAAGCATTTTGAAGAGCGTATTACCACTGAGGATTACACCGATTTATAATAGATAGGAGTAAAGGATGAAACGATTTTTTAGCAGAGGGTGGGTAAAATTCATACTCGTCATGTTTATTTTTACCGCTGTTACATCACCGATTGTGGTGCTGTTTGGCCCTTTTGATAATCTGAAACGAACCGTTGTGGGGGCGATTATGCGTTCGCGTCATCCACAGTACATTACTTGGTTGTTTAATCAAGACGAAATCAACATGATTCTCGGGACGGTGGGCACCGTGCGGAGTCAGGATTTATTTAAGTTTAAAGCACGTGAAGATACGACGCTCAAAATGCGCCGCATTGAGTCTACGCGTTATGTGGGTTACGTTCTTGAAATTCCGGATCCTCGTCGCGTGAAGGTGGCAACGGCCAAAAACATTCAGGAAAAAGGGGAGACCGTAAGTAATATTGCCAAGGATAATGATGCGGTAGCCGCTATTAATGCAGGCGGTTTCCACGATCCGAACGGTACCGGTACGGGCCGTTTGCCATATGGCTTTATTATGCAGGATGGCAATTATGTTATCGGTAAGGACGTAGGGCCCGATGAAGCAGTTGATTTTGTCGGTTTTACGAAGCAAGGCAACTTAATCGCCGGTACCTATACTAAGACGGAATTGGCTGACATGGATGCGGCTGAAGGGATTACCTTCGGACCGCCGCTTATTGTGGATGGTCAAAAGATGATTACCGACGGTGACGGCGGTTGGGGCATCGGCCCGCGTACGGCTATCGGTCAGAAAAAAGACGGCACGGTGATTTTCCTCGTTATCGATGGACGCCAACCGGGCTATTCCACGGGGGCAACGCTACGTGATGTGCAGGATGTGCTTTACGAAGAGGGCTGCTATATTGCGGCGAACCTTGATGGTGGGTCCAGTACGACCTTGTATTATAACGGCAAAGTTGTTAATAAACCGGCCGATTTATTGGGCGAACGGATGATTCCGACGGCTTTATTGTTGAATAGGAGGGGCTATGGCATCGTTTGGTAAAATAATGACAGCTTTTGCACTGGGCTTGGCCTTGCAGGGTGGCATCTATTACTACTTAGATCAAATTTACTTCGCCCCGACTACGGATTTTGAAGTAACGGCCAGTGATGGTCAGGAAAAAGACGGCAACTTCCCTGAAGTGGACGGGAATAAATATTATTCCGAAGGTCATAAGTATATGGCGGTAGTAACTCAGGATTCCGTTAAAGTGTACAAGTCCGGTGAAAAACACCGACCAATATTGATTTAAAAGGTCGTTCGGTAAGCTATTTCGAATGGTTACCGGATCGCGATTTGGCGATTATGGGTCTTTACGGCGGGGCCTCCGATAATGTGGTATTGGCCCGTTTTGACCCGGAAAGTCCGGAACATGAAGTGGATACCACCATGGAAGATTTGCCGGCCGACAGTAAAATCGTGGATGCCGCTTTCTCCACGGCTACCAACGTAGTATACATGAAGATTAAAGTGGCCGATAATGCGTACCGCATTTATCGTACCGACGCGAACTATGATACGCGCCGTGTTTATATGCAGGCATCCAATATCGGGCGTATCGCCGTTTTCTATGACGAAGATATTTTCTTCTATGATAATGTACGTACCGGTGACGTATTTATGTTTGACGGCACGGAAGGGGGCTGGCGTGTTATTAATCCGCCGGGCCGCTATCGCTTGATCGGTGTGGATAAAGACAAAGATATTTACATCGCCAAGGTGGATGAGGATGATAAGGCCTTATCTGTCATGGAAGGGCGCCTCGGCGTTGGATTTGAAACGGTAGATACTTTTGCTACGCCGCAGGATTTAAAAGATATTACGGTCGCATCGATTCAGAAGACGATTGAAGATAAACGGTCGTCCGGTACCGGTAGTGACAATAAAAAGTAATAAATAAGCATAAACAGACTTTTGGTGTTAATTATGAGGTTTATGCATAGGTAAGAGAAAAAGGTCTGCTACAGCAGGCCTTTTCTCGTTTTAATAGTGAAAGGAAGAGTATTATGGCTAAAATTAAAATTCAAAAAGGCTTGAGCGATGCTGATATGTTTAAGAATGTGAAGGAAGAAGAAACCTTTGAAACGGCTATGCTTAAAGGGGAAGCGGCGGCCCGTCGTCCGGCACCGCTTCGCAAATCGCCGGCCAATAGTCAGGAAGCCTTCTATCGTGAGTTTTTAACTGAGAAAGTGGAAACCCAAATCGGTAAGCTCTTATTAGATATTAAGATGACGTCTGAG
>ENA-OQIC01000346-OQIC01000346.1-human-gut-metagenome-genome-assembly--contig:-NODE-346-length-20829-cov-3.207130_pt1 | contig 20829 bp, 26 predicted proteins | sample MGYA00242572_ERZ504736 | MGnify/ENA primary metagenome ERZ504736 (study PRJEB26092, sample SAMD00036201) | human gut metagenome | host: Homo sapiens | study: EMG produced TPA metagenomics assembly of...
TAACGCGACAGGGCGGCTATATCAAAGTGGTTTCGGAGCCGGGCAAGGGTTCGGAATTTTCTATTATGCTCCCTACAAAATAGAACGCGGCGGACGGCCATTTCCGGCTGCCCGCCGTAAATTTTTTTGAAATGTCCGAGCGTTGTAACATTTCACCCCGATTTTCAATGAAATTTTTAGCCGCTGTAACATTTCGCGGACATTTGGGTTTTACAATGGCCTTATCAAATATGGAGGTGATACAACTATGACATGGCCTTTTGAGAACGATACAAGCGCCATTACAAAAAAGTTGGCAAAACGAAACTTAAAAGCAGATAAAAGTAGAAACATCCTCATTATCATTACGATTGCCTTAGCTACCTGCTTGATAATGACAACGACCTTGTATTTTTTTGCTTCGCAGCGAAAATCATTAAATGATGCAGCTGGGCGTTATCAAGCAATTATCAATGAAGTCGATAATGATACCATTACAAAATTAGTAAATGACAGTAGGGTTCAAGTGGGTGTAAGTCATTTATTGGGTTTAGTATCTTATGGGGACTACAAATTAACCGTCCGTTCAATGGATGAAACACTAATGAAATTAGCAAAATATCCTGATTTGGAGGGGGAATTGCCCAAATCTACAAATGAAATTGCTATCACAAAGGCGTTTCTTGATAGAGCTGGATTGTCCAAATCCGTGGGCGATATTATATCGTTAAATCTGGGAGATGGAGAAAAAGATTATACCTTATGTGGTATTTTGCCTGTCGAAAATTCAAATTATTCCGTATTCGTGTCGCAGTCCTATATTGAAAACAAGCTCAGCGAACCGGCATACTCCGCTTATATCCGTTTGAATGAATCTGATGGTTGGTCTAAGGCTGCTATACAAGCTGAATTATCAACATTGTGCAGAGAATTGAAAATACAGCCGGAGCAAATGCAGTTTTCAACATATTATTTTCTCTCATTGAACAGAGAAGCAGTCAATATATCACTGTAATAGCATTTATCAGTCTTATTATCGCTTTGGCGTGTACCCTTGTTATTTACAGTCTGTTCTATGTGTCCATAGCCAGAAAAACAAAAGAATATGGAAAACTGCGGACAATAGGGGCAACTGGAAAACAGATGAAAAGAATCGTTTTTAGAGAGGGATTTCATCTTTCCAAAATTGGTATTCCGATTGGAATATTAGCCGGTGCAATAGCGGGATATGTCCTTGTCCCGCAAGGCTGGAACACTTTAATGGTATTTGTAATTGCCGCTGTCACAGCTCTGTTTGTGTATTTATGCGTTATGATTGCTGTAATTAAGCCAGCCAAGATTGCTGCTCATGTTACGCCTATTGAAGCAGTCCGTTATATGGCGAGCAATAATGATGTAATGTCCAACAGTACAAAAGTGTTACATCGTTCTCTATCCGCAAAAAACTTAGCTTTTCTTAATTTTGCAAGGAACAGAAAGAAAACCGCCTTAACGATTCTGTCGTTAGGGGTATGTGGAATTTTGCTGATGGCAAGCTCTGCATATTTTAATTCCATTGATCCTTTAGCGATGGCGCGTAGGAGTTTTCCTTACGGAGAAATTCGCCTTGAATTAGGCGATTACGGGCCACAGGCACATAACAGCGAACAATATTCAGAACTCCAAAAATCGAATCTGCTTACAGAAGATTTTAGAGAATCCATTTTGGACATAGATGGTGTGGAAGAAATAAAAGAATACCAAGCACCGTTTTGAATGTTCGTATGCCAACGGGAGATATTGAACCGATTGTTTCAGACGCATATACACGAAGCTCTCAAAAATTGATTGAGCAATATTTGATTGATGGTACAGCAGATTTGCAGGAACTACTTAAAAACAATGGCATTATTATTGAAAATGGCCCACAGTGGAAAGAAACTTTTGGGTGGGATGCAGCGATTGGGGACGAACTTCTGATTGAAGTTGGCGGACAAACATTGGAAGTAAAAGTAATGGGAATTGTGGACGCTAATATCCCGTATGGCGGATATGATACGCTATTTATTCCTTTAGAAATGCTGTCAAAGATCGTTCCTATTGAAAACCTCAATTATCAATTTATTGTAGATACAGATGACAGTAAATGGCAGCCGCAAAAGATGAAATCCAAAAGATAATTCCACCGACTTCCAGCCTCTATGTTAGTACCTTGAATGATTGGGTAGAGGCATACAACGAAAAACTATTGAACTATCGTATGCCAGTCTACATTTTTGTTATGTTTATCGGGGTTTTTGGCATTATCAATCTGCTAAACACACTGATAACAAACATCTTGACCCGGAAGCGAGAACTGGGTGTTTTGCAAGCGGTTGGTTTGAGCAGTAAACAGCTTTCAAAAATGTTATTGATAGAGGGCTTGTTCTATACATTAGGGGTGCTTCTTCTTTCCATATCATGCGGAACTCTTATCGGGTATCTTCTCTGCACCGTCTTTAGTGCAATGAGTATTTTTGGAAAAGTAAGCTATCATTTTCCGACAGTTGAAATGTTCAGTTATTTTATACTGATGCTTGCCGTCCAAATGCTTTTCTCGTATTTGGCAATTCGGCAGATAAAAAACAATCTCTGGTAGATCAAATACGGGAATTGTCATAAGAATTTTTGAAATGTCCGAGTGTTGTAACATTTCACCCCGATTTTCAATGAAATTTTTTGGCTGTTGTAACATTTCGCGGACATTTGGGTTTTACAATACCCTTATCAACAAAAGTGAGGAGGCGACGCAATGGAACTGACCCCGACCTTGATTTTGAATCTGGCGCTGCTGATCGTCCCGCCCGTTGCCCTTGTGCTGGTGTTCCGGCAATGGCTGGCCCGGCACATCCGCTGGACGGTTGCCTTGACTGCTCTCTGTGATGTTCTCCTGTTTGGGATGAACTGTTCTACTATGAGAGCTTCGGCCTGTTCGCTGTGCTGATTCTGGTACAGTTGGCGGCCACCGGCGCAGCAGCGTTCCGCATTTACAACAAACAAAGAAAGGATTGAATTTTATGAGCATTTTACAGACTATCGACCTGAAAAAGTATTACGGCACAGAGCCGAACATTACCCGCGCCCTTGACGGCGTGAACTTCTCCGTGGAGGACGGCGAGTTTGTGGCCGTTGTGGGAACCTCCGGCAGCGGCAAGTCTACCCTGCTTCACATGATGGGCGGGCTGGACACCCCTACTTCCGGCAATGTGATTGTCCGGGACAAAGAGCTGTCAAAAATGAACGACGAACAGCTCACCATCTTCCGCCGCCGCAACATCGGCTTTATCTTCCAGAACTATAACCTTGTTCCCATCCTGAATGTGTATGAGAACATTGTCCTGCCGGTGGAGCTGGACGGGGACACGGTGATCAGAAGTTTTTGGACGAGATCGTTTACCTGCTGGGGATGGAAGATAACCTGAAAAATATGCCGAACAATCTTTCCGGCGGACAGCAACAGCGTGTGGCGATTGCCCGCGCCCTGATTACCAAACCGGCTATCGTGCTGGCCGAGAGCCGACCGGCAACCTTGACAGCAAGACCAGTGCGAGGTGCTGGGGCTTATCAAGCGCACCAGTGCGGAGTTCCGGCAAACTGTTGTGATGATTACCCACAACAACGACATTGCCCGCCTTGCAGATCGGATTGTCCGCATTGAGGACGGCAAGATCGTGGAGTAAGGAGGTGGCAGGCTATGACATGGCCTTTTGAAAATGATACCAGCGCCATTACAAAGAAGCTGGCAAAGAAAAGTTTACAAAGCGAGAAGCGCCGGAATCTGATGGTAGTGATTGCCGTTGCGCTGGCGGCATTTCTAATCTGCTTTACGGGAATTGTGTCTACCTCCCTGACACAAATGCAGCGCAATCAGGTTGTCGATACTTATGAGGCGGTCTGGCTGGGCGTAGAGGAAAACGACATTGAAACCCTGAAAGGACTGCCGGAGTTTGAGCGTGTAGGCGGCTACTATATGCTCGGTGAGGAACTTTCGGAACAGGGCTATCATGCCTCTTATGTATATAATGACGCAGAATGATGGAGATTGGGCGCGACCAAATGAAGCTATTGGAGGGAAATCTGCCCCAAAAAGCAAATGAAGTTGTCGTAAGCGAATACTTTCTCTCCACCTATGGAAACAATGCCAAGATCGGGGACACTGTGACCTTAGATACCGAGAGTTTTCATGGTGATTATGTCGTTACCGGCATTATGGACAGCGTAAATGAAAAAGAAGCGAATACCTGCGCGATCATTCTTTCCAACGCTGCCCTGACAGAATGGAAAGGGTTTGATCCGGCTGGGTATCGCGCCTATGTCCATTTCAAAAACAGCGACCAGTTGGGCGAGGAACTGATAACCTCTTATTGCAAGGAGATTGCAGAGGAATATCAGCTTCCTAATCCCAGCATGAACAACAAGTATTTTGCTTATGCTTCTAAATCCTTTGATTTTTACCGATTGTTAGTGTGATTGTTATTGTTCTGATCGGCGGCTATATTGTGATTCAGAGTATCTTCCGTATCTCCATCAATGACAAAATCAGGAGCTACGGACAGCTTCGGACGATTGGTGCAACGCCAAAGCAAATCAAGCGGATTGTAAAGCGGGAGGGACGCAAACTCGGCAGTATCGGAATTTTGATTGGTACAGTGCTGGGCGTATGCGCTGGTTTTCTCCTGTTTTCCAAGGGATTTAACGCTGTTTCCTATGTGGTTATGATTTCCCTGACACTCATAAGCTGCTGGTTTATGGTGTCTATTTCCATCCGTAAGCCGGTGAAAATCGCGGCAGGGATTTCCCCCATTGAAGCCGTCCGTTTACCCCGGTGCAAAAGGACATCCGCAGCCGGAAAAAGAATATCAAGCTCAATCCTGTTTCAATGGGAATTGCGAATTTTAAGCGTGACCAAAAAAGACAATCAGTATTGTAGCATCTTTGAGTATCGGCGGAATTTTGCTGATGGTGGTATCTTCCATTGTTTTAGTGCGCTCACCAGAACAAATTGCGAGATTATATTTTCCTGACAGCGATTACAAAATATATCTCCAAGATCTATCGGAAGAAATGTTAGTAAAAGGTAATCCGCTAAACGAGGAACTAAAGCAGGAAGTTTTATCTGTTGATGGTGTTACGGATATAATCGTAGCCAGACAATCGCTCCATACCAGCATTAAAACAGATGCTAACCAAAATTCAGGAATATGTGATACGCTGACCGACCAGAACTATGCTATGGTTGAGGCTGCATTGACAGAGGGAACGATGCCGACAGATTCTCATAGTATCGTAATTCACGACCAGATTGTAGCGTATTTTGAAGATATGGCGTCGGTTCCACCGTTGAATTTTCTTCAATAGATGGTAAGCAGTCCATCCCTGTTACAATATCGGGAGTGTTTTCCACTTCAAAAATGCCTGTGATTTTCGGGCATGGACGCGCTCATACAGATGGCTCTGTTTTCTTTGCTCCAAAAGATTTATTCTACGAACTGTACCCGGAAATTACTACCTTTGATTACTCATGGAGCATTGTAAGCAATCCGAAAAAAGCTGAAACTGTAAAAGCTGAACTGAAAAATATTGTAGCCGAACACAGTAACCTTGCTTTAGATGAAATAGATACAGCGATTGCGGCTGAAAAATCACAAAATTCTGCGGCGTTTGGTAGTATGCAGGTTCTTTCATGGTTGGTGTTCCTCTTTGGTGTTATCAACCTCATCAATACGACCCTCTCTAATCAGATGTCCAGAAAACAGGAAAACAGTGTTTTGCGTTCCATTGGTCTGACACAAAAACAGTTATGCAAAATGAATATATGCGAGGGTCTGTGCTATGCGTTCTTTGCAACATTGGCAATCCTGATTGTCGGATTTCCTATTTCTATTGTTGCAAGTAGAGAAATAAGTATAGCTACTTTTGGCGGAAATGTAGTACCTTACAAATTCCCGGTTTTGGAAATGGGACTGTTCATTCTGGTATTGTTCGGAATGGAACTGATCTTGTCTGTATGGACAATCCGCAGACAGAAAAAGCAATCCCTGATCGAACAAATGCGGGCGATGGAATAACCGTATGGGATCGGCGGGGCGGCGTGTGCTGCCCCGCTTTTTTCGCCATTTCTCAAAAAATTTTTGAAATGTCCGAGCTTTGTAACAATTCAGCCTGTTTTTTTGTCGAAATCAAAGGCACCTCGGACATTTATAGTTCTTCCAAAAGTTTGATGATAATATTACCATTCATGGAAGAAGCAATCTGTTATTGCAATAATGCGAAATTGACGATAGAAAGTTTTTCATATCTCGGTCAGCTCAACAATTACATTACTCTGCTGATACAGCCAGTCCGTAAATTCTTTCGGGCTGGCCGTTCCTGTTTTTACAGCCTTTTTTCTCTGTAAGGCTTCTTTCTTAAAGTCGGAAAAGGAAGCCTGTATTTTTCCAGACGGTCAGCCGGAAAGCCTGCGGTATTTTTTACCCGGTTTATTTTGTTGCGCCAGTTCTGGCATTCATTTTTATAAAGCAGGTCATAGTTATTTTCTCTTGACCTCTCGTCAAATTCCCGCTTGTTTTGAAGCGCCTGTGCTTTTCGGCACTTGTCGCTGCACAGCTCATACCGCTGGCTCTTTGCCAGAAAATATTTTCCACAGACCTTGCACCGCCGGAAGCAAAGCCCCCAGTCATTCAGCCTGTTCAGATAATAGGTAATCAACGGTAGAGGGACGCATAGGCAGACACACATTCTTCTGTGCGCCGGTTGTCCGGGAACCAGAGGTCAAGCCGGGTATCTTCTGACGGTGCGCCTTTGAAATAAAGGCTGCCAGCTTGAAATTGTTTCGGTTTTCCTGTCTCCCTGTCAAAGCTCATGGTTTCGTTTTGGAATACCCCGGTCAGTCTGCTCATTTTATCCATGAAGCGGTCACAGGCAGCGTTACGGTCACGGGGTTCTCTGGCAAGCAGATAGCTGTTCCAGATACGGAACGCCACATACATTTTCAGAGGGTCGTTGCTAAGATATTTCTCCCAAAGAAATTCGCTTGCCGCCTGCTCCAGCTCCGGCTGTTTCCATCGGTTGGAGTGGAGAGCTTGCCGCAGCGGAGAAAGCCCGTATAAGTTCCAGTCTCTGTCCGTGTCACGCTCAAAGTTTATCAAAAAGTTCCCAGTGGGCGTGTCATATCACAAAGCACCTCTGCGTTTTGGCTCCCGTTCAGACGGAAGCGGATCTGCTGTTCTTCCCCAATCAAAATCCGCTCTTTCATTTTCTTCCTGTCCAGCGTCAGGACAAACAAAATCCTCTCAAAACATGGCTCATGCCGTATAAACTGATTCTCCATCCCTATCCCCTGCCTTTGTTTATGGTAATTATATAATTCAGTTATATCCGTTACACTCATGGTATCGCAGAATCATTGTTTTGTCAAGGATAGTACGCTATGATGATTGCGGTTGGTAATTTCGTACCGCACAGTACCTTGACAAGTGAATGACCGTCCAAAAGGGATATGACCGGCAGGAGAAGTGACGCATTCGGCGCACCAATGCAGGGAAACACCGCAGGAATGGGGCAGGAAAACGGCTTTTGGGGAGAACGGCAACAGGAAGCATTTTAACCTATTTGATTTATGGGAGGAACAGAATGAACGATAAAAAGAGATTGAACAGCTACGAGGATTTACCGCTGGTTCTGGATGTGGCGGACATTCAGCGGATTATGGGAATTTCAAGAGCGAGCGCCTATGAGCTGGTACACACACCCGGCTTTCCAGCGTTCCGCAGGGGCAGACTTATCAAGGTCAGCAAAATTGCTTTCTTTGAATGGATGGCAAAAGGCTCCGAAACCGTACCGGGAAGCGACAAATAAGCGTGAGGTATCATTCCCTGACTTGCAATACTGCCGCACTTTCCAAAGGGGCATACAGAGGGAAAAAAACTTAAAAATGATACCGAGACGCTACATCAAAACAGCCTATCTGCGTACATCAGATAGAAACGGAGAAAGGAGCCGGTTATGGCAAGAATGAGTAACAAGCGGCGGTTGGAATGGTCTTTCTTCTTAAATGACCGCAGCCGTATCACTTACAACGAACTGTGCCGGAAATGCCAGCACGAATGTAAACAGAGCTTCCGGGCGGTTGTGGTTGACTGCCCGAAGTATCTTTCCAAGCGTTCCAAGAAAAAGGACAAGACTGCCGGAAACGGCAAAATCCCTTAGGAACTAAGGGCGCACTTCTATACATAGTCTAAAGACCATGTATCGTGCGTCCTGCGGAGCTTACCTCTGCCGCTGATAAAATCAGCAATCCGAGGTCTGCGTTCGCTTCGCTCCGACAAGGTGGCTACACCCCCTTGCGCCGCTAAAGCGGCTATCCCCTGTGTACCCGCCGCAAAGAGAAATCCGCTCTGCGGTTTTCCCTTTTCATCGGGTTTTATAGAAGCACTGACACACGGACTGTCTGCGGATGGTCTTTCTTTATCTTATCAGCAAAGGATGTGAGAACATGGAAAAATCTTTGGAACAGTTGAAGCAGGAATATGAAAAAACCACTGTCCTGCTGGAACGGGAAAAACGGAAAATGCAGCGTTTGAAAAACCGGCAGGCGTATCTGGAAAGCGGTTCCCGGAAACAGAGGACGCACCGGCTAATTACCCGTGGGGCAGCCGTTGAGAGCATTGCGCCACAGACAAAGGAGCTGACCGAAACGGAATTTTATTCCCTCATGGAAAACATTTTGAATCTGCCGCAGGCGGAGCATTTCATCCGGTCTGCCACAGAGAACCACGCCCGTATTTCCGGGCAGGAGAAAGGCGGTGACTAAGGATAGCACTTTATCATTTTTCAATCGCACAGATAAAGCGCAGCGCCGGTCAGAGCGCCATTGCAAGCGCAGCCTACCGATCCGGGGAGCGTCTTTACAGCAGCTACTATGGAGAAGTCAGCGATTACACCAAAAAGGGCGGCGTGATTGCTTCGGAAATCATGCTGCCGCCCCATGCGCCGGAAATATATCTTGACCGGGCGACCCTCTGGAATGCTGTGGAGAGCTGCGAGAAACATCCAAAAGCACAGCTTGCCTATTCCTTTGATATTGCCATGCAGAATGAATTGACGCTGGAAGAAAACATGGAGCTGGCAAGGAAGTTCGTGCAGGAGCAGTTTGTGGCAAAAGGCATGATTGCCGATCTTGCTTTTCACAGCCCGGAGAAAGAGGACGGCGGTATCCCAAACCCGCACTTCCATGTGATGACAACAATGCGCCCTTTGAACCGGATGGCACATGGGGACAAAAACAGCGGCGGGAATATCTTCTTGATGAAGATGGAAACCGAATCCGGGATAAAAACGGCGATTATATGTTTAACGCTGTCCATACAACAGACTGGCATGAGCCGGAAACGCTGGAACACTGGCGGGAGCAGTGGCGGCTGCCGTTAATACAAAATTTGAGGAAAAAGGGCTGGATGTGCGTATCGACCACCGTTCCTATGTGCGGCAGGGGCTTGACCTGATACCTACTGTCCACGAGGGAGCTAATGTCCGGCAGATGGAAGCAAAGGGCATCCGCACCGAGAAAGGGGAACTGAACCGCTGGATTAAAGCCACCAACCGGCTTATACAGGATGTGAGGAAGAAGATCAAAGCCCTGTTTGTCTGGATGGCAGAGGTAAAAGAAGAACTTTCCAAACCCCAGACACCGAGCCTTGCCGACCTGTTAATTACTTATTACAACCAGCGCAACGCAGGGGCATGGAGCAATAAAGCCAGAACCGGAAACTTAAAGCAGTTTGCCGAAGCCGTCAATTATCTGACGGAAAACAAGCTGCTCACATTAGAGGATTTGCAGGAGCGTCTTTCCTCTGTCAGTGAAGAATTTGAAGCATTAAGCGGCTCCATGAAAAAGAAATCTGCCGGATAAAGGAATTGCAGGAATTGATACGGGAGGGCGAGAATTACCAGCGGCTAAAACCTGTTCATACGGAACTGAACAATATCAAGTTTAAGAAACAGAGGGAGAAATTTGAAACATCCCACGATGCGGAGTTACGGCTGTTTTATGCCGCCCGCCGTATTTTGAAAGAAAAACTGGACGGAAAACCCATTGCCCTGAAAGCATGGAAACAGGAATATGCACAGTTAAAAACAGAGTATGCCGAACTGTCTCCGCAGCACAAGCCGCTCCTGGAGGAAGTCATACGGCTACGGCAGGTGCAGAACGCCGTAGATACCGCACTGCGCCGGAGGGAGCAGCCACAGGAAGTACAGAGAAAGAACCATGAGATGGAGCTATGATATAACCGGCAGCTTTACCGCTACCGGTATTTTTATGGAGGGAGTATTTGAATGTATTTGAAGCGGTGAAACAGTCTGTTACCACCCGGCAGGCTGCTTCATTCTATGGAATCCGGGTGGGAAGAAACGGCATGGTCTGCTGTCCATTCCACAATGACCGCACGCCCAGCATGAAAGTGGACAGCCGCTTTTACTGCTTCGGCTGCGGGGCTTCCGGGGATGTGATCGACTTTGCCGCTTTGCTGCATGGATTGGGGAAACGGGAAGCTGCGGTCAGGCTTGCGGAGGACTTCGGCGTTTCCTATGAGAAATCCGGCAATGCGCCGCCAGATAGGAAGCGTCACAACAGGTCACAGCCCCGACAAAAATCAGCGGAGCAGAGATTTCAGGAAACGGAACGGTATTGTTTCCGGGTGCTATGCGATTATCTGCGCCTGCTGGAGCATTGGAAAACAGCATACGCCCCACAGCCGCAGGATGCCATCTGGCATCCTCTTTTTGTGGAAGCGTTGCAGAGGATAAGCTACACAGAATACCTTTTGGATATTTTGTTATACGGAGAAATAGAAGAAAAAGCGGCATTGATCGCCGCACAGGGAAAGGAGGTGCTGCGGCTTGAACAGCGAATTTCAGAGCTTGCCGCCGGAAACGCAGGAAGCGGTCAAAAGGACGATGGACACAATGGAACCGGCGCAAACACCAGCAGAAATCCGGGAAACATTAGAGGGGACGCAGAAAGGCGGCGTGAAGAACAGCATCCGAAACTGCCTGACGGTGTTCCAGCGTGACCCTCTGTTTCGCGGGGCGCTGCGCCTGAACCTTTTGACGGAGCAGATTGACATTGTGAAGCCGCTGGGCTGGGAGCGCACCAGTACCACGCTGACCGACATGGACATGAACTACCTGCTTTTGTATCTGGAAGAAAATTACGGGCTTACCAGCGAGAAAAAGGTGCAGAGCGCCATCAAGATTGTTGCCAATGAAAACCGCTACCATCCAGTCAGGGATTACCTGAACAGCCTGCAATGGGACGGCACAGAGCGCATCCGTTACGCCCTGCATCACTTTCTGGGAGCCGATACGGACGAATACACCTATGAAGCCTTGAAACTGTTCCTGATGGGAGCCATCCGGCGGGTATTCAGACCGGGGAGCAAGTTTGAGGTCATGCTCTGTCTGGTTGGTGGTCAGGGAGCCGGGAAATCTACCTTTTTCCGGCTACTGGCAGGCAGGGACGAATGGTTTTCAGACGATTTGAAGAAGCTGGACGATGAAAATGTGTACCGCAAGCTGCAAGGACATTGGATTATCGAGATGTCGGAGATGATCGCCACAGCCAACGCCAAGAGTATTGAGGAAATCAAGTCATTCTTAAGCCGCCAGAAAGAAACCTACAAAGTGCCGTATGAGACACATCCGGCAGACCGGCTGCGGCAATGTGTATTTGGAGGGACGACCAACCGGCAGGACTTTTTGCCCCGTGACCGCACTGGCAACCGGCGCTTTCTCCCCGTGACGGTGTACCCGGAACGGGCGGAGGTTCACATACTGGACGATGAAGCGGCGGCGAGGGCGTATATCGAACAGATGTGGGCGGAAGCCATGACGGTTTACCGCAGTGGGAGGTATAAGCTGTCGTTCAGCATAGAAATGAACCGATACCTGAACGCCCACCAGCAGGACTTCATGCAGGAGGACACACAGGCTGGCATGATCTACGCCTATTTGGAGGACTACACCGGCGACAGGGTATGCTCCAAGCAGCTTTATGAGGAAGCGCTGGGGAACTTAAATTCCCCGGCGGACTGGGAGACACGGGCAATCTGTGAGATTATGAATACCGGCATTGCGGGCGGCATCATACAGGGCTGGGCAGCCTACAAAAGCCCGAAGCGGTATAAGAAATACGGTTCTCAAAAAGGCTGGGAGCGTGTCAACCAAGCTCCGCCGGAGGGGGACGGTTTTCAGGAAATCACGGAAGAAGAAGCCAGGCAAATGGAACTGCCATTCTAAAAAGCCGCCGGTTAACAGTTTGGTTGACGCTTCGGTTGACAGCCGGTTGACGGGGAAAAGCCTGATATTTGGGGCATTTCTCTCCTTTGTCAACCATGTCAACCAAGAAATCAAAGAAAAAGTAAAAAGTAAAAAGTAATAATAGAGCGCCTATGGATTGTTTTCAAAGTCTTTTCTGCCGGTTGACACGGTTTGGTTGACATGGAGACAGCCTGCGGCTGTACACCTGCCTGACATTCCCTTGTCGGGCATATTTCATTTATGGAGGTAACTGCCTATGGCAAAAAACAAAAACGAGAGCAATAACAAAAACAGCGGCACCCTGCTTACCGAAAAAGACGGCACCCAGTATTTTGTCATGGGGAAAGTCCGTATCAAGGTATCGGAGCATTTCGCACAGGATGGGAAGCCGCTTGACAGCCTACTGGAAGATGTGATCCAGCACGCTGCCGCCGCTTCCTGAAAAATACGGAATAACGACTGTCAATCAGCCCACGCTTATGATATACTTGTACCAGCGAGTATTGTATAAGCGTGGGTTGTTTCTTTTAGAAGGAGGATTTTTAACCGTGAAACAACCATACAATACAACGATTTATAACACTGCACTATATTTGAGATTGAGCCGTGACGATGAATTACAGGGGGAAAGCGGCAGTATCCAGACCCAGCGCATGATGCTTAGGCAGTATGCCGCAGAGCATGGGCTGACCGTTGTAGACGAGTACATTGACGACGGATGGAGCGGGACGAATTTCGAGCGTCCAAGTTTCCAAAGGATGATTGATGACATCGAGGACGGGAAAATCAACTGCGTTGTCACAAAGGACTTATCCGTCTGGGAAGAAACTATATCCTGACCGGTCAGTACACGGAAATCTATTTCCCCAGCAAGGGAGTACGCTACATTGCCATCAATGACAATGTGGACACCATCAACGGAGAAAGCGAGCTTGCACCGTTCTTAAACATCCTGAATGAAATGCACGCCCGACAGACCAGCAAAAAGGTCAAGGCTGCCATGCACACAAGATTTGCCAATGGCGCACACTATGGAGCCTATGCACCGCTGGGCTATGTAAAAGACCCGGACAAAAAAGGTCATCTTCTGATCGACCCGGAAACACGCTGGATTGTAGAGAAGATTTTTGACCTTGCTGTACACGGGCGTGGAGCCGCCAGCATTACACGGATTCTGGTGGAGGAAAAAGTACCTACCCCCGGCTGGCTGAACTATGAAAGATACGGGACTTTCGCCAATATCTACGCCGGTGCGCCCGCAGAAAAAGCCTATGCGTGGACGATAGCACAGGTCAAGAGCATTTTGAAAGAGGAAACCTACATCGGTCACAGCATTCACAACAAGCAGAGCAACATTTCATTCAAGAACAAGAAAAAGGTGCGGAAGCCGCAGGAAGAATGGTATCGTGTGGAAAATACCCACGAAGCCATCATTTCTGAAGAAGTGTTCCAAAAAGTTCAGGAGCTGATTGCAAGCAGACGCAGGAAACGCAGAAACGGTACGACACAGATTTTCGCAGGATTGATAAAATGTGCAGACTGCGGATGGTCTTTAGCCTATGGGGAAAACAAGCAGAATAAGAACATACGGGTACTACCATTGCAGCAAGAACGGGCAGGGATTACGCCAGTGTTCCATGCACTATATCCGCTATGATGTACTGTATGCCTATGTGCTTGCAAGACTGCAATACTGGTCTATGCTGGCACAGAAAGACGAGGACAAGCTGCTGAAACGCCTGCTCAATGCCAGCGACAGGGAAAGAAACTCTGCGAAGAAAAAGCAGGCTGCGGAGCTGAAAAAGGCAGAGAAGCGTAAAGCCGAGGTTGACGGGCTGTTTGCTAAAATGTATGAGGACTGGTCTGCCGGACGCATAACCGAGTATAACTTCAATATGCTGTCCGAGAAGTACCAGAACGAGCAAAAGGAGCTTGAAACAAAAATAAGACAGCTTCACGAAACGATGGAAGCCGCCGTACAGACCGCAGCGGATGCTGAAAAGTGGATTGCCCTGATGAAACAGTATGTCAACCCTGTGGAGCTGACCGCCGAACTTCTGAACACTCTAATTGAAAAAATAACCGTCCACGAAGCTGTCAAGGGCGAGGACGGAAGCCGTGAGCAGGAAGTAGAAATCTACTACCGCTTCATCGCAAAATCGACTGACCTTTCTTTTTTACCCAACAATATCTTTAATTAAGGGAGACGGGAGTTTGCCTGCCGGATGTATCTGTTTATAAAGAACTTTGTTCAATTCTTGGTATTAGCCTCAATGAGTTTTTGGCTGGAGAAGATATAGCTCAAGAGAATATGATTCAGAAGTCAGAAACAAATATTATTGAAGTGATCAGAGATAATATAGATAAACAGAAATGTCTAAAGGTTATGAAATGTATATTATTAGTCATATCTATCTGTGCGGTATCAGTAATCGGATTTACCATATACCGTCTGAAAAAACCACAGAATTATATTTCTCCTGTTGCAAAGGATAGCATAGAAATGCAGACAGCAGAACTGCTTGCTGGACCGGATGGAGCATTTGTCTATAAGTTTATCACAACGGATGAATATAAAAAACTCAGATTACATATTTATCGATACGAATCAGGAAAATTGAGTGATCAGGACAAAGTTGAAATGGGATTTGAAGATATTGGTTCGCCAAAAAGTGGTGAAATCGTAATGGTGCCTGATTTCGATAATTATGTAATTAAGTTAATTATTTCTGGAGGTGGTAGTAGGTTGTCAACAGAAATTCCTATTTTAGAAAATGTAGAAAATAGAGAATACTATGGCAGAACAGCAACTGAAATAAAAAATGTCGTAGACATTAGATACGATAAGCAGCAGCCACTTATTGCCTTTGTTTATGATAATGATGAAATGAGTGTTCCGACTTTAGACGATTTTATAAATAGCCAAACAGATTTTCTTTCAAAAAATGATTATGTGTATTATGTGGCATTTGAGTTTTGTAAGTAATAGATTTGATAATATGTTTCGGATAGAGCTGTTCCGTAATTCATTTCCGGTGACAAATGAAAAAGAAAGGAGATAGAGTGGAGAACAGACCTTAACGATACACAGCAAAAGATTATAAAGTTGCTTTCAGAAGATCATCAATTATCAGCGGTTAAGTTAGCTGAAAAAATCGGGGTTGTCAGTCGAAATATTGAGAACAATATTAAGAAGTTAAAAGAATATGGTATTCTCATAGGACATGGTTCTCCAAAGAATGGTTACTGGGAGATTATAGATAAAGATCTACAGGAGTGAGAAGTAAATTAATCCAAGATTAGTCAAATGCTGAGAGAAATAGACCTTCGCAGACGTAATGTTTGCGGAGGTTTTTTGATAAAAAATTAATCACGATAATAATGTGATGATATCACAGAAAACAAATGAATTTCAGGTTATAATAAAGCCACAAAAGAAAAAACAAGGAGGACTGTAAAATGTCTGCTATTAATATCAATAAAAATAATTTTCAGAATGAAATAATGGATTCCGAGAAAACCGTTCTTTTAGACTTTTGGGCTCCCTGGTGTGCTCCTTGTCGTATGGTGGTTCCTATCATAGAGGAGATTGCAAGTGAACGCCCTGATATCAAAGTTGGAAAGATCAATGTGGATGAGCAGCCTGAACTGGCAAGTAAATTTGGGATTATGAGTATTCCAACTTTGGTGGTTATGAAGAATGGGAAGATTGTAACAAAAGTTTCAGGGGCAAGACCTAAGAAGGCGATTTTAGAAATGCTTTAATGAGGAAAGGTGGAAAAATAAGATGAAGGTAATAATCGTAGGCGGTGTAGCCGGAGGAGCTACAGCTGCAGCAAGAATACGCAGACTGGATGAACATGCAGAAATTACTGTGTTTGAAAGATCTGGATACATATCCTATGCAAATTGTGGGCTTCCTTATTATATTGGAGACGTGATCACAGATCCGGAAGAACTTACACTACAGACACCAGAGAGTTTTTTTAAACGTTTCCATATCAACATGAAAATTCATCATGAAGTTATCTCCATACATCCGGATCGTAAAACTGTTTCAGTGAAAAATTTGGAGAATGGTGAAATATTTGAAGAAAATTACGATAAACTTATCCTCTCTCCAGGTGCAAAGCCAACACAGCCGAGACTTCCTGGAGTTAGTATTGATAAACTTTTTACACTTCGTACAGTAGAAGACACTTTTCGTATAAAGGAATATATAAATAAGAACCATCCAAAATCGGCTATATTGGCAGGTGGTGGCTTTATTGGTCTGGAACTGGCAGAAAATTTGAAAGAGCTTGGCATGGATGTTACAATCGTCCAGCGGCCTAAGCAGCTGATGAATCCTTTTGATCCGGATATGGCATCCATGATCCATAATGAAATGAGAAAGCACGGGATAAAATTGGTACTGGGTTATACGGTAGAAGGATTTAGAGAAAAGGACAATGGAGTAGAGATTCTATTAAAAGATAATCCGTCCCTTCAGGCTGATATGGTGGTGCTGGCAATCGGCGTTACACCAGACACAGCATTAGCAAAAGAAGCCGGTCTGGAGCTTGGCATCAAGGGAAGTATCGTAGTGAATGACAGGATGGAAACTTCTGTACCGGATATTTATGCAGCAGGTGATGCAGTTCAGGTAAAACATTATGTTACGGGTGATGATGCGCTGATTTCTTTGGCTGGTCCAGCCAATAAGCAGGGAAGGATCGTTGCTGATAATATTTGTGGTGGTGATAGCCATTAGTTAGGCAGTCAGGGAAGCTCCGTTATCAAAGTGTTTGATATGACAGCAGCCACTACAGGTATCAATGAAACCAATGCTAAAAAGTCAGGGTTAGAGGTAGATACAGTAATTCTTTCTCCTATGAGTCATGCCGGTTACTATCCTGGTGGAAAAGTGATGACCATGAAGGTGGTTTTTGAAAAAGAGACTTATCGTTTGCTTGGCGCTCAGATTATTGGATATGAAGGAGTTGATAAACGTATTGATGTGTTGGCAACAGCGATCCATGCAGGCTGAAGGCAACCCAGTTGAAAGATCTGGATCTTGCATATGCACCGCCTTATTCCTCTGCAAAGGATCCTGTAAATATGGCCGGCTTCATGATAGACAATATAGCAAAAGGTACCTTAAAACAATGGCATTTGGAAGATATGGATAAGATTTCTAAAGATAAAAATGTGGTGTTGCTGGATGTGAGGACTGTAGGTGAATTTAACAGGGGGCATATGAAGGGATTCAACAATATTCCTGTAGATGAACTAAGGGAACGAATTAGTGAAATTGAGAAAGGAAAGCCTGTGTATCTAATATGCCAAAGTGGTCTGCGCAGTTACATTGCCAGCCGTATTCTGGAAGGAAACGGTTATGAAACATACAATTTTTCCGGTGGATTCCGCTTCTATGATACAGTGGTTAATGACCGTGCGCTGATAGAAAGGGCATATGCATGTGGTATGGATTATTAAAAAATAATCACAATATTTTTATAATTTTCTCGTAGCATAAAAAGATCCCCCATTTATTAGAATGACTTTCATAATTCTGATAATGAGGATTCTTTAGATATTATAGAAAAACAGTTTTATGATCTTTGTAGTGTTTCTAGTCTTTTCGAATCCAGGATTGTGATTTTGCCGCGGGAGAGTTTGACGAGTCCTTCGCCTTGAAAGTATCGAAGCATTCGAGTGATAACTTCCCTGTGGGAACCAAGATGATTAGCAATCGTCTCATGAGTGATTTTCAGCTCGTTTGTTCCTTCGATAGAGGTCTCTTCTAAAAGAAATGAAGCAACACGTTTATCCAAACTCTTCCACATGATTTGTTCAATCAGCCACATGACATCAGAAAAACGGGTAGCCATTAACTCATTGGTATAGTTTGCGACGGGAGCAGATTCCTTCATGATGTCCTTATAGATTTCAGCAGGGATAATCCAAAGATCAGTATCTTTTTCTGCTTCAATGGTTACTTCAAATTGAATGGAGCGTATGATACATGAGGCGGATAAAAGACACATATCCATATCGAACAGACGGTAAAGTGTAATCTCTCGTCCTTCATCTGAAAGTATGTAGGTTCGAAGCTGCCCGGATTTAACCAGTAATAATCCAGTGCAATCCAGGTTTCCATTGTGAATGATTGTCCCTTTTTTTACATACTGTGTGATTAAATTGTCTGAAATTATTTTTTTCTGTGTTGTATTTAAGTCATTCCATAGTGGAAAACAATTTTCGAAGTTCATAACCGTTATCTCCTTTACGAACATAGTATACTTGCTTTTTTTAGATGCGTCAAATATATAACTGCATATGCCATAAATAGAAATAAAAAGAAGTGTAATAAAGTAAATTATCTTTTCTGTGATATTATCACTGAAGTAAGACTTTCTATGAGGTATATTAAGTTCAAACAGGAGAAGGAGTTGAAAAATATGACATCAATAAATATAAATAAAGAAAAGTTTGGACAATTAATTCATAAAGAAAAACCGGTTTTGGTTGATTTCTGAGCACCTTGGTGTGGTTATTGCCGTAGAATTGGAGCGGCTTATGAAAAAATAAGTGAAGAATACAGCGATATTCTTATTGCTGGAAAAGTAAATATTGATGAAGAACCACAGATTGCAGAAGCTGAAAAGATTGAGATAATTCCTACGCTGGTTTTATATCGAGATGGAAAGGCAATAGATTCTATTGTTGCACCTGAATCAAAAATAATGATAGAGAATTTTATTAATGAAGCATTGGAAAAATAAAAGGAGGACTGCTGTATGAATGAAAATCATGTTTACGATATGATTATCGTGGGGGGAGGACCTGGAGGGTATACTTCAGCATTATACGCAGCCAGAGCAGGATTTGATACAATTGTTTTAGAAAAATTATCTGCAGGTGGTCAGATGTCATTGACCTGGCAGATTGATAACTATCCTGGTTTTGAAAATGGAATTGACGGATTTTCATTGGCAGAGAAAATGCAAAAACAGGCGGAAAAATTTGGCGCTAAAAGTGAATATGCTGAAGTTTTTAATATGAATTTAACAGGAAAGCTTAAGAGAGTAGAAACTAGTTCGGGAATTTATATTGGGAAAACAGTAGTGATTGCTACTGGAGCAAATCCAAGAGAACTTGGTCTTGCTAAAGAAAAAGAATTGATAGGTCATGGGGTTGCTTATTGTGCCTCCTGTGATGGTATGTTTTATAAAGATAAGATTGTGGTGGTTGTTGGTGGTGGAAATTCTGCTGTATCAGATGCTGTTCTTTTAAGTCGAATTGCTAAGAAAGTCATCATTGTTCATCGAAGAGATACATTACGTGCAACGAAAATCTACCATGACCAGCTGTTGAAAACTGAAAATATAGAGTTTCGATGGAACAATACAGTAAATGAACTGATTTATGGAGAACGATTGACTGGTGTGCGGTTGAAAGATACAGTTACAGGAGAAGAAAACATTATAGAATGTGACGGCCTGTTTGTGAGTATAGGAAGAAAACCGACAACAGATTTTTTAGATAATCAGATAGAACTGGATAATAAAGGATATATTGTGGCAGGTGAAAACACTGAAACGAGTATTCCGGGTGTTTATGCTGTAGGAGATGTCAGAACAAAGTTACTTCGTCAGATAGTAACAGCAGTTGCAGATGGTGCTATGGCAGTACATATGGCAGAAAAGTATATGGATCTGACTGTAGCAATGTCGAAACCCTATCTACCGTGTTAGATTCAGATGTTTCTGTAATTTCTGTTAATGCATCTAGGTCAATAGATGTTTTATCATCTGAATAATACCATGTAATCACCAGACGGTCATTATACACATATATCTTATCTACAAAATATTCAAGCACCTGATTTCGTGTATCTTCATCGTCAAAATCTGCTTTCGCATACATTTCAAAATATTTCTTTATACTGTTTTCATCTTCAACAAGTGCCTGTTTCAACTTTTCAGTTTCAATGGCTTCTTCAATGCCCGTCTTTTTTGTTCTCTACACAAACAAAAGAGTTCAACGAAATCTTGGGGTGCTTACACCACTGGAATTCCATGAACAAAAACTAAAAAACGTTGCATAAATAACCCGGTACATAAACTGTACCGGGGAAGAAAAAATTTTCGTTATTTAATTTGTCTACTTGACGGGTAGCACACCAAAACACTAGCTTTTTCTGGCTGCAGTTTTCTAAAAAAGTGCAACCAAAAATGCAACCCACATTTGGCAACTGCCCAATGGGCAGTGCCAAGAATGTTAATTTTGGGATTTTAAATTAAGATATACATGAAAAAAGAGAACAGCTGTCGCCATTCTCTTTTCTACAAACTGTTAAGGAAACAATCGGAGTTGGTGTAAACGAAAAAGCAGCCTTGAGTTCTGATAAAAACTGCCCTTTCGTTTACATCAATTTCGATTTTACCTTGGTGAACAAAGTCGCGTCCCTTTAGCCGATAGCTATGGGGATTCAATCGTTGCTCTTTTCCTTAAGTTTATCATACCGGA
>ENA-OQIC01000348-OQIC01000348.1-human-gut-metagenome-genome-assembly--contig:-NODE-348-length-20778-cov-4.402644_pt1 | contig 20778 bp, 20 predicted proteins | sample MGYA00242572_ERZ504736 | MGnify/ENA primary metagenome ERZ504736 (study PRJEB26092, sample SAMD00036201) | human gut metagenome | host: Homo sapiens | study: EMG produced TPA metagenomics assembly of...
TTTTCTTTTTCCATCAATCGTTACTGTTCACTCCGTTCTCAGTAACGCAGCCAAAATTCCAGATTCCTGCGGCAATGGAATTTGCTTGTATGTCTCGGGATTTTGGCACATTCATGCCAAAACACCTCGCGGGATTGTGATGTGTGAACAGTAATCATCAAGTTACTGTTCACTGGTAATATCCCGCGAGGTGTTTTTTGTGAGTGAAGGTCACAGAAAACCCGAGACATACCGCGCGAATTATGCGATTAGCATAAATTCTGTGCATCGCGAAGCGTGTTGCTGTGAACGGAGTGAACAGTAACATCATCAATCCATATGGTTCTTTTTTTCGCATCATATTTTCTTGTAAAACAGACAGTATCGCGGTATAATATGGGTATATAATTTTAGCAGGCTAATCACTTGTTATGCTTGATAAAGGAGGCCGAAAATGAGTAAAAACAAGCACAAATTTCTTACATTTGCTGCTCTGATGACCGGCGCAACTGTTGCTGTTCATTTCATTAACCACACGATTGCTACTGCTGCACAATTAAAACAGATGCTCCACATTTCTAATGACAATTACTTTGAATGGCGCTTTGGGAACATTTATTATACCAAAAAGGGAACTGGGTCACCGATTCTTTTGATTCATGACACTTTACCTGGAGCTTCCGGGTATGAATGGAGCAAAATTGAAGACGAACTGGCAATTGACCATACCGTATATACTGTTGATCTGTTAGGATGCGGACGTTCGGACAAATCCAGCATTACCTATACAAATTTTGTTTATGTTCAGATGATCAGTGATTTTATCAAAAAAATAATTGGTCAGAAAACAGATGTGATTGCAAGTGGTTTTTCAGGCTCTTTTGTTACTATGGCCTGTCACAATGAGAAAGAACTTTTTAACAAAATCATGCTGGTAAATCCGCCCAGCCTGACTCAATTAAAACAGATGCCAAACAGAAAGGACCGTCTGTTAAAAGCAGCTCTGGAAATTCCGATTTTCGGAACTCTGGTTTATCATATGATCGTATCACGTGATAATATAAATAATCTTTTTATCGAGAAGATGTATTTTAATCCATTCCATGTGGATAATCAAATGGCAGATGCTTATTATGAAGCAGCTCATAAAGGTGGATATTATACCTAGATTTTGTACTCCAGTCTTGCAGCTAAGTATATAAATAATAAATATCTGTCATGCACTTAAGGCACTGGATAACAGTATTTATATTGTTGAAGGTGAAACAGAGCCAAACGGAAAGGCTGTCACTGATGATTATTGTGCCTCCAACCCGGCTATTGAAGTTTCTGTTCTCAAAGAAACAAAACATCTTCCACATGTTGAAGCACCTGAAGCGTTTCTTGAACAGGTTAAAATCTTCTTTTAAGCCTTATATTTAAGCCAGAATGAGTCGACGAGTTGATTTTGAGACAGTTTTGAAGGATAAATTTTTTTATTTCAAGTCGGAAGAAGGCGACGTTGCGGTGACTACAGCAACCGAATTCGGACAAAATATACCGCAAAATGGGGCGTGCAGATTGTGGGAATGATTTTTCAAACACGCTCTAATACAACAAAAAATGAGGCAGGCATATGTAAGAAATTCTATATGCCTGCCTCACTCTTTTATAGATTCGTTTATTCTTTTACTCTTCTGTACTGTCCGTTTCCTGAGAATCTGTATTCTCCTCTTCGGATGTATCAGAATCGTTTGTTATGCCGGCTGTTTCAGATGTACTGTCATCGGACTCTTCTATGCTCTCACCTGGCATATCTGTTGAATCTGATTTAGTATCATCTGTTGTTGCTTCGTCTGAATCTGTCTTATCTGAACTGTCTTCTTCTGTTCCGACAACTGATTCAAATGCTGTGAACAGTTCTTTTACATTCATCTTATTTACGAGATATACTTTATTATCCACCACTGCCGCATAATAGTTTGTATCGTAGCTATAGTATGCAACTTCCTGTGTATCACCGTCTTCTTCTGTAAATATAGCTGTCAGTTCTGCATCACCGTCAGGTTCATATTTATCTGTCAGACGTTTCTGAGCCGTCATGTTGATCAGTTTATTGTAGAATGTTGTAAATGTTGTTTCATCCAGATCAGAACCATTCAGTTTATAGGTAACTGTTTCTGTATCGTTTCCATCATCATCTGTGGATGTTTCACGTGAAACATTTACTTTATAATCACTGCCCTGATAATTTACTTTGAGGCTTCCGAGGCTGTTTAAAGATACATAACTTACTGTCATATCCCAGAAGTCTTCTTCTGATTTATCAGTTAGCGCGGACAGAGTATCCGTTGACATCGTATAGACTTCATTGCTGTCATTTACCATGACATATCTGCTGCTGTCATCTGTTTCATTTCCAACAAGAATTGTAAGCTGCTTATCTGCCATCTTAGTTTCTTCTTCCGAAGAATCCTCATTGTCTGATGCACTGTCTGAGTTTTCTGATGTTTCATCTTCTGCTTCTTCACCGTCAGTATCTTCAGCCTCAGATGTTTCATCCGTAGTTTCACTTACACTTTCGTCTGATTCTGTATCCTGTTCAGCATCGTCACTGTTTTCTTCCACAGATGAAGCATCTTCATCTGCCGTCTCACCGGAAGCTGTCGTATCATCTTGTGTGTCTTCATCAGTGTCATCATCAGCAACTTCTTCCTGATAATCTACTGTGATTGTTGCATATGGTTTATCCAGACCATATTTGCTCTTGTCGTCACATTTATAATCTGCAAGTGAACTATATGCCATGCTTCCGAATGAAGATACCAAAGAACTTACGGTAGCTGAGTCTGCTTTTTCTTCATCCTCGCTGCCTTTTACTGACCAGGTACTTGTATCTTCGTCTTTTGATAATTCATAGGAATTATCGCCGTCTACAGAAATTTTTGTAATGGTATCTGTATTGGAAATTGCAGGGAAATCTTCCATCTGCGCATAATCATTCAATGATTTGGCAAACGGCTCTACGCAGGAAGAATCTATCAGGTATACTGTCTTCTCATCATCATCTTTTCTTACATAATACTGACTGGTGGAGGAATTTTCATCTCCCACATACAGTGTAGTTGTTATGTCATCGCCATCTTCCTCATCAGATTTTGTTACAATCTTAATCGTGTTTGACGGAGAGTCCAGACCATATTCTGAAAGATCATCTACGTCCTCCAGAACTCTGTCTGAATCGACAGATGCAATAGCAGATGCTGCACTGTCCAGAGTAGTCTGATTTACCGGAAAATCTGTTTCGTCTTTCTTTACCCAGCTGTCATCATCTTTTTCAAATGTTGTCTCTGTATCATCAACCATAAAATCCAGAGATTTAATGTTATCTGTTGATGCAGTAAATACAGTTGTGCTTTCTTCAGAATCTTCTTCGGATTCTTTCTGCTCCTGATGGGCTACGTAGGTTTTTACACCTGCGTAAGCCCCGCAGCAGACACCAAGAACTACAACTGCAAGAACCATTTTTACAGTTTTATTCTTCATTTAAGCTTTTCTCCTCTTCATCCAAACTGCAAACCCTACAACAAGGAAGAATCCAGGAATCAGACCGATGGTGCAGATCTTCCAGAATGCAGCATCATAGTCTGTAAGTGTCAGATTAGATACAGACAGGCTCTTGGATGGGATAGATACGGTTGCACTGTCTTCTGTGTCTGTCATCCACTTCAGAGATTCGATGATCAGCTTCTCATTTCCGCCGGATACCATCTGATTTACCTGTGATTCCATCAGATTGGAAGTTGAATAGTATACGATCTGCGTTTCTTTGTCATCATCCAGAGTCTCTGTGATGCTTACTCCCAGATCAAATGGGCCAGCTTCGTCTCCGTCTTCTTTCTCCAGAGTATCACTGTTCAGATCTGTCTTGGAATATGCCTGGTCTGATGTGGTGAGGATACTGTTGATCGTTACGGTATCTCTTACATCATCCATTTTTTTGATTCCCTGTGCATATGGTACAAGTACATAATATCCTCCGGAAACAGTCTCAGAGCTTGCATCTGTGCTGTTTATAGTCGGAACCAGATAATATGGCATCTGCATTGCATAATGCTGATTATCACCTTCAAATACGATTCCAGCTTCTCTCTGAACACCATAGTTTTCCAGAACTGCATCAAAGTTTGGCAGGTCTTCTGTTGTATAATCAGAGAAAATCATCGCCTTTCCGCCATTTTCAAGATAATCAATAATAGCAGTCTTTTCATCTTCTGAAATATCTGTGGATGGAGAATCAATGAACAGGCAGTCTGCATCATCCGGAACACTTCCCTCTGTAAGAAGATTCAGAGACTGAATATCCATGTTTGCCTTCTCGATGTCTTCTTTGATAGTAGAATCCATCTCCTTCTCACCATGTCCCTCGAGTGTATAAAGGATCGGGAGATCTTCGGATGTTACATATCCGATCGCACTTGTGATCTGACCTTCACCGTCGAAACCGGTGGTCTGAGAGCTGTAGGTCTGATAATCAATTGTGCTCTCATAGATATTGTTGTAATCAATGACTTTATTTCTGTCGCCGCATACAACGATCAGACTGTTTGCAGAAAGATCATCACTTGTATATTCCGTTACAAATTTAGGATTTACTACAGGATCCTTCTGCTCTACTTTAATATGCTTGGATTCATCTTCATATTTCTTAAGCAGATTGGTAATATTCTCATCTTCAGAACCGCTCTGTGCAATCTGGTAAATTGTTACGTCCTTGTCCAGATCTTTCAGCATTGCTTTTGTATCATCACCAATACTGTAGAGTTTCTGGCTGCTGATATCAATTTCTGAATATTTGGACGGAATCGCATTTACGATCATGTTGAGCACTACAACTACTGCAATAAATACCACTGACATAACCATTGTGTAAGAACCGTTTTTGATATGCTTCTTACTGATGGTGCCAATCAGTTTCTTTTTGTCAAATTTTTTATGCTTATTATTTTTCATCTTTTCTTTCAGTTTCATTTTCTTTCACCTCCCCACTAATTCCAACGTCTCTTCAAAATAGACTGTGTTGTAAGGAACAGGCATACTGCGATCACAGAAAGAAAATATACAATTCCTTTTATATCAAAGATGTTACTTGTAAAATTATCAAAGTGTCCGCTCAGATTAAACACATCCAGGACTTTCTGAATACCGCCCTCAAAAATACTGGATTTTACTACATAAATAATAATCAGTGCCACTTCTCCGATCACACCGATCACTGCTGAGATCAGAATATTCTTGATCATGGTATAGATAATGATGGCTGCTGCAGGATCAATAACCCAAATGTCACGCATGTCGACATAGATGTCTGAGAGAAGAATGAAGAAATACCATTCATCATGTAAAATGCAAATAAGAAAACAAATGTGAGTACCGCTGCAATTACCTGGCTCTCAGTTAATGCTGACATAAATACACCGATTGCAATATTTGCACATCCCAGGAGAAAGAATCCCAGGACTGCTGTATATGCAGATGCAAACTCTACTGTGCCAAACCTGGACATAATCAGCGGATAAGTACACATAACTGCCATCGGAACAGCAAATACAGTTACCAGTGCAAGATATTTACCTATTACAATACCGCTCACAGAAACCGGTGCTGTCAGAAGCAGCTGATCTGTTTTCTGTTTTCTTTCCTCTGCAAGTACACGCATAGTCAAAATCGGTACTCCGATCAGGAATGCAAAGGTAATTGCACTTAAGGTGTATTCAAATTTCGGATATGCTGCTGAAAGCTGATATGCTGAAAAATAAATACCTGTCAGTACAAGAATGAAAAAGATAAATAAATATCCTACCATGGATGTCAGGTAACTTTTCAGCTCTCTTTTATATATAGCTGTCATGGTTATTTCTCTCCCCCTTTATCATTATTCTGTTCTTCCGGTATTTCTGCTGATGTCTGTTTTACGTTTGTCTCGTTTGATTTACCGGCATCAGTATCTTTATCTTCAGGTGTATTTGGGACTTCGTCTGCAGATATTGGTTTATCAGATGCAGTAAGTTCAAGGAAGATTTCCTCCAGTGATACTTTCCTAGACTTCATCTCATAGATTGGGCTGTTAATCTCCGACATTTTGTAGAATACTTCTTCCCGAATGTCATTCTGCTCCTCTGTTGAAACTTTCACACTCCAGAGATTCTGTTTCTCATCTTTTTCCATTGTTACGCTGTTGACTCCCTCGATTCCCTCGAGAGCCTGCCTGATCTGTGTTTTTTCACCTTTAATAAGCATCTCCAGAGTATTGGATCCCTCTGCAAGTTTTCCAAGATTCTCAGGAGTATCGCTTGCTACCAGTTTTCCATGAGAAATGATCAGCACGTAATCGCATACCGCGCTTACTTCAGAAAGTATATGCGAGCTGAGAATAACGGTATGTTTCTTTTTTAATTCTTTAATTAAGGTTCGGATTTCAATAATCTGTTTAGGGTCAAGACCTACTGTCGGCTCATCCAGGATGATCACCTCCGGATACCCCATAATCGCCTCAGCAAGACCAACTCTCTGTCTGTAACCTTTTGACAGGTTCTTTATCAGACGGTTTCTCATGTCTGAAATCTTTACCATATCCATGACTTCTTCGATCATGTTTGCTTTTTTATCTTTTGGGATTTTCTTGAGATCTGCCACAAATTTCATGTATTCCAGGACAGTCATATCAAAATAGACCGGCGGCTGTTCAGGCAGATAACCGATACATTTCTTTGCCGCTTCCGGTTCTTCGAGGATATCGTGTCCGTCAATTTTGACGGTTCCTTCGGTGGATGCGATGTATCCGGTTATCATATTCATTGTAGTGGATTTTCCTGCACCGTTTGGCCCCAGAAATCCATAGATTTTGCCTTTCTCTATTTTAAAGGAAAGGTGGTCAACTGCCGTATGGTTACCATATCGTTTGACCAGATTGTTTACTTCAATCAATGTGTTCTCCTCCTCTTAATTTTTGCCAAAATAAAATATAGAAAATGTCCCCAGGTGAAACAGAGAATGGGGGAACCCGAGGACATCTCTATAAAAATAGTTTATGATGAAGTTGTGATGAAATTAGGATAAAAGTGTGATTATTCTGTGATGTTTGTTTGAAAAAATAGCTGTCCCGAAATCTCGCATTTTTTGCCAGAAGATTTCATGAGACAACTATACATAGATTTATTATGACAATGGTTCTTTTAATGGTGTTCCTGCTTTACGCGGATACTTTCCAGGTGTAGATTTTTTCTTATTTATAATGACAAGGGATCGGTCAATCTCGGAGTCCGGCAATTTAAAGTATGTGATGTCTTTCACCTGACCACCGAGGATATTGATTGCTTTCTCTGCTTCTTCTGCCTCTTCCTGTACAGTTCCTGATTTATAGGAAATGAAAGTTCCTCCTGTCTTTACATAAGGAAGACAATATTCTGACAGAGTTGCAAGGTTTGATACTGCCCTGGATACACAGAGATCATATTTCTCACGATACTCTTTATTTTTGCATACTCTTCTGCTCTTCCATGAATCGCCTTAATCCCTTCTAATCCAAGAAGCTCAAAACTTTCCTCAAGGAAGTTTACCCTCTTTTTCAGAGAATCCAGCAGACATGCCTCCAGATGTGGAAAAGCAATTTTCAAAGGCACACCTGGAAATCCGGCACCTGTACCGATGTCCATAATTGTTTTTACTTTTGTCATATCAATGGCTTTTACACAGGCAAGACTGTCAAGAAAGTGCTTTGTAAGAACTTCCTCAAACTCAGTAATACCTGTCAGATTCATAACCTTATTTTTTTCTACCAGAAATTCATAAAACTGGATAAACTGATTTTTCTGCTTCTGGCTCAGCTCTATACCCAGTTCTCTGCATCCATTTTCCAATGTCGTCAGATTATACGGCATGTATTATTCTCCTTTTCTACCTTTATTTATTATTTTGTATATTTACAGGGTTGTTTTATGTGCTTTTATGATTTTATCTGTTATTTATAGTCCGTTATTTTTCTCTTTTATGTACTATTTTAATATTTTTTGCCAATTTTTTGTTTTTATAAGCACATTAAAGCGTATTATATTAATTATTTCGTACTGGAAAGATACACCAGTAAAACTGATATATCAGCAGGAGAAACTCCTGAAATTCGGGAAGCCTGTCCGATTGAAATCGGTCTGTATGCTTCCAGTTTCTGACGTGCTTCGATTCTCAGGCTTCCAACTTTCTCATAATCAAGATCTGTCGGGATTTTCTTTGCTTCCAGTTTCTTAAACTGTTCTACCTGTTTTAACTGTCTGCGGATATATCCATCATACTTGATGTTAATGTCAACCTGTTCCTGTACATCCCATGGCAGCTCCGGACGTTCTTTATCAAGTGGTTTGATTGCTTCATAAGAAAGTTCCGGACGGCGGATCAGTTCTGCCAGAGTGGTTCCGGATTTCAGCGGTGTGCTGTTATAGCTTTCCAGAAGGGTCTGAACCTCTTTGTTTGCTCCGATATTTGTATGTTCTACTCTGCTGATCTCTGTTTTTATCTGTTCTTCTTTCGTAAGGATTTTCTGATAATCCTCTTCACTGATGAGCCCTGCCTGATATCCCTTTTTACGAAGTCTCAGATCCGCATTATCCTGTCGGAGAAGTAATCTGTACTCCGCTCTGCTGGTCATCATTCTGTATGGCTCATGGTTTTCTTTTGTTACCAGATCATCAATAAGAACACCAATATAAGCCTCAGAACGGTCAAGAATCAGCTGTTCCTGACCTTTAACTTCCAGAGCAGCATTAATTCCTGCGATCAGTCCCTGCGCCGCTGCTTCTTCATACCCTGAACTTCCGTTAAACTGACCACCGCTGAACAGTCCTTTGATTTTCTTAAATTCCAGTGTAGGATATAACTGACGTGGATTAATACAGTCATATTCGATGGCATATGCATTTTTAACGATTTTTGCATGTTCCAGTCCCGGTACGGAATGATACATTTCTTCCTGCACATCTTCCGGCAGAGAACTGGACATTCCACCGATATACATCTCATTTGTATAGAGACCTTCCGGCTCAATAAATACCTGATGACGGTTCTTATCTGCAAAACGGACTACTTTATCTTCAATTGACGGACAATAACGCGGACCGGTTCCTTCGATCATACCGGAATACAACGGAGAACGGTCAAGGTTTGCACGAATGATCTCATGAGTTTTCTCATTTGTATATGTCAGCCAGCAGGATTTCTGCTCTATCTGAACATCTTCCGGATTAGTTGAGAATGAAAATGGTACAACTCTCTCATCTCCAAACTGTTCCTCCATTTTGCTGTAGTCAATTGTATTTCCGGCAATACGGGCAGGTGTTCCTGTTTTAAAACGGAACATTTCAATTCCCAGCTCTTTCAGAGAATCAGTCAGATAGTTGGCTGCCTGCAGTCCGTTTGGTCCTGTATAATTACTTACATCACCGTAAATACATCTTGCTTTTAAATAAGTTCCTGTACAGAGGACCACAGCTTTACAGTTATAAGTTGCACCGGAATATGTTTTTACCCCTGTAATCTTTCCGTCCTCGACCAGAAGTTTTGTTACTTCTCCCTGTTTAATAGTCAGATTAGGTGTATTTTCAAGCGTTTTTCTCATTTCATTGCTGTATGCCTGTTTGTCAGCCTGCGCACGTAAGGAGTGCACTGCAGGTCCTTTGGAACAGTTAAGCATTTTGGACTGGATAAAGGTCTTGTCAATATTTTTTCCCATTTCACCGCCCAGGGCATCAAGCTCTCTTACCAGATGGCCTTTGGAACTGCCACCTACGTTCGGGTTACATGGCATTAATGCGATACTGTCTACACTTACAGTAAACATCACTGTATTCAGGCCCAGGCGCGCACCCGCAAGTGCTGCTTCACATCCGGCATGACCGGCACCGACTACAACAATATCATAATCTTCTACTAACGTTCTCATTTTGTCTCCTTTTATTTTACAACTGCTCATTCTATTCTTTCAAAAATCGCCGAAGGCGATTTTTTGATTTTTATTTACCCATGCAAAACTTGCTGAATATCTCATTTACCAGATCTTCACCAACAGACTCTCCGAGGATTTTACCCAGATTTTCATATGCATTCATAAGATCTATAGAAAAGAAATCTTCCGGCATTCCCCTTTCGATACTGTTTCTGACCAGATCAAGGCTTCTGTCAGCCTCTTCCAATGCTGCTTTATGACGGGCATTTGTAATATATACCTCATCATTAAAGGAAATCTCTCCTCCAAAAACATATCTTTAATCTGTTCTTCCAGTTCTGTAATGCCTTTTTCTTCTTTTGCAGAAATCGGAATTACAGGATGTCCTGTTTTTTCTTTCAGGATTTCCGGCTGGATTTCCGGCTGAAGATCAGTTTTATTATACAGGATAATCGCCTTTTTTCCAGTAAGCATTTCCATGATTTCTTCATCATTTTCGTCAAGCGGAACAGAAGAATCCACTACATAAAGAATCAGATCTGCTTTCTGTGCCATTTCTCTGGCTCTGTCTACCCCTATTTTTTCCACAATATCCTTTGTTTCCCGGATTCCGGCTGTATCAATAATCTTCAGAGATATTCCATGAAGTGTGATATATTCCTCCAGAATGTCTCTGGTCGTTCCTGCAATATCTGTCACAATAGCCCGGTTTTCTCCGATCAGAAGATTTAACAGTGAGGATTTTCCGGCATTTGGTTTTCCAAGGATAACTGTCTGGATTCCCTCCTGGATCATCTTTCCGTCAGAAGAAGTTTTCAACAGGCGCTTCACTTCTTTCTGTTCATTATCCACAACTTCCAGAAGTTCCTGGGGATATCCATCCAGACTGATATGTTCCGGATCATCCAGTGCCGATTCTATATATGCAATGTGATAAATCAGCTTTTCTCTGATATCTCGGATTGCTTTCTGCACAGAACCTCTTAACTGATCCATGGAACTGCGAAGCGCATATTCATTTTTCGCCTGTATAACATCCATAACAGCCTCTGCCTGGGATAGATCCATCCGTCCGTTCAGGAAGGCACGTTTGGTAAATTCTCCTGGTTCTGCAATTTCGGCACCATTTTTCAGCACTGTATCCAAAACCCTCTGCATAGCATATACACCACCATGACAGTCTATTTCTACTGTATCTTCTCCTGTAAAAGTCCTCGGTGCATGCATAATCATTACCAGAACCTCATCAATCAGTTCCTCTCCATCATAAATATATCCATAATGAATGGTATGAGTCGGAACTTCTTTTATTTTTTTCTTCCCGCCTTTTGATCTGTAGATACGGGAAATCACATCCATGGCATTCTCGCCGCTGATACGGATGATTCCGATTCCGGACGCACTCATGGCTGTGGAAATTGCTGCGATTGTTGTTTCCATTTTTTTCTCCTCACTTGCCTGTTCTATAATAGTTCCGTCCCTGCGGAACAGTAGACTGTTACAATAATTCTGTCATCTTATATACATAACAGGAAAATCACACTGACTACTGTTATTTTTTTCTGCAAGTGTGTAATCTCTCTGGTATATATACAAGACTTTCCGTAAAATAAAAATGTTACTCCAGGCAAAAGTACACACGCAAAGTTACGTGCTATTCACGCTTTCACCTAGAATAACATTCTTTTTTCATATCTGCAATGAAGCAGTCATATTATTAATTTCTTTTTAATTTTACCACTACATGACGGTAAGGCTCTTCACCCTCACTGACTGTCTCAACGAATTTATTTCCCTGAAGAGCAGAATGGATAATTCTTCTCTCATAAGGATTCATTGGCTCAAGAATAACCGGCTTGCGGGTTTTTCTTACTTTATAAGCAATACCTCTTGCAAGGTTCTCAAGAGTTTCTTTACGGCGCTTGCGGTAATCTTCTGTATCAAGTTTTACACGAATGTAATTTGATTTACCTTTATTTACCACAAGACTCGTCAGATACTGAAGAGAATCCAGAGTCTGGCCTCTCTTGCCGATAAGGATTCCCATATCTTCGCCTTCAAAGTCAACTTCCAGACTTCCGTCCGTTGTGTTATATTCAGATGTAATCTCTACTTCTCCAAGATTCATGGACGCAAATACATCACGAAGGAATACCTTTGCTCTGTTTTCTACTTCTTTAATCTCTTCCGGATCTGTAAGGATCTCAACAGGCTTTACCGGTTTAGTCGTCTTTTCTCTGACTTGTTTCTCTTTTGGCTCTCTGAATTCTCTCGGCTGTTTTTCTTTTGCAGCCCTTTCCTTTACAGGTTTTGGCTGTCTTGGTTTCTCAGAAACAGCTTTCGGCTCTTTGATTTCTTTCTTTACCGGTTTTATAACTTCCGTTTTCTTTTCTTCCTGAACCGGGGTTTCCTCTTTGAAGGAATCGAGTTTCACTGTCTCTACGATCTCCTTCATTTCTTCTTCCTCAGAAACCGACTCAATCTTACGAACCTTAATTACTGCAGGCTTGCTTCCGATTCCGAAAAATCCGTTGCTGCCTTCACTTATTACCTGAATCTCAAGCTGGTCACTGGATACGCCAAGCTCGATACATGCTTTTGTAATTGCTTCACTCTTTGTTTTCGCTGAAAACTGGATATAATCCTCCATGCCAACCCCTCCGTTCCTGACTACTTCTTCTTATTACGCTCATCAAATGCTTTTACCAGATTGGCCTTTGCAGTAATGCTGCCAGGTTTTGCATTCGCAGCGTCTTTGTAAGCTTCTTCAACCTTCTTGGCTCTTGTCTCAACATTTGTATTGCTGCTGCCTTTTTCAATCTTATTGATATTCTTGGCGCTCTGATGGGCCTGATTTGTAATCTTCTGAGGTGGAAGTCCCGCTTTCTCACGCTTCTTTTCCATCTTCTTCATATTCTCACTGATCAGGTCTTCAATCTGGATCTTATCCATCTTTTTATTGATAACAACCTGCTGCACACTTCTTACTGCAGCACTTGCTACCCAGTAAATACCAAGACCTACAGGGAATGTGAAACAGAATACTGCTGACATCAACGGCATTACCATATTCATTGTCTTCATGGAGTTCATCATTGCATCCTGCTGTGAATCGCCGCTCTGCTGTGCTGCCTGAGGCATCAGTTTTAAGTTGATCATCTGTGTAGCCCACGCAAGAATCGGGATAAGAATCGCAACGATAGCAAGAAGAGCAGATCCACCTACAAAAGCTGCTTTAATATAAGTCAGTGGCTGATCAGCGATATTCAGACCAAAGAAATTCTGCACATGTGAAATCTCTTTTGCAGTGCTGTTCAGCGTATCAGTAAATCCTGCAAACTGGCTTGTCTCAGCAAGTGTTTTCCACTGGGAAGGTGATAATGCATACAAAAAGTCTGTGACTGAATTACTTGTAGCTTTACTTCCATCCATAATAAGCTGAACTCTTGTCATCTTATTATCTGTGATAAACTGCTGAAGAATATCTGTATATCCGTTTACACCTGTAATACTGGTAACTGCAGATGCAAGGATATCCCTTACACTTCCTACATATGCCGGAATTTTATAAATTACCTGATATAAGGCCATCAAAATAGGGAACTGGATTGCAAGCTGTACACAGCTTCCTGTAGGAGATACGCCGTATTTCTGATATACAGCCTGTGTTTCCTCCTGCATTTTCTGCATTGCAGCAGTATCGTTGTTTTTTCCCTTGTACTTCTTTTGAATTTTCTGAAGTTCCGGCTGCATGATTGCACTCAGCTTAGAGAATTTCTGCTGTTTGATCTGCAGTGGGGTCATAAGAGCATAAATAAGGATACTGAAGATGACAATACAAAGACCGATATTCTGAATTCCAAAGATATTCAGCAATCTGTAAATACCATCCATGATCCATCCCATAACGGTCGCAAGCTGACCAATGATAGGAGTGCTGCTCTTTGTCGCTAAAATCATTTCCAAGTTCATTTCCTCCTAGATCCATAAATGACAGGAGGTTCCTTCGATCGATCAATATTCAATTTTCAAGTACATTCCTGTCTTTACGGTACAGGGTCATAGCCTCCGTGGGAAAAAGGATTACAGCGAAGTATCCTCCATGCCGCAAGAAGACCACCCTTTAATGCACCATATTTTTCGATTGCTTCTAAACCATATTGAGAACATGTGGGAATATAAGGACATTTTGTTCTCTTCATCGGTGATATATACTTTTGATAGAGTTTAATTATTCTGATCAGAAACTTCTTTATCATTGTTCTTACCTGCTATGCAGTGCTTTCCCGCCAGATGCATCAGCGCACTCTCTATCTCTTGATAGGTTCTGTCCTTTGCCTGTGGGCGTGCAACTACTACAATGTCCAAACTGTTTTCAAATTCCGCTTCATTCAACCGATAACTCTCTCTTATCAATCTGGTGAGTCTGTGGCGAACCACACTATTCCCTACTTTTTACTTACTGATATTCCCAGACGATTCTTCATGTACTGATTTTTCAGTACGTACATCACCAGATACCGATTACCTTTTGATGTTCCATTTCTGTATACTTTTTGAAAATCTTGATTTTTTTTAAGGACTCTGATCTTTGCATAGAATCCCCTTTCCTGATCTCTTTTTTAAGAGAAGAAAAGACCACATAATTGCGGTCTTATTCTTAGGCTGATAAATGCTTTCTTCCTTTTAATCTTCTGGCAGCTAATACTTTACGACCACCTTTTGTACTCATACGAGCTCTGAAACCATGAACTTTCGCTCTGGATCTCTTTTTTGGCTGAAATGTCATTTTCATAGGTAAAGCACCTCCTTTATCTATTATCCATGTTAAATTTTGTAACTTTTTAAGTATGACAGACACCGGATTCTACAGCTCTCCTGCCCGCCAACTTTACTTATTAGAACATCATTTCAATTATATTCATAAAGGGTGGATTCGTCAAGTATTATTTACACAAAGATTTAAATGGTTTTTTATGCCATTGTGGATTACATAATTGGTTTACGTAATATTATCCACATTTTGTGGATAACTTGTGGATAACTTGTGGAATACCTATATATCTTTCCACTTTCTCCTGTCTATTTTACACATATCTTCAAAAAAATGCTTTTATTTCTACTTTTCTTACTGTGCATAAAATTATCCCCATTTTTTATCGTTTTTAAAAGAATAACGTCACATTATGGTAACCGGAATTGGCTTTTCCACTGTTATCCACACTAATCCACATAAAAAGTGGGGATAACTTTTTTCCACATTTCCCTCAAATATACATTGCGAAAACAGGCATTTTATTATAATATATATAAGGATATTTATGTCTTTTTTAAGAATACGGTCAGAGTTTGTGGAAAACTCAATATTATCAATACACACTTAATATAGAAGTAATACGAACCGGGAGAACCAGAAAATGAACAAAGTTGTGGAAAAATGGGACGAAATCCTGCAAATCTCAAGACAGAACATGATCTGTCCGACGTTTCTTTTAATACCTGGCTAAAACCACTTACTGTTTACGAAGTAGTTGACAATGTTGTCACTATTATCGTTCCTTCAGAGCAGGTAGGTCTCAATTATATAAGTAAAAAATACAAACTTCCACTTCAGGTAACGATCAGTGAAGTTACCGGAATGGAAAACTGTGACATCAATTTCATATTGCCGGAAGATGTTCCGAAAAAAGAAGAAGTTTCTCCAAAAGCGCAGTCTCAGGACGCACGCTGCGAGGAAGCTCATTTGAATCCAAAATACACTTTTGATACCTTTGTAGTCGGAAGCAATAATAAATTTGCCCAGGCAGCAGCTCTTGCAGTTGCCGAATCCCCGGGTGATACCTACAATCCGCTCTTTATCTATGGCGGTGCAGGTCTGGGAAAAACTCATCTGATGCATTCTATTGCTCATTTCATTATTGATCATGATGAAACAGCAAAGTACTTTACGTTACCAGTGAAGAGTTTACCAACGAACTGATCGAAACAATCCGTAATGGAAATAACTCGGCAATGACCAAGTTTCGTGAAAAATACAGAAACATTGATGTTCTTCTTGTCGATGATATTCAGTTTATTATAGGAAAGGAATCTACACAGGAAGAATTTTTCCATACCTTTAACAGCCTGCACAGTGCCAAAAAACAGATTATTATTTCGTCAGATAAACCTCCAAAAGATATGGAAATCCTGGAAGAACGTTTCCGTTCACGATTTGAATGGGGCCTGATCGCAGATATCACACTGCCGGATTACGAAACCCGAATGGCAATTCTTCATAAGAAGGAAGAAATGGATGGATATGATATTAACGAGGAAGTAATCAAATACATTGCAAACAATATTAAATCCAATATCCGCGAACTGGAAGGCGCGATCAACAAGGTGATGGCTTTTGCCAAACTTGAAAAAAAGGAAGTTACACTTGAACTTGCCGAACAGGCGTTAAAGGATATTATTTCCCCTGATGAAAAGAAAGTCATCACGCCGGATTATATTATTTCCATGGTTGCTGAACATTTTGATGTTACAGTGGATGACCTTTGTGGAAATAAGCGTAACTCCAAAATTGTAACCCCCCGCCAGATTGCCATGTATTTATGCAGAGAAATCATCTCAACTCCGCTGAAATCTATCGGAAAATGTCTTGGAAATCGTGATCATACTACCATTATGCACGGTATCGACAAAATTGAAAAAGAAATCAACAACGATGAAAACCTTAAAAACACCATTGAAACTTTAAAGAAAAAAATTAATCCACAGGGATGAGGATAACTGACTGTATAACATGTGTATAAGATGTTGATTGAATGTGTATAAGTGTGTATAACTTTTCGCCACTTTTTGGGCGCTTCGGTTATACACAAGTTATACACATACTTTAAGCACACCTTTACACGAAGTTATCCATATCCGAACTCCTTGAAAAATCAACCTTCAATGGAGTTTTTCACATATTCACATCCCCTACGGCGGAGACGACGAATTCCTTTTATATATTTATCTATAAAAAACCACATCACCCAAGAAAGGAAGTTATACACATTATGAAAATCATTTGCCAGAAAATCAACTTGCTCAAAAGTGTAAACATCTCACTGAAAGCAGTTCCCTCTAAAACAACAATGCCAATTCTGGAATGTATTCTGATTGATGCTACTACAAACCAGATCAAATTTACTACTAATGATATGGAACTCGGTATAGAAACAATTGTTGATGGAATCATTGAAGAAAAAGGAATCATTGCGCTGGATGCAAAAATTTTCTATGAAATCATTCGTCGACTGCCAGACAATACGGTAACTATTAAAACAGATGAGAAACTTACTGCCACCATTACCTGTGAGAAAGCAAAATTCACGATACCTGGTAAATCCGGAGAAGATTTTGCATATCTCCCACTGATTGAGAAAGAAGAAAGTCTTACTATCTCTCAATTCACATTAAAAGAGATGATTAGACAGACTATTTTCTCAATTGCCTCCAATGAAACCAATAAGCTGATGACCGGTGAACTTTTTGAAATCAAAAATAACTACCTGAAAATAGTATCTCTCGATGGACATCGTATTGCGATCAGACGTATGGAACTGAAAAAAGATTATGTTGACCGCAAAGTGGTGGTACCTGGCAAAACACTTAATGAGATCAGTAAGATTTTATCCGGTGAAATTGATGATATTGTAAATATTTATTTCTCAAAAAATCATATTTTATTTGAGTTTGACCAGACTATTGTTGTTTCCAGATTAATCGACGGAGAATATTTCCGTATTGATCAGATGCTTTCCAGCGATTACGAAACCAAAATTAAAATTAATAAAAAAGAATTTCTGGACTGTATCGACAGAGCCACTCTGTTGGTAAGAGAGGGAGAAAAGAAACCGATCATTATTGAAATTACAGATAATTCTATGGAATTACGTATTGATTCTGCAATGGGTTCCATGAATGAAAATATTGATATTGATAAAGAAGGCAAAGATATCCTTATTGGCTTTAATCCAAGATTTCTGATCGATGCACTCAAAGTAATCGATGATGAAACAATCAGTATCTACCTCGTAAATCCAAAAGCACCATGTTTTATCAGGGATGACGAGGAAAATTACACATATTTGATTCTGCCTGTAAATATCAACCAGAATCAGGCAAGATAGGGAGTAAATGAAAATGGAAGAAATTAAAATCAGAGATGAATTTATAAAACTGGGGCAGTTACTGAAACTTGCAGATATGGTTCAGGACGGGGTTGAAGCGAAATATGTGATCACTGACGGACTGGTAAAAGTAAACGGAGAGGTAGATGACCGTCGTGGCCGAAAGGTTTATGAAGGTGACATCGTTTCTTATGATGGAAAAGAAATTAAAGTGATCAGGTGAATAAATGTATATTGAATCTGTTCAGTTAAAAAATTTCAGAAATTATGATTCTCTGGAACTCGATCTGGCACAGGGGACGAATATATTTTACGGCAATAACGCTCAGGGCAAGACCAATATCCTGGAGGCACTTTATCTTTGCGGAACTACAAAATCGCATAAAGGAAGCAGAGATAAGGATATGATTCAGTTTGGAAAGGATGAATCTCATATCAGGATGATGGTAAAAAGAGATGAGCTTTCCTACAGGATTGATATGCATCTTAAAAAGAATAAAGCAAAAGGCGTTGCGATCAATGGTCTTCCTATCCGGAAGGCCAGTGAGCTTTTCGGAGTAGTTAATCTGGTGTTTTTTTCTCCTGAGGATCTGAATATTATAAAAAATGGTCCGGGTGAGAGAAGGAGATTTCTTGATCTGGAACTGTGCCAGTTAGATAAAATATATCTTACAGATCTGGCTTCATATAACCATATTGTAAATCAGAGAAATAAATTGCTGAAGGATCTCAGTGTTCAGCCTTCACTTAAAGATACACTGGATATCTGGGATATACAGATGGCTGAATATGGACGGAAGATTATTGACAAGCGCAGTGAATTTATTAAAGAACTAAATGAAACGGTTCGAAAAATACATGGTAATCTTACAGGGGGATTGGAAGAACTGAACGTTATTTATGAACCGGACTGTACAGCAGAGAAACTGGAAAGTACCATTTGTGCCAACAGAGAAAGAGATATGAGGATGAGACTGACATCCGCAGGCCCACACAGAGATGACCTGTGTGTAATGGCAAATGGGATTGATATCAGGAAATACGGTTCTCAGGGACAGCAGAGGACAGCGGCACTTTCACTTAAATTATCAGAAATATATATAGTAAAGAGAAAAATAAAAGACACACCGGTTCTGCTTTTGGATGATGTTCTGTCCGAGCTGGACAGCAGCAGGCAGAATTATCTTCTGGACAGTATCAGTGATATCCAGACATTGATAACATGTACAGGGCTGGATGATTTTATCAGTCATCAGTTTCAGATAAATAAGGTATTTCAGGTAGTTCAGGGAACAGTATCACAGCCTGTGTAAGAAGAAACAATCTTTTGACAAGGGTACGGGCTTATGATACACTGAGCGTAATTATGGAAAGTTGGTGAATGCATTGGATAAAGAAGAATTTCGGATAAAACTTGAAGAGATTAATAAGCTGGTTCAGGACAAAGATTATAAAGGTGCCATGAACATTGTAGACAGCATAGACTGGAGACGCGTCAAAAATGTCCGCACCTTATGTGTTGTCGGTGAAATATATGCAGCAAACGGAAGATATGAGGACAGTAAGGAGATTTTCCTTCTTGCATATCATAAGGCATCTATTGGAAAAAATATTCTTTACCGTCTGATTGAGATCTCTCTGCGAATGGATGATATCAATGAAGCAGAAGAATTTTTTGAAGAGTATAAGCAGGTGGCTTCGAATGACAGTACACAATATATTCTGCAGTACAAGATTGCAAGGGCAAAAAATTCTTCATTAAATGAGCAGATCAGAATCCTGGAAGAGTATAAAGAACAGGAATTTACAGAGAAATGGTCATATGAACTGGCAGCCCTGTATTACAAAGCTGGAGAAAAACAGAAATGTCTGGATTTATGCAATGAAATCATTCTCTGGTTCAGTGAAGGCAAATATGTTATGAAAGCCTATGATCTTAAAATGAGAATGGGTGAGCTGACAGGTGCCGAGAAAGCAAAATTTGAGAAACAGTTTGTTCCGAAACTTCTTACACCAGAGCAGGCGAAAGAACTGGAGAAGAAAAAAACGGAAACAGAAGTAAAAGCGCAGGAAGAGCCTGAAGCTGAAGAAGTGGAAGAAACCACAGAAAACAATGAGCCGGAAGTTCAGGTCAGCATGGAAGGCATTCAGGAAAAGATTTCAAAGGGGATCAGGGATGTCTTTGGAGGTAAGACTCAGGAAGAGAAAGAAGAGTTTCCGGAAGAATCCATGGATATGGTTAACGAGGCCGGTATCACCAGGGAAGATGAGATTCCGGAAGAAATCATAAAGAGTGATGCGTCGCAGAAAGAACCTGAAAATGTTCCGGAATTGGAGGCAGAACCTGAAAAACCGGGGGCAGAACCCATGGCTGCAATTAAGATGCCTGAATTAAATATTCCGGCATCCATGAAAAATATGGAACTGAGCAAACCGCCGAAAGTTGAGGAAGTTGCTGAGAACGAAACTGAATATGGATTCTTTTGATCTGGAAGGGAAAGAGTTGAATCTGGAGGATACGATCCTGCTGCTGCCAGTGCGCAGGGAATTGAGATTCCGAAGGAAGAAGAGTCAAAAACAGAAGAAGTACAGGAAGAAAGTTCAGAAACTGATGTTGATGATAAAGAAATAAAAGCCCATGATAATTTCAGAGGAACTGGA
>ENA-OQIC01000349-OQIC01000349.1-human-gut-metagenome-genome-assembly--contig:-NODE-349-length-20762-cov-2.000727_pt1 | contig 20762 bp, 29 predicted proteins | sample MGYA00242572_ERZ504736 | MGnify/ENA primary metagenome ERZ504736 (study PRJEB26092, sample SAMD00036201) | human gut metagenome | host: Homo sapiens | study: EMG produced TPA metagenomics assembly of...
GCGACTGTCGCAGCAGCTCGTCAAACGCAACGACGATCAGGTGCATTACGTCTTCGTCGTGAACCCGTCCAAGCCGCAGGCCGCCCAGCGGCGCGCGACACATCGAACAGTTCTGCCGTGACAAGGGACTGACCGACGTGGAATTCATCGACACGCAGCTCGACAAGGACGCCGCGCATGCGCCAAGGAGGCGCTCGCCAACGGCGCCGACGTAGTGGTCGCGGTCGGCGGCGACGGCACGGTGCGCACGGTGGCGAGCGCACTTTCGGGAACCGGCCACGCGCTGGGCATCATCCCTATTGGCACCGGCAATCTGTTTGCCCGCAATATGGGCATTCCTGTGGATGATATCGATGCGGCGCTGACCGTCGCCACATCTCATGGTTCGCGTTTGGTGGATGTCGGCCGACTGACGCTGCTCGATGATGAAGCCGCCGATCACGGCCATGCGTTCCTTATTATCGCGGGCATCGGCTTTGATGCGGTGATGATCGACGACACCGATCCTGAGTTGAAGAAGAACATCAGCTGGCTCGCCTATTTCGTGTCGGGCGTGAAGAACCTGTTCGCCCCGAAGTACAAGGGTGATGTGACCATTACCAGCGCCGACGGCAGCACGCACACCACGCACGGATTGACCTTCCGCACGTTCATGGCCGGCAATTGCGGCCAGATTCCGGTATTTTCGCTCATGCCCGACGCCGTGTACGATGACGGCATTCTCGATTACGAGATCATTGACACATCCGGCGGTTTGATCGGTTGGGCGAATCTGTTCGGCGATGTGCTGCATCAGACGATCACCGGCAAGGCCCAGCAGAGTCCGCTGTCCACGAATTCCACGGTTGACCAGATTCAGGGCGTCAGCGCGGAAATCAAGTTGGAGAAGCCCGTGTTGGCTCAGGTGGATGGCGACATGCTTCCCGAAACGCAGCACATTCGTTTCAGTGTGGAGCGTAAGTCGTTGTGCGTGCGCGTGCCGGAAGCGCCCGAAGCCAATACTTCCAATGTAAATCAGTAACTATTATCGTAATTATTAAATTATTTATTACGATGATTATGTATTTTATGCAGATTATGCATTGGTATCGTCATTCTCATGCGATTCCGTCGCATGAGAAGTCACTCGTGCGACATGCAAGGTGAGATAGGCGATTTCCGCTTCCGAAAGACTCACGTTCAATCGCATTTTGACGATGATCGCAAGTTTGTTCGCACAATCCGATGCTTTCGGATATGAGGTTTTGATGGATTCCACGATTGGTTCAGGCTCGTCATCAAGCTGTTCATGTTGGTGGATGCGCACGAAAAGATAGCGCAGATGCGTGATGAAACGCGCCACATTGACGCTGTTCTGGTCGAGAGTGATGCCGTAATAGCCTTCGATGACCGTCAGCATTTGCTGGATGACGCCGGTCATGGTGTAGGTTGCGGAAAGATCGCCGGTAGAGAAGCCCGCATTGACCAAGTGCAGGGCCAAAGCCACGGCTTCGCAATCCGGCAGCGCACCGCCCAGATACGTGTTCATGGCATCGACCAGAGCTTTGCCTTTGGCATATTCGCTCGCGTAGAGCGAACGCACTTCGGCTTCCAGCGGATATTCGATGGTCTGCTTGTTTTGCGATCGGCGGATCGCACCGCAAATATGGTCGGATAATGCCAGCACCAATGCAGGCTGTCTGTCGGCCTGTTCCTTCAGACCGGTGCGGTTCATGGCGTCCGTAACGAGACGAATGATTTCGGGCGGAATCCCGGCCACCTGTTGGGCCATATGGTCGGGATCCTTGCCATCTGCGGGAACGAACCGACGGACGATCTTCGCGTCGTCAACATGCTGGCCGGGCTTGGCTTGGAAACCTATACCTCGACCGGTGAGAATCACCTCACTGTTGCCGTCTTTTGCCAGTACGACATTATTGTTGAATACGCGAAGAACGTCCACGTCGGCCCCTTCCGACTATGCGATTGGTCAGCGCTGGATGTCGATCACCGACTCACCGGCCTTGACGTCGACGCCGGTCTTGGCGTGACGGACGCGAAGGCCACTGTGTTCAGCACCGTCATCAATGTGGTGGTGCTGTACCCAGCTTCCTTAACCTTATCAAAGTCGACGACAACGAGGTTGTCCCCCGCGTTCACGTGTTCGTTGGCCTTGACCTTCACATCGAAGCCTTCGCCGTTCATCTTCACCGTGTCGATGCCGACGTGCACGAGCACTTCCACGCCATCATCGGTTTTGATGCCGAATGCGTGACCGGTTTCGGCGACGGTCTGCAGCACGCCGGATACCGGCGCGACGACGGTGCTGTCTGCCGGCTGGATGCCGACGCCTTCGCCTAGTGCGCGGGATGCGAACACCGGATCGCCGGTTTCATCCAGGGAAATCACATGGCCTGCGACTGGAGCGTTCACCACGGTGGTGGTGGCGGCAGCAGCCGGGGCTTCAGTCTTGGTGGCGGCAACAGTGGCAGTCGCGGTGGCAGCAGCCGGAGCGACTCCCTTGGCTTCGACCGACGAGACAGCGGTCTTCTGATTGGCAGCCGCGCGGGCCAGCACTTCGGCCTTCTGTTCCGGAGTGCGGTAGTCGAAGGTGATGATCAGAAGGAAGGAGGTGAGGAAGGACACGGCGATGGACACTGCATACACCCACATCTGATTGAAGACCGGAATGGTCAGCAACGAGGTGAATGCGAAAGCGGTGGTGGTCACGCCATGCACGGTCTGGCCGGCGGCGGTGACGGACGGGAAGAGCCAACCGAGGATGGCGATGACGACGCCACCGAGACCGCAGCCCACCAGCATGCGCTTGTAGATGAGCTTGTAACGCAGGTGAATGCCGTACAGGGACGGTTCGGAAACGCCACCGAGCAGGCCGGCCGCAAGTGCGCCCAAAGCGGTCTGGCGCATGTCCTTATCCTTGTCACGCACAGCAGGAAGAGCACGCCAGCGGTAGCGCCGAAGCAGGCGAAGTTCCACACGCCCATCGGGCCTTGGATGAAGTCGTAGCGAGAGTCTGGATGTTCATGAGCATCAGGGCGTTGAGCGGCCAGTGCAAACCGAGCGGCACGAGGAACGGGTACAGCATCGGAATGATGATGGCGAAGATGAACGGGGCATGGGTGTTCATCCAGCCAAGCCGACGCCGAGGCCGTTGCCGACCACACGCCGATCGGGCCGATGATGAAGGCGGTCAGCGCGCCAACGATGATCATGCAGAAGAACGGCACGAAGACCAGCTGGACGCTTTCCGGGATGATCCTCTTCAATCCGTGGTAGACGAGAGCAAGCACGGCGGCCATGAGCAGCGGCACGAACACGTTGCCGGAATAGTCGCTCAATGCCTTCGGCAGACCGAATATGTTGGCCATGCAAGACTTGGTGCCCAGAGCGGCGTTCTCCACGCACGTGGTGGTCTTGGCGTCCATCAAGCCGGTGAACTGCGGGGTCATGAGCATGGCCATGATGGCACCACCCAGCCATGGGTCGACTTTGAGCTTCTTGGACGCGTTGTAGGCGACCATGATCGGCAGGAAGTAGAATACGCCCTTCCAGATGGCTTTCACGAATACCCAGCCTGCGGAAACCTCTCATTCGGAATGACGTTCAGCGAAATAAGCAGGTTGACCAGCGCGATGATGATGGAAGCGCCGAGCAGCACGCCCAGAATCGGGCGGAAGGAATCGGAGAGATACTCGAAGAAGGAGTCCAGCCAAGCCACCTTGCCGCGGGCCTGGAACGGGCTTCGGCCTTGACGTCGGCATTGCTCTTCTGACCATCGTCGGATGCGGAGGCACCGCCGACACCGGCCATTTCGGGCAGATGCATGATGTTTTCGTACACGGTGGCAACGCCACCGCCGATGACCACCTGGAAGCGGTCGCCGCTCTGCGGCACCGCGCCGAGCACGCCCTGCATGTGCTCGAGACTATTCTGATCGACCTTGGATGCGTCAACCAGTTCAAAGCGCAGTCGAGTGGCGCAATGCGTCAGACTGCGAACGTTTCAGGACCACCGATTGCAGTGATGATCTGCGATGCGAGAGAGTCAGCCATCCTGATTCCTTTCTATTTCCTTCCGATGGGATTCGATGACGCAGCGCGGCTTTTTTGCAACAAAAAAGACCCGGAACATGGCAAACCAATGCCACATTCCAGGTCTTGCGTCTAAAAATGTTGACTTGCAACCCTGCATGAGTCGAATTCGTTAGAAACAATACACTATCGGCGTGCGATGCGCAAATCGTCGGGCATCGGGACACTGAAACCCCAATTCCATACTGGAGACACGCCGAGACGTCAAAAAGAAAACGTATTCATCGCACATTGTGGGATGGCTTTCCGCGTTCCGCGCAAACTCGTGGCACAATGAAGGTATGGTTGCAAAAAATGCGGGAATGCCCGCCACCCCAGCAGATCTGATCAATGTCGACGAGGTCATCGGCAAGTACTATGACGTCGTCCCCGACCCCAACGTTCCGGAACAGCGTGTCTCCTTCGGCACCTCCGGCCACCGCGGATCGTCTCTGAAGACCTCGTTCAACGAGGCCCATATCGTCGCCATCACCCAGGCCATCGCCGAATACCGCAAGAAGGCCGGCGTGACCGGCCCGCTGTACATCGGCCGCGACACTCATGCTCTGTCCGAGCCGGCTTGGAAGACCGCCATCGAAGTGCTCGTCGCCAACGGCGTGACCGTGCGCATCGATTCCCGCGACGACTTCACCCCGACCCCGGTTGTGTCCCAGGCCATCCTGACCCACAACCGCGCAGCGGATGGCACCCAGCGCTTCACCGGCGAAGGCCTGGCCGACGGCATCGTGGTGACCCCGTCGCACAACCCGCCGACCGATGGCGGCTTCAAGTATGACCCGGTCACCGGCGGCCCGGCTCCGTCCGACGTCACCAACGCCATCGCGGATCGTGCCAACGAGCTGCTCGGCGATTTCAAGAACATCAAGCGCGTTCCGTTCGAGCAGGCCGTCAAGTCCGACCTGGTCGAGCGCTTCGACTTCCGCGAGCACTATGTCGCCGATCTGGAGAACGTCATCGACTTCGATGCGATCCGTTCCTCCGGCGTGCGCCTGGGCATCGACCCGCTCGGCGGCGCTTCCGTCAACTACTGGCCGCTGATGAACGAGAAGTTCAACCTGACCATCGACGTGGTGCGCCCGCAGGTCGATCCGACCTGGAGCTTCATGACCATCGACCATGATGGCAAGATCCGCATGGATCCGAGCTCCCCGTACGCATGAAGGGTCTTGTGGACTCCCTCAACAACGGCGCTTGGGACAAGTACGACCTGGTCGGCGGCACCGATCCGGACGCCGACCGTCACGGCATCGTATGCCCGAACTGGGGCGTGATGAACCCGAACCACTACATCGCCGTGTGCGTAGAGTACCTGTTCGGCGGCAACCGCCCGGGCTGGCCGGAAGGCGCCGGCATCGGCAAGACGCTGGTGTCCTCCTCCCTGATCGACCGCGTGGCCGCTTCCATCGACGCCAAGCTCGTTGAGGTTCCGGTCGGCTTCAAGTGGTTCGTTGACCCGCTGTTCAAGGGCGAAGTCGCCTTCGGCGGCGAAGAGAGCTCCGGCATGAGCTTCCTGCGCAAGGACGGCCGCGTGTGGACCACCGATAAGGATGGTCTGATCCCTGACCTGCTGGCTGCGGAAATCACCGCCAAGACCGGCAAGAACCCGGCCCAGCTGCATCAGGAGCAGGTCGATCGCTTTGGCGAAAGCTGGTACAAGCGAGTCGACACGCCGACCACCTTGGAGCAGAAGCAGAAGTTCGCCAAGCTTTCCGGCGACGACGTCGCGGCCACCCAGCTGGCCGGCGAGGACATCACCGCCAAGCTCACCGAAGCCTGGGCAACCACGCCAAGATCGGCGGCCTGAAGGTCACCACCGAGAACAACTGGTTCGCGGCCCGTCCTTCCGGCACCGAGAACATCTACAAGGTGTACGCCGAGTCCTTCGAATCCCCCGAAGCCCTCGACAAGGTGCTCGCCGAAGCCACCGAAGTCGTGGACAAGGCCTTGGCCGAGTGATCATTGGCGAATCGGCGTAATCCAGCCATTCGCCAATCATTCGCAAACTCACTGAGAAGCCCGCTTTCCTGAAAAAGGCGGGCTTCTCGCATATCCGCCCGAATACGAATCGCAACGAACACGAATCGTGCGATATGGCACGAAACGCCGAATTCTGGCATGACACGCACGCTATCACCCTCCTGCCGGCCCGCTTCGCATTACGCTTGAATGATAGCGACACAACGCTCAGTCCAGCGGTCCCCGCCAATCTTCATGGGAGGTGAACGATGCGCATCGCCATCGTCGAAGACCACGCCGCCGAACGCCAACTGATGGCCGTCATGTGCGCGGAATATTTCAAACGCACCCGCGATATCGGCGTGGAATGCGTGACCTTCGCCGATGCGGAATCCTTCATCGAAAGCTGGAAAGACGCCCGATACGACCTGCTGCTGCTCGACTGCTATCTGTCGGACGACGAAACCGCCACGCATGCGGCGACCGGACTTGATATCGCACGGACGCTGCGCAGACAAAACGACGATTGCCCGATCGTGTTCATCACGTCAAGCACTGATTTCGCCGTGCTCGGCTACGAGGTGCAGGCAAGCGGATATCTGTTGAAGCCCCTGAATCACGACGCGTTCCATGCGACCATGGACCGCGTCGCAGCGCAGCTCGACACGAAAACACCGGTCACTCATCTGAAAAAACATCAATCGACGGGCAATGCACAAAGCAGCACGGACGCCGCATGGCAGGTGGCGTTCGGCAATCCCGCCATCACCATGGACCGTCGCCTTATCGCCTACGCGCTTTCCAGCGCGCATTATGTGGAATTCACCTTCGCCGACGGCACCTGCACGAAAATCCGCACCAACTTCTCCGATGTGGAACATCGTCTCACCGTATTCAGCAACTTCTACCGCACCGCGCGAGGAGTGCTCGTCAACTTCGACTACGTGTCAGGCATCAGCAACAATGAATTCGTGATGAAAGGCGGCAAGCACATTCCCATCACGAAAACCGCGGTGACCACCACCTGCAGAAAATACGCGGAATACACGTTCACCCGCATGAGAATGGAGGACTAGCCATGCTTGACGCACTCGCATCGATCGCGCCATCATGCATGTTCTTCGCCATCGGCGAGCAGCTAAACGCGCTAACGGGCCTGCTTCTCTGCCTGTACATGACCTGGCATCATATGGAGAATCCCAAGCGCGACGGCCTTATTCTCATGATTTCCGGCGTGATTGTCTTCTTCCTGTGCGGCATCGCATGTTGCTCGCCACCGTCCCCTCGCTCTGGTCCGTGATTCCTTCGGCTCCGGTTGTGGTATTGGCTTTACGTAAGATGACGAATCTTCCTTGGGGGCAGCTTCTTTTCGTCGTTTCAACAGCCGCATATATCGTCGCGATCATTTATTACCTGTCTTTGGCCGTGGATTTAGCTGTTCTGAATGAGCAGTCCATGAATTTACGTGTCGGATGGCCGGGAATGATCAGTCTGCTGATTTTTGATTTGATTGCGGCGACTACACTTTTCCATCCGTTCCATCATTCATTTTCCGCAACATTCGATTCACCTTCCATCAGCAGGAATTTTTGGAGGGTCATCTGGCTTTTTCCGTTCATTTCCACAGCAATTGTGGTGTGGTGCATGCCCGCCGACAACGCATCGCTGCTCGACACCCGCGTGCTTAGCATCGCCTTCACCGTATCCATCGCATATTCCGGTTTCATGACCATGGCCTACTTCCTCATCTGGTATATGGTCCAGCAGGCGGACCGACTGCGCGAAGCCAGCAAACGCGAACATTACGAAGCCATGCAGACCTTGCAGCTGCAGCATATGAACGAACGCATCAACGAAGCGAGGCAGATCAAGCACAATATCCGGCATCATATTCAGACGTTGCAGGCTCTCGCCGCGGCCGACGATATGCCCGGCATCACCTCGTATTTGGAGGAGATGGCCAATCATAGGCTGTTGCAGCCCATCCCCATGCAGTATTGCGAACATGCTTCGTTGAACGCGGTGCTGGTCTACTACTGTGATTGGATCCGCCATATAGGGGCTGAAGTCGACGTCAAAGCGTCGGTGCCGCAATATCTCAACATCAATAATGCCGAATTATGTTCCATGGTCGGCAATCTACTGGAAAATGCGTCTGAGGCCATTATGAAACAACAGGATGGGGAGAAAAAACTCAGGGTGCGCATCAAATATCGCACTGGGCCGCCCGCATCACTGTTCATTGTGGTCGACAACACGCACGATTCCTCCATTATGCAGGTTGGCGACGCTTTCGCCTCAACCAAGCATGGGGGTGAAGGTTTGGGCACCGCCACCGTGCGCGAAACCGCGGAACGGCATCATGGCGCGACCTCGTTCGATTATGACGGCACGCTGTTCCGCGCTTCCGTCATGCTGTGTTGGATGATTGAGATTCCCGTTCGACGTCGCCCGATCACAGTTCGCAGTTCACCACGTATGGCAGCGTCTCACGGCTTTCGTAGGGTAGAGATATGACGATTACGGTTTCTACAGACGGTTCCGCTTTAGGCAATCCGAATGGTCCGATGGGTTGGGGTTGGGCCGATCATGAGCTTGCCACAGGCGGCAAGCCGGGGCATCACCATGACAGCGACTGCGATGCCGGCGGAGCTACGAACGGCACCAATCAGATTGGCGAGCTGTGCGCGGTGCTGGAGGCGTTGCGCGCGCACCCCGGCTCCGAACCGTTGGTGATCGAAACCGATTCGCAGTATGCGATCAACTGTTCCACCACGTGGGTTCACGGCTGGAAGAAGAACGGCTGGAAGAACTCGCAGAAGAAGCCGGTAAAGAACGCGGATCTGATTCGCGCGATCGATGCCGAAATCTCCAAGCGCCCCGGACCGGTGAAATTCGTATGGGTCAAGGGTCATGCCGGCAATGCCGGCAATGAGAAGGTGGACGAGCTGGCGCGCACCTATGCGGGCGATTGCCGTTCGAAGATCCGTGAAGGATATCTTCCTTTGGAGGGTTGGCAGTCGCTGCTGGCTTCCGAATATTCGCAAGGTACCGATGTTCCCGATGATGCCCAAATGCTGCTTGACGGCAAAATCACTACGGACGAATACCATATGGGGCGCGGGCAAGGCAAGTCCGCTCAAGGATCGTTGGCCGATGATCTGATGGGCGCGGCCGATCCGGAGCCGCGTCCGCGTTCCATCGCCGATATGCTGGTGGAGCCGGAAGGCTATCCAGCGCCCGACGAGGCGACATTGCCGTTGACGTCCAACGAAATGTCGGTGGAATCCGACGACATGCCGGAACCGACCACCGCGCTTGATACGACCATGCCTGATGGCACGACGCCTGACGCCGAGGCACCGCGCAAATCGTATGCCGAAATGCTGCTCAAGCCGGACTGTTTTCCCCACGAGCATGACGAGCGGCAGCCAGCCGACGATGCACAGAACGAACAATCCGCGAATTCCTCGGAAAACACGCCGGCGCCAACGAGCGAATCAGCCGAATCCGCAAACGCGTCGGCGCCAACGAACGCCGTCGCCGACTTGCCGAAACTGCCGCATCGCGCCAGTCCTTCGGGATTGGCGGTGTCGGGCGCCATTCGCTTCACTCCCCCGCCAAATTCCAGTCCGACGTTCGACGGCAAGCCACGCCTGATCCGCGGTTACATCGCGGTGGAAGGCTACGTGCAAGGCGACGGCACGCTCGTCCTCGACGAAGCGCCATTTGCAGTCAAGCACAACTAACGAGCCAGCACTTTCGACCTTAACGCCTCGAAAATGCGTGAAACATCCTGTGAAAACATTTGCTGACCACCAATGGCACACCTTCGTTCATGACATGTCCGCAAACGCACAAAAATCAACACATCCGATAATATGGAGACGGTCTTAACCCCATATCGAAGGAGGATCATGGACAAGGCACAGCAGGACGCATTGAAGAAGGCAGCCGGCATCGAAGCTGCCAAGCTGATTCAGAACGGCATGATCGCAGGTCTGGGCACCGGCTCGACCGTGCGCTTCCTGGTCGACGAGCTCGGCCGCCGCGTGCAGGAGGAAGGCTTGGAGTTCACCGGCGTGACCACCTCCCGCCGCACTCAGGAGCAGGCAGAAGGCTACGGCATCAAGATCGTCGACATCGATGACGTTGATCACATCGACGTGACCATCGACGGCGCCGACGAGGTCGACAAGAACTTCAACGGCATCAAGGGCGGCGGCGCCGCTCTGCTGTGGGAGAAGATCGTGGCCACCAACTCCAACAAGATCGTGTGGATCGTGGACGAGTCCAAGGTTGTGGACACCATCGGCAAGTTCCCGCTGCCGGTTGAGGTGATTCCGTTCGGCGCAGGCCAGGTCGTCAAGAAGTTCGAATCCCGCGGCTACAAGCCGGTGCTTCGCCTCGACGCCGAAGGCCAGCCGTGCGCACCGACGAGAACAACTACGTGGTCGATCTGCACCTCGAATGCATCGAACACCCGGAAGCTCTGGCCGACGATCTCATCAACACCGTTGGCGTGGTGGAGCATGGCCTGTTCCTGCACATGGTGGACCAGGTCATCGTGGGCGATCCCAACGGTCCGCGCGTGCTCACCAACTCCAACAAGTGAGTTTGAAGTAGCGTAAGTTCCGCATTTTCCGCGGATTTTCGCGAACCTACACGAAACCATATGAGGCTGTGCGTTCAACTTCGAGCGCACAGCCTTCTTTTGCATCTATTGATTTTCGATTCTCGTACTTTTCGTTTATTTCTTTGCAATATGCAAAATCCCGCATACCTCAAGAAGACATACGGGATTTTGTTTAAGCGACGCTTCAACCGCGCCTGAAGACTACTTGCGCTGGTGGCGAGTCTTACGAAGCAGTTTGCGGTGCTTCTTCTTGCTCATGCGCTTGCGGCGCTTCTTGATGACCGAGCCATCTCAGCCTCCGTTCTTAAACTCAAAGGGTAAAAGTTTGCAACTTGCCCAATACTACACTGCTTCGGGGACTAACGCACACAACCGCATTCATATGGTGGAAGCACGCACCTTTTTATCGGAAGATCAGGCAAACGCAGTCCGCATGGTCCACGGCTGAATCTTACGTGAATCATGCATGAATCATAGGATCGCACAACCAGCCGTAGGCAGTATCACAGCGGGAACTGCTGGTAGAAGCGCTGCACCGAATCCTTGGCTCCCGTGCTTGGAACACCACGGTATCGTTGCGCCAGACCGCGATGGCCTTGGTTTCGTCGTCCGGATCGGTTTTGGCGCTATAGGCGCGGTCGCTTCACCGGAAACCTTCACATTGCCGCCGCCCAGCTCCTTGCCGGTCATGGCACCGGTCAGATTGTCATACTGACTTTGCGCATCATCAGACTGAGACCATTGCGCCACTTTCAAGGTGATATCCTGACCGTCCTTGCCCGTGGAATACGTCAACGTGTACTCCTCGACCGGGGAAGCGCCGCTCCACGAAGTGCTGGCATCGGCTTGGTGCGCGCGAAATTCAACACGGAATCAGGCATGGCTTCAACAGTTCGCTGGCGTCATCCGGCAACGCCACAGCGTCAATGGACGGCGTGGTCGTCTCAGAGGCATCCTGCGACGCGCCCTGCGAGGTGGTGGTGCCTGAGTGGACGCTTCATCGCCCTTGTTCAGAGCCCAGCCGGGCCAGATGAAAGCGGACACCAAGGCGAGCACGACCACCAAAGCGGCGGCAATGACAGCACGATCAGTTTGCCATGAGAAGAGGAAGTTTGCGTAGTAGACATGGCTGTTATTCTTTCATATCCGTGAGACGCTCGAATCCAGAAACCGTGATCTCGCCATCATCCGCACCAGCACCCCCTTAATATCTCCGAAAACGATTGTCCCAAAATATCCGTATTGTCGGCGATATGGCAAAGACGTCCTCGCAATTTGTATGTTCCGAATGCGGCTGGAGCGGGCCGAAATGGCTGGGCCGCTGCCTGAATGCGGCCAGTGGGGCACCATCGAGGAATTCCATGAAGCGCGCCCCTCCGCATCGTCACGCACCGCCGCTCCCGGACGCACATCGCGCACGCTATCGCATGCAGTGCCCGATTCCGCGGCGAAACCGATCACGGAAATCAGTACGGAAAACATTTCCAGAATCGACACTGGGTTCACGGAATTCAACCGCGTACTTGGCGGCGGCATCGTTCCCGGTTCCGTCACGCTTATCGCGGGCGAACCGGGTATCGGCAAATCAACGCTGCTGCTGGAGACCGCAGGCAATGTTGCCCGTCTTTCCGCAGCACAGCCCGAACGCAACACGGTGCTCTATATTTCCGGTGAGGAATCGCAGGCGCAGGTGCGCATGAGGGCCTCGCGCATCGGCGCGGTCGAACCGAATCTGCTTCTGGCCGCCACCACCGACCTGTCAACCGCGCTGGGGCTTATCGAACAATGCAAGCCTGCGCTGGCCATCGTCGATTCCGCGCAAACCATCGTCTCGCAGGAAGTCGATGGCATCTCCGGAGGCTCGACTCAGGTGCGCGAAGTGGCGAGCGCGCTGATCGACACCGCCAAAACGCTTGATATTCCGGTATTGTTGGTCGGTCATGTCACCAAAGACGGGTCGATTGCCGGCCCGCGCACGTTGGAACATTTGGTTGATGTGGTCTGCCAGTTCGAAGGCGACACCGAAACCGCATTGCGTATGCTGCGCGCGGTGAAAAACCGTTTCGGCCCTACTGATGAGGTCGGCTGTTTCGATATGAGCGGCGAAGGCATCGAAGAGGTGACGGACCCGTCCGGACTGTTTCTTTCCTCGTCCAATTCCGCAGATCCCTCTCCGGTGGAGGCACGTGCGTGACCTTCACGTTGGACGGTCATCGCAGTCTTCCCATCGAAGTGCAGTCGCTGGTCACCAAATCCGTACTGCCAACGCCACGACGTGCCGCGAACGGCGTCGACGCCAACCGCATCGCCATGCTGGTGGCGGTGCTATACAGGCATGGCAACGTCAATCTTTTGGCGAACGATCTGTATATTTCCACCATCGCCGGAGGCCAGGCGCGCGAGCCGGATGCGATCTGGCGATCGTCGGCGCATTGGCGAGCGCCTCGAAATCGAAGGCGATCAGCCGCACCACATGTGCGATTGGCGAAATTTCGTTGACCGGGCAGGTGCGTCCGGTGCCGCGATTGGAATACCGGTTGCGCGAAGCCGCCCGTCTTGGTTTCACCACCGCTGTAGTGCCGACATTACGTAGAGAAATCGCAATTCCCGGATTGTCGATCGTTCAGGTCGACACATTGCAGGATGCGCTTGGCGCCATGTTGCGATAATACACACCCTACATACCGTTTTTGCATGTATGCACGCGAAGCATATACATTATGTTATTTTTTTAACCTATACAAGTGGGGCTCTTACGTAGATGCTTACGTAAGAGCCCCACTATTTTTGAATACTGATACGTTTTTACTGGAAATATCAGCATTCATTAATCACTGTCATTATCGTGATTATTATTGCGATCATCGTTGTGATTAGCATCAGGCAGTAATTCGCTTGGTTTCCTCGACATTGCGCTTCAGCTCATCGATCAGATCCTGTGCGGAATCGAATTTGATTTGAGGACGCAGGAATCCTACGAATTCCACACGTACCTGGTGATCGTATAAATCAAGCCAATCGTCGGTGACGGCATAGGCTTCGACCACGCGATCGTTCATGCCGGTCACCTCGTTGAAGGTCGGCTTGGTGCCGATGGAAATCGCAGCGGGCCAACGATACGGCGAATGATCGGCAAGTCGCGCGTCCACGGCAGAGGAATCGAACTGCTGCGAAACACCTTCGGAAGCGCCCTGCGCATCATCGTCCGCCGTCTTCGCGCCCAGGTCCACGAGCCAACCGGCGTATACGCCGTCGACCGGCAGATAGCCTGCCACATTCTCGCTCAGATTCGCCGTGGGGAAGCCGATGGTGCGCCCACGTTCCTCGCCATGCACACGGCGCCTTCCACGGCATGCGGATGTCCCAGAATCGCGTCGGCGTCTTTGATGCGCCCCTGGCCCAGCAGGTAGCGCACATTCGTGGAGCTCCACACGCGCACGGCCTTCGCCTGGTTTTTCTTGCTCCATGCGCGACGTTCCGCCTTGGACGCGCCTTCCAGCGGATCGGCCGGCTCACCATGGTCGGTGGGCATAACCGGCTTCGCATTGGCTGGCACGCGGGTTTCGCCCGGTCCACGATCGTCGACCACGTCAAGCTGGAACACGCCGGTGGCGAGCGCCAGATTCTCGATGGCCTTCACATCGCCGGCACGGTTCGCACCCATGGCCGCATCGGATCCGAGCACTAGCGCGCGCATGCCCAGCTTGCCCACCATTTGTCCGAGGAAGAATCGGTACGATTTCGCCGCGAACGCCAGCGTGTAACGCACGATGAGCGTGTAATCCACGCCCAGCTTGTTGATGGCGCGCAGACGCTCCTGCATGCTGGTGAGCGCCTGCGCGTCGATCATGCCCGCCGGTGGCTCCTGGCCACGTTTTGCGCCGCGTAGCCGTGCACGAGCGCTGGGCGTGGATCGAACAGCACCACCACGGAGAAGGACTGTTCCTTCTTGGCGAGTTCCACCACGCGGCGAATCACCGCCTGATGGCCTGATGCATGCCATCGAACGAACCGATGGTCACCACGGATTTCTTATCGTTGCTCAGCGTAGGCCAATCCACCATGCCGCTGGCATCAGGCGTGAGCGTGATTGTCTTCATCATGTCCTTCTTGTGTATGAATTCGTATCTGTAGTCTGATTGGATGGTTCAGTTGAATACCGCGACCGGTTTAGCCTCACCGCGTTTCGCACGTTCGAGGATGGCGACCAAATCGTTGGTTTCCTCAACGTACGCCGCCGTGGTCGTACGTATGTCATGCGCGATTCTGCGTCCGAAACGCAAGTCGGCCGCTTCCTGATCGCTCACAGCCAGCATATTCATGGAAGCCGCCGCGCTGGCCACGGGATCGAGCGCATGATCGAGCGCATGATCTGCATCGTCAAGCACTGCACGATTGCGCGTCACTTCCATGCCTTCACGATTGGTGAATGTTTTGGATTCAGCGTGGGCGCTCATGACGTTGGCATATTCACTGAGAATCTGCGACACGTGTGCGTCGCAGCATCGTCAGATGGCCTCCCAACCCGAGTTCCTCGCCCAGATCGCGTGCGAGCGCGCGAATGTAGGTGCCTGCGGAACAGGTCACGGTCACGTCGAGTTCCATAACGGGCTGCATGTCTTCATGCGGTGCAGTGTCGGCAATCCATCCATCTCCTGCCCTCTCGGCCACGACTGCGCCAGCAAGTTCCGTGCCGGCACGATCGCTATGCGTGTAGCCGTAACGCGCCTGCCGCACGTTGAACTCTTCGATGGTCACAGGACGTGCCTTAAGCTCCACATCCTTGCCTTCGCGCGCCAGATCATAGGCACGCTGGCCATTGACCTTAATGGCGGAGTAGACGTTCGGTACCTGTTCGATGCGCCCGGTGAACCGTTCTGTGATCAGCTGTTCCACGGCTTGACGCGAAGGAAAGTTCACTGCCCGCTCCCCCGCCGGCAACAGCTCGCCTTCGGCATCGTCCGTAGTGGTGCGCTGTCCAAGGCGAATGGTGGCCTCGTACGTTTTGTTATGGTCGACAATGTAGTTGAGCAGTCGCGTGGCATTGCCGAAACCCACCACCAGCACGCCGGTGGCCATCGGGTCGAGCGTGCCAGCATGGCCGACACGCTTCATATGCAGGGCGCCGCGCACGGCCGCGACCACGTCATGGCTGGTGACCCCTGCGGCTTGTCGATGACCAGCAGGCCGGAATGTTCAGGCTTCTTCGTCATCATCCCAATCTTCGACTTCGACGTCATCATCGTCGAAATCATCGTCGTCATCCTCTTCCGGATGCTTGTACGGATCGGCTTCGCCCGCATACTGGGCGGTTTCACGAGCTTGGCGAGTTCTTCGTCACGCTTGCGCGCGATGGCGAGAATGTCTTCGATCTCATGCGCCTCGCCCGGCACCTCGTCGAATACGAATTCGAGCTGCGGGGTCAAACGCAGACCGGCCTTGGTGCCCACGAGGGAACGCAGACGACCCTTGGCTTGGTTCAGTGCCTGCTGTGCACGGCGGCGTTCGCCCTGCTCATGGCCTTCACGGCCAAGCTGGTCCAGTAGACTTTGGCGATCTGCAGATCGTTGGTCACACGCACTTCGGTGATGGTCACGTTTGTGAGACGCTTATCGTGCAATTGCGCCTCCATGGAGGATGCGATCACACGTTGGATCAACGCCGCGATGCGTGCGGCGCGAGGATTGGTTCCTGCCATTGTTGTCCTTTAATCAGGTAAGTTCTGTTGTATTACGGAACGCCCGCAGCCGTATGTCAGCTGTGGGCGTTCCTTTCTTGTTATCGATTGCTGGTTCGAATCAATCGACTACTTGCGTTCGATTTCCTGCATTTCGAAGGTCTCGATGATATCGCCAAGCTCGATGTCGTTGAACGAACCGAGGTTGATACCCGCTTCGTAGCCTTCCTTGACGGAGTTGACATCGTCCTTGAAGCGACGCAGCGAGGAGATTTCGAGATCATTGACGGTGGCGATGCCGTTGCGCAGAATACGGCACTTCGTACCGCGCTTGACTTCGCCGTCCTGCACCATAACACCTGCGATATTGCCGAACTTGGAAGAACGGAAGATCTCGCGGATCTCGGAGTGGGACGTGACGACCTCTTCGAATTCCGGCTTGAGCATGCCCTTGAGGGATGCTTCGATGTCTTCGATGGCCTTGTAGATGATCGAGTAGTACTTGATTTCCACGCCTTCGCGTTCGGCCATATCCGCCACCTGACGGTTCGGACGAACGTTGAAGCCGATGATGACGGCCTTGTCGACGGTAGCCAAGTTGACATCGTTCTGGGTGATGGCACCGACACCGCGGTGGATCACCTGGATGCCGACCTCGTCAGACACCTCGATCTTCATCAAGGAATCTTCCAGCGCCTCGACGGAACCGGAGGAATCGCCCTTGATGACGATGTTGAGCATGTCGACTCAGCCTTGGCGAACTGCTCCTTGAGGCTTTCGAGCGACACGACCTTACGACGCTTGGCCAGCTGGGCCGCACGCTCGGTGGCCTGACGCTTTTCGGCGATCTGGCGTGCGGTACGGTCATCGGAGGCCACCAGGAACAGATCGCCTGCTGTCGGCACGGAGGTCAAACCAAGCACCTGCACCGGAGTGGACGGCGTGGCTTCCTTCATATGGGTGCCGTTTTCGTCGAGCATGGCGCGGACACGGCCATACGACGTTCCCGCGACGATGGAATCGCCGATGTGCAGAGTACCGGACTGAACGAGCACGGTTGCCACGGCACCGCGACCCTTGTCGAGTCGGGCTTCCACGGTGGCACCGCGAGCGTCCATATCCGGTTGGCACGCAGATCAAGTTCGGCGTCCGCGGTCAGCAGCACGGCTTCCAGCAGCTTGTCGACATTGGTGCCCTGCTTGGCGGAAATGTCGACGAACATGGTGTTGCCACCGTACTCTTCCGGAACGAGGCCGTACTCGGTGAGCTGGCCACGGACCTTGTCTGGGTTCGCGCCCGGCTTATCAATCTTGTTGACGGCCACCACGATCGGCACGTTGGCCGCCTGAGCGTGGTTGATGGCTTCCACGGTCTGCGGCATCACGCCGTCATCGGCCGCGACCACAAGGATCGCAACGTCGGTGAGTTCGGCGCCACGGGCACGCATGGCGGTGAAGGCTTCGTGGCCTGGGGTATCGAGGAACGTGATCTTACGCGGTTCGCCTTCGAGATCGACGGTCACCTGGTATGCACCGATACGCTGGGTAATGCCGCCGGCCTCACGTGCGATGACGTTGGTACGACGGATGGTGTCAAGCAGTCGGGTCTTACCATGATCGACATGGCCCATCACGTGACGACCGGCGGACGCGGCTTCAGATCTTCATCTTCCTGAAGTTCTTCTTCGTCCAGATCGATGTCGAACTGCTGCAGCAGTTCCTTGTCTTCCTCTTCGGCGGACACGATCTTGATGTCCCAGCCGATTTCCTCACCGAGGATCTGGAAGGTGGATTCGTCCAAGGACTGGGTTGCCGTGGCCATCTCACCAAGGTGGAACAGTACGGTGACCAGTGCCGCCGGATTGACGTTGATCTTCTCGGCCAGATCGGCAAGGGATGCGCCCTGACGCAGACGAACGGTCTGACCGTTGCCGGTAGGAATACGCACGCCGCCGATGACCGGGGCCTTCATCTCCTGGAATTCCTGACGCTTTGCCAGACGGTTCTTACGAGCCTTCGAGGACTTGCCGCCCTGACGACCGAACGCGCCTGCGGCACCGCCACGACCGCGACCGCCGCCGCGTGCCGGACCGTTGCTCGGAGCGCTGTTGCCGCCTGGAAGCCGCCACCATTGGTATTGGCGCCGCCACCGAAACGGTTGCCACCACCTGCCGGACGCTGACCGCCGCCCTGACCCGGGCGATGCTGGCCCCACTGACCCGGCTTCGCACCGGTGCCTTGGCCCGGACGACCACGGAAACCTCCACGCTGGCCGCCGCCCTGACCCGGGCGTCCGCCGCGACGACCTTCGCCGTTGTTATTGTTGTTGGCGTTCGGACGGTTCATCGGATGCGGACGCGGAATGTCACCCGGAGTCGGGGTATGCATGCCCTGCTTGCGGCTGAACGGATTGTTACCCGGACGTGGGCCCGGAGTGTGCGGCTTCGCACCATTGGCGGCATTGTTGCCATTGCCGCCCTGCGGAGCATTGGTATTGTTATTGTTGCGCTGTGCGCGAGGTCCCGGAACCGGAGCCGGCTTGCCGCCCTGACGGCGTTCGCCCTGCGGACGCGGAGCGTTGCCGTTGGCACGATTGCCATGCTGGCGGGAATCACCCGGACGAGGCATGCGCTGGCCGGGCTTCGGGGCTTCGGACTTGGATGCTGCAGGACGTGCCGGCTTTGGAGCGGCAGGCTTTGCCGCGGATGCCGCGGGAGCAGCCGGAGTGGCACGAGGCGCAGGAGTAGGCGAAGCTGCCGGGGCAGCCGGCTTCTTGGCCGGGACCGCAGGCTTCTTGGATTCGGATGCGTTGCCCTGCGCGTTGGAAGCGAAAGCATTCCTCAGCTTACGGGCAACCGGAGGTTCAACGGTAGACGATGCGGACTTCACAAATTCGCCCATCGCCTCAAGTTTGTTCAAAACAGTCTTGCTGTCAACGCCAAGTTCCTTGGCAAGTTCATATACGCGTGCTTTCGGCACTCAATTTCTCCTATCTTGGGCCGCGCGCATACGAGCGCGACCGCTACTGATTCACGGCGAGCTTGTTCCTTCTCATCGTGCAACCATGTTCGTGATACCTCGTCTTTTCCCTGGGCATGACGGCACGTACCCCCACGCTTTGGATTATCGAGTCCAGCATACTCAAGCCCGTGGATTGAACGCCCACGGGCTTACCGCTGCTGAAAGTGTTGGTTATTCGGCGGTTTCCCCGCTGGTCGAAGCCTGCGCTTCGGCCATCTTCTTGGCGTGTGCTCGGCGGATTCGATGCCGATCTTCCATCCGGTCAGCTTGGCGGCCAAACGTGCGTTCTGGCCTTCCTTGCCGATGGCCAGCGACAGCTGATCATCATGAATGAAGGCGATTGCGGTCTGGTTCTTCTCGCTGATTACCTGCACACCGGTGGCGACCGCCGGAGACAGTGCCGCCGCGACGAACTTCGCCGGATCGGCAGACCAGTCGACGATATCGATCTTCTCCGGCCCAAGGTTCTCCATCACCGCACGCACGCGAGCACCGCCGGGGCCGATCAGAGCGCCCTTCGGATTGACGCCCTCGGTGTTGGCGCGCACCGCGATCTTGGTACGGGCACCGGCCTCACGCGCGATGGCCATGATCGAGACGGCACCGGAAACCAGTTCCGGAACCTCACGTTCGAACAGACGGCGAACCAGCTCGGGATGGGAGCGGGACACCACGATTTCCGGGCCTTTGAGGCCACGTGCGACATTCACCACATACACGCGGATGCGCTCACCATGCGGTAACGCTCTCCCGGCACCTGTTCACGACGCGGCAGCAACGCTTCGACGTCGCCAACGGCCACGTGCACATTGGAGGTGTCCTTCACATCCTGCTGCACAATGCCGGTGATCAGCTTGCCCTTCTGCCCGGAGAACGCGCCGAACACCTTGTCGTCCTCGGCCTTGCGGAACAGCTGGCTGATGACCTGACGCGCGGTGGCTGCGGCCAAGCGGCCAAAGTCGCGCGGGGTGTCATCATATTCCTCGCCCAGAGTCGGCGCAGGGTGCGGATTATCCTCGGTCGGCTCGACGGGGATCTCATCCTGAGCCCAAACGGTAAAGCTTCCGGCACGCGGATCAAGCTCCACACGAGCATGCTTCGCCGCGTGCGGCGTTTTCAGATATGCCAGTCGCAATGCTTCCGAGAGTGCGGCATCCAGCGTCTCGGGATCGATTCCCTGCCCAGCTGCGAGCTGGTGCATTCCTGCCAGGTCCAGTTCCATACTTCCAAGACCTCCTATATGAAGTTATTCCGAGCGCTCGGCCCAATGGTCACAGTCGACTACTAGTCTAATGTTTCATGCAGACACGCTCCCCGTTTTTCCCCTTGGCCTTGTCGACTGTCAGACGCGCCTGCGTCTTGGTGTGCGCGAGCGCCTTGTG
>ENA-OQIC01000350-OQIC01000350.1-human-gut-metagenome-genome-assembly--contig:-NODE-350-length-20747-cov-2.010475_pt1 | contig 20747 bp, 23 predicted proteins | sample MGYA00242572_ERZ504736 | MGnify/ENA primary metagenome ERZ504736 (study PRJEB26092, sample SAMD00036201) | human gut metagenome | host: Homo sapiens | study: EMG produced TPA metagenomics assembly of...
ACTTTACAGAAGCATCATCTTTTGAAATTCCTTTTTCACTGCCTGTATCAATTTGATTTGCAACACCGTTTCTTACTTTTTCCAAAATGCTTTCCCTATCCAGCATAGCTTCTTCACTTATTGTAGATAACTCTTTGTGATTATCACTTAATGGTATGGAAGAATTGGGACCGGAAGCCAAATTGCTTCCGTCTTTCTGTGCATAGATATAAAATACATATTCATTTCCTTCTACGGGTAAAACATCACATTCGTGCAATTCACAAAATTTTCCATCCTTTGTTATTCCTCCATCTTTTGATATGATTATTGGTTCTTCCTGAGAAAGTTCTCCTTTTAAATTTTCTATCACTTCAACGCTGTATTCTGTATACGGCTTAGATAATTCTTTTGGTGTGCCATCCTCATTTTCTGTCATGATAGGAAATTCATACTTAACCCCTAACTCCTCCACTACTTTTCCTATCATAACATAATCCGCATCTCCTGCCAGTTCTTCATATGAGTACACATCAATCGTATAACACCCCATTGCTTCAGCAATTTCGATTTCTTTGCTTCCACAGCCTGCCAAAGATAAAACAATTCCCATACATACGAACAATATTTTGATTTCATAACTCATTCCTCCCTTCTCTCTTACCTTTATACTACGGATTTCAGTCACAATATCTCACCTTATTTTAATAATCTCTAAAATCCAGTTTTTACAATAATAGCTGAAATTCAGTAATTCCTCTACGTCAAGTCCTGAATGATACTACTTCAACTATGATAAAAAATGCAGACATTACCAAAAACCGTCTGCTGCAACCTGTAATTTTCGTATTTTAGAGAAGAAAATGAAATTCACTTTACACCGCTTTGCTTAACCTGCTAGTGATGCCAAATTCCATTCTCTAAATCAAAATTTATATATCTCCCTTTAATCTAACCAATGACTTTTCAGCATCAAAACCTTTAGGATATCGCTTTTCAGTTTATCAATATTCGCCTGAAAAACCTCCTCAAGAGAAATATCTAACGCCGTAGCCGCCTCCGCTAAATACCACGCAATATCGCCAAGCTCGCTTTTCAAATGTTCTTTCTCTAATTCATGTCCTTGCGCCATCCACTTTTTCACAATGTCAATGGCTTCTCCTGCTTCTCCGCACAATCCCATTACACTGTTAATTAAAACTTCCCTTTTATCAAGTTCCGGATTAAGTGTAGTCATTGCTAATGTTTGATATTCATTCACATTCATTTTCTTTCCTTCTCCAATAAATTCTTATTTTTTCTTATAGTTTCTTATCATTACGAAAACACCAATTACCAGTAAAACAATACCCAAAACAACACTAATTGTCACCGGAATATTGCTGATTTTACCAGCAACATAAATAGAATCGGTCCATCTGCACCGCCAATAATAGATATGGCTGTATTTTCTTTTAGCCTTAACACAATACCAAATAATGCTGCTATAATTCCGATTATAGCTAAAACAATACCATGGATTTTTTTCATTTTCCTCTCCTCCTGTTTTATCATTATTCCGGTTTCTCACTATTACATCTATATTCACATATACTTCTCATTCACATTTTTTACCCATTATATACATGGGAAGAAAAATGCTGCAAAAAATGTTACTAATAATATGGCTGCTCCACTACTATTCCATCCTTTTGGCATTATACTTCCCATAAAAAAATTGATAATAGGTAAGCTTATCATGGATAAACACATAGAAATACGGGGTGTCCTTACAATATATTTCCAATTACGATTATTAAATTTAACACCTACCATATTCATACGAAATGCACCATCATGTACAAAATTGACACTATTTTCGTCATAAAATCGAGGCAACTTAATTTTTACAAAACAACAAAAGTATCCTCCAAATATAGCATACAAAAGCAATGTTATTCCTAATATTTCTAAGCATGGTCGCTTTGTTATACCATTAAAAAAAGTTCCAACACTGCCTGCTAAAAAAGATAAAATATATAGAGCAATCCATTTTTGGTGACTTTTCTCTTGATATGCTCTTTTGGGATTTTCTTCTGAATAAGTAATTACCGTTTTAACAATCTTTTCCACCTTATCTGTTTCTAATGTATCACCTTGTTCCATTTTTTCGCACATTAGAAGTTCCGTAACAGAAACACCTAATAAATTTGCCAATGGAACTAATAAGGCTGTATCCGGTATACTCACTCCGGTTTCCCACTTGCTAATTGCTTTATCTGATATAAATAATTCTTTTGCAAGCTCTTTCTGAGTAACACCTTTCTCTTTCCGCAGCTCCGCCACAAATTTTCCAAACCTTTGCTTGTCAATTTCAAACATTTCTACCACCTCCGTATTCCAATTTTATCTTAGAACACACAAATTGACAATCGAACAGCTGGAGAATTGGCCATTTCCTCAGAAAATCCTCTTAATAATCAAACGTATGCTTATCCACCTTAATCGTAGTGCTGATTTTCTCATCTTTATAAGGCTTTCGGATTTCAATCAAGTTCAATACTGTATAGCCTTTTGAGCGTAAAAATTCTATCATTCTGTCATTATTGGGATGCACATAATTAAAAACGGTTTCCTGTCCCATTGACTCGGCAATTTCTTCTGCTTTTTGAAACAGCAAAGAAGCAATACCTTTCTTCTATAATCATGGCTTACAAAAAGATGTTCTACCCATAAAACCTCATCTTCAATCCTGCATACAAGATATCCGACAGCTTTTCCATCCTCTTTTGCAACAAAAACAGGATATTGAGCTTTTAAAAAATAAAGCAAATCTTCTTTTCCTTCTTGAATATCCGGTCGAGCTTCTATGCCTTTATAAGAATTTAATTCCACTCGAAAGTCAGCAACTAACGTCGCTGTTTCATCTACATTATTTTCGTCAATCTGCAATATAACCAAAATATTTTTCCCCCTCAAATTATTCTGTAATCCACTTCTTAGACCACTCAAACAGAGTTTCTGACATCTTTTGAAAATTAGTCAGACCTCCGCTCTTTAATTCCAAGAATGTATGAACAATCACTTGCTCATCTGGCTCAACTATTTGAAGCAATTTTTTCTGTTGACAAACATATCTTCCTGTTTGTTTAAAACAGATTGCCTGTACAACAAAAGAAGCTGATTTATATAATCCTCTCAAAATTTCCTCACTTTTTTCGTACAGCATATTATGTACACAGCCATGATAGATATTGCATACCCCAATTTTAATTGCTCTGTTTACAGCAGCCGTATCAAGCAGTACCAATAATTCATCAAGACTTCCTTTGATTGGCTTTGTATCGTTATAAAATTGGAAAAGGTCAGATGGTTCCCAATGTAAAAGTTCTTGTTTTCCTGACAGGAAACCGCAAATCTGTTCTCGATTGGATAACGTATCTAACATAGCATTATATTTTTGAATATCCAAAACAGAGACCTCATCAAGTATTACAACCATATCAATATCACTTGTTTCCGTTGCTTCACCACGAGCGTAACTTCCCTGTAATCCGACAAACCATATCCGCTCTCCGAAGTTCTGAGTTAAAGTTTGTAAAAACTTGTCTGTCCATGCAGAAATATCTACCATAATAATCACCTCACGAATTTAAAAATTTATTTAGCATATTTTCTAATTTCCAGCATCACTTTTCCAAAAGTTTAAGGGCATATTGTACTTACACAATATACCCTCTAATCTTATTCCCAAAGGCAGTTTATATCATATTGTTCGTACTCCCATAAAAACTTTCCATACTCCCTTTGTACTCCCAATTTTCTAATGCTGCCCGATATTTCACATCATTTTACGATATTTTTGATTTTCCGCAACGCCTCTAAAACACCGCATTAAAACGGTGTTCCATCCAGATTATACGGTGTCACCTGATAAACATAATAATTCAGCCAGTTTGTATACAGATTATTGGCATGAGAACGCCACATAAGAAGCGGTTTGTTCTCTGCATTATCCTCCGGATAATAGCCTTTTGGCATTTCAATCGGAAGCCTTTGCTCAAATCTCTCTTATATTCTCCGTCAAGCGTCACTCTGTCATATTCCGGATGTCCCATGACAAAAATCTGTCTGCCATCCTTTGCCATAGCCAGAAATACACCGGCTTCCTCAGACTCTGCCAGAACTGTAAGCTCTTTACAATTATGAATGTCCTCGGCAGATACCTCTGTATGTCTGGAATGTGGCGCAAAAACACATCATCAAACCCTCTTACCAAAGGAATTTCGGTTTTCCACTTTATGAGCAAAAATCCCAAAAACTTTTTTATCCATTTTTCTTTTTTGTAAGCCGTAATGATAATACAAGCCCGCCTGTGCTGCCCAGCAAAGATAAATCGTAGAAGTTACATTCTTTTTAGACCATTCCATAATTTCTGTCATTTCCTGCCAATAGTCTACTTCTTCAAATTCCATTTGCTCTACCGGAGCACCTGTAATAATCATACCGTCAAATTTATGCTCTTTTACTTCCTCAAAGGTCTGATAAAATTTGTTTAAATGCTGGTAGCTGTATTTTTGGACACATGACTGCTTACCATCATAAAAGAAACGTCTACCTGCAAAGGCGTGTTAGACAGAGAGCGCAAAAGCTGCAATTCTGTTTCTTCCTTTAAAGGCATCAGATTTAAAATCAAAATCTGCACCGGACGGATGTCCTGATGAACGCTCTTTTTCATCCATGACAAATATATTTTCTTTTTCCAGTATTTCTTTTACCGGTAAATCACTTTGAATTTTAATGGGCATTTCTCTTTCTCCCTTTCTTTTTTCTACATAAGCGGGGCAAACATACGTAAAATCTTTCCTGTAATACGCATTGCCAGCTTCTGACGTTTATAATCAGACGGCTGCATCTTAATACACTTTTGCAGCGTTGTCTGAAAATCTTTTTCAATTTCTAAAATCTGTGAATTTTTATACATCATTACACCACATTCAAAATGGTGGAACAGACTTCGATAGTCCAGATTAACCGTTCCGACTACTGCTTTTTCATCATCTGCAACAAAAATCTTTGCATGTACAAAGCCCGGTTCATATTCATGAATTTCCACTCCCGCTTCCAAAAGCTCGTTATAATAGGTCTTTGCCACAGCAAATGCAGCCTTTTTGTCAGGAATATGCGGCATAATAATAGATACCTGCACCCCTCTTTTGGCAGCATAAGTAAGAGCCATCAGCATTTCATAATCCAAAATTAAATACGGTGTCATAATATGCACATAATCCTTTGCCGTATTCAGGATATCCAGATATACTTTTTTACCCACACGCTCTTTTCCAAAAGGACACACCTCATAAGGAATGAGATATCCGTCACTTGGCATGGTAAAGTTCGCCGGTGTCTTGTATTGCTCATAATTCTCTTCTTTTGTCTCAGAAACATTCCACATTTCTAAAAACATATATGTAAATCGCTCTGCTGCCTTTCCGGTAAGCTTCACGGCTGTATCTTTCCAGTGTCCGAAACGCAGCTTTTGATTAATATATTCATCTGCCAGATTTGTTCCTCCTGTAAAGGCAACCTTTCCGTCAATAACCATAATTTTCCTATGGTCTCGATTGTTATAATGTGTGGAGAATACAGGTTTAATAGGCGCAAACATCTTACAGCGAATACCCTCCGCCTCCAAAAGCTTTGGATAAAAGTAAGGCAAAAGTGCCAGTACGCACATACCATCGTACATAACACGTACCTCCACACCTTCCTTTACCTTTTTCTTTAAAATCTCCAAAATGCTGTTCCACATGTTTCCTTCTTCTACAATAAAGAATTCCAAAAAGATAAACTTTTCTGCCTTTTCCAATTCTGCCAGCATATCCGGAAATTGCTCGTCACCAAGAGGATAATAAGTCACCTGTGTGTGGTCATAAACAGGACAATTATCATATTCCTCCATATACTGAACAAAATGCCCCATCTGGGAATTTTCCTCTTTCAGGCGATTTTTCACTTCTGTATTTTGTGGTGCGTACTGTCTGGTAAATTTCGAGAGAAACTGCAAGCGCCTGAAAATCATTTTTGTTCCCAGCTGGTTGCCACATATAAATAGAAAAACGCTCCAAAAACAGGGAAAATAACCAGCGGCAGCATCCACACCAATTTAAAATCAGGGCTTTCATTACTGTTAAAAAGATGTAAAACCACGCTGACGCTCAATATAACAAACAATAAGTAAAAAACATAGCTATAATCTCTCAGCCAAATATAGGTTACCGCCAACAGAGCAAACTGAATTAAAAACGCAAATATTACAAACAGCGTTCTTCCGAATATAATCTTTTTAACTCCCTGAATTCCTTTTTCTTTTATTTCTTCTTTTTTCATACGTTTTACATACCTGCCATTTTCATAAAATCATCTTCTGATAAAATTGGAATACCAAGCTCTTTTGCTTTTTTGTTCTTTGAAGAATTTGACGTTGTATCATTGTTAATCAAATAATGTGTTTTTGAGGTCACACTTCCTGTTACTTTTCCGCCTCTTTTCTCAATTTCTTCCTTTAGCTGCGCTCGGTTTGCAAAATGTACCACACTTCCCGTAATAACAAATTGCTTCCCTTCCAAAGACAGATTTTCTTCTCTTGTTACCTCTTCTAGTTCTAAATGAGACAACAAATGACGGAACTTCTTTAAATTTTCTTCATTTGCAAAATATTCTGTATAAGCTTTTGCAATTACCGGACCAATTCCTTCTATGCTGCTGATTTCTTCCTCATTGGCTGCAATCATTTTCTCAATATCATATTGAAGCTCCTTACAGATAAGCTTTGCATTTGCCAGACCGATGTTGGCAATCCCCAGACTGTACAGCACTCTTGGTAAAGTTGTGTGCTTTGCCTTCTCCAGACTGGCAATCAGGTTTTCGTAGGATTTTTGTCCAAATCCCTCCATCTCTAAAATTTCATCTTTATATTTTTCAATTTCAAAAATATCGCCGAAATCACGAATAAAACCTTTTAAGATAAATTTTTCCAATGTAGCTTCTGATAAGCCGTCAATATTCATGGCATCTCTGCTTACAAACAAGGTAAAGGATTTAATCTTTTTCGCCTGACATTCTTCGTTCATACAGTACAGCGCTTCCACCTCATTTGTTTTTATCACTCTGGCTTCTTTTTTACATACCGGACATATTTTCGGAATTTCCAAATTTCCGCTTCTTGTGAGATTTTCAGCAATTTGAGGAATAATCATATTTGCCTTATACACCTGTATTTTATCCCCAATTCCCAACTGAAGCTCCTTCATAATACTGATATTATGCACACTGGCACGACTGACCGTAGTTCCCTCCAGCTCTATCGGCTCAAAAATAGCCACTGGATTAATCAATCCTGTTCTGGAAGCACTCCACTCAATTTCTTTTAAAACAGTTTCTCTGATTTCATCCTCCATTTAAACGCATACGCATTTCTCGGAAATTTTGCGGTGCTTCCCAAAGAACTCTCCATAGGCAATATCATCATATAAACTACAAGTCCATCTGAAGGAAATCATTTTCGATACCTGATTCGAGAAATAATCCATGGCTTCATCCAGCGTTTCTCCTGTAACAACACGATATTCCACAACATCAAATCCCTGCTCCTTCAGCCAGCAAAATTGCTGTTCCCGTGAATTTTGAAAATCAACGCCCTCTGCCTTTACCAAAGAAAACGCATAAAAATTCACATTTCTTTTTGCTGTGATTTCATTGTTCAGCTGTCTTACAGAACCGCTGCACAAGTTTCTGGGATTTTTGTACTTGGCATCTACATCTTCTATCTGTGCATTGATTTTTTCAAAATCAGAATAGGTGATAATTGCCTCTCCTCGCAAAACAAGTTCTCCCTGATATGCAATCTGAAGGGGAATATTTTTAAAAACCTTTGCATTTCCCGTAATAACTTCCCCTACGGTTCCGTTTCCTCTTGTTACCGCTTTTTGCAGTTTTCCCTCATGATATGTCAATACAATGGTAAGTCCGTCCAATTTCCATGAAAGTAATGATTTCTGCTCTCCGATAAACGCCCTTAATGCTTCTATATCTTTTGTTTTGTCAAGGGAAAGCATCGGGCTTTCATGAGCTTCCTTCGGCAGCTCATCCAATGCCTCATATCCTACGGAAGCTGTGGGACTTCCCGCTAAGGTAACACCTGTTTCTCTTTCCAGCTGTACCAGCTCATCATACAGCTTATCATACTCGAAATTGCTCATTATTTCTCGGTCTTCCTGATAATAGGCTTTTGAAGCCTCTGTCAAAAGTTTCAGCAATTCCTTCATTCTTTTCATTTTATCCATTTCTTGAAGCCTCCTGCCTTTTCTGTTTTCTTACCTTGGAAGGATTTCTATATTTCCCTGCATTCTTCACAGGTTTTTTCCCTTTATGAAAATCTGTTTCCTGCCTTTTCTCTGCTTTTTCTGAAATCTGCCTCTTCAACTCATCCAGTTCTTCCTTGGTTGCCTCACGATAACTTCCTATCGGAAGATTTCCCAACTCAATGTTCATAATCCGAATTCTCTTTAATTTTACAACTTCATATCCCAGATAATTGCACATGCGCCTGATTTGACGATTTAAGCCTTGCGTAAGAGTAATCCGAAAAACCTTTTCACTTTCCTTTTCCACCTTACACTTTCTGGTGATTGTTCCTAAAACAGGGACACCCTCTCGCATACTCTGTAAAAACTCCTCTGTTACAGGCTTATCCACTGTCACAAGATATTCTTTCTCATGATAGCTGCCTGCTTTCATAATCTGATTTACCAGCTCACCCTGATTGGTCAAAAGAAGTAATCCTTCCGAGTCTTTATCCAATCTTCCTGCATAATACACTCGAATTGGATAGTTAATATAAGAAATTACATTTTTTTTCACATTAGGATTTGCCGTACACTCAATTCCCTTCGGCTTATGAAAAACCAAAAGCACTTTTTTTTTCTTCCCGCTTTATAGCTTTCCCATCTACTTTGATTTCCTGAAAGTCTTCTACCTGCATCCCCTGCACAGCAGGCTTTCCATCCACTAAAACACGTTTTTCTTCTATTAAACGGTCTGCTTCCCGTCTGGAGCATACACCGGCATCACTTAAATATTTATTTAAACGCATGAACCTCTCCTTCGTTTTCTGACAGGAATACCCCAATAACGCTTACAGATTTTCCATAAATCGCTATCAGGGTATCTCTTTTGTAATATCACTCCTGTACGTGTATATTCAGACTTCCGTCCTCATTCAAATAATAAGATTTTCCGTCAATGGTGATCCAGCCTGTGGCCATAACTCCGTCTTCGTGGAAATAATACTGCTTACCGTCAATCTTCCTCCAGCCTGTCATAAGCTTAGAATTTGCAAGATAATAATATTTTCCATTTGACAAAATCCAGCCCTCTTTCAATTCGCCCTGTTCTGTAAGATAATGCCATTTACCATTTTCTTCAAACAAACCTGTTCTGGCACTTCCGTCCTGATTGACAAAATACCACTTGCCATCCTGTTTTAACCAACCCGGTTGTCCTACAATGCCCTCTTCTGTAAGAAAATAATATTTTCCGCTTATAGAAACCCAGCCTTTTTCCTCTTTTCCGTCCGCCCCTACAAAATGCTTTTGTCCATCCTGATTAATCCAAGCATTTTTTACCATAGAACCGTCCGTGTTCAAATAATATCTTTCACCGCCGTCCGTAATCCAGCCCGTAGCCATTGTTCCGTCTTCACGGAAAAAATAATACTGTCCGTCTATATATTCCCAGCCATAAGAGATTGCTCCGTATTCATCTCGATAATAATACTTATCATCCTTTAAACCCCATCCGGCTGACACGGTTCCATCCTCGTTAAAAAGATACTGAACACCATCTACCTCTGTCATTCCCGTAGCTGCCGCACCGTTTTCTTTAAAATAGTAATGCTGTCCGTCTATATCTGTCCAGCCGATTGCCGGTGAACCATTTTCATTCAGATAATACGTACCGCTGTCATCTGTAAACCAGCCTATTACAGGAGAGCCATCCGGATTTCTATAAAAAATCTGTCCTTTATCCTGTACCCAACCTGTTTTTACATAGCCTTTCCCATCAAAATAGTACATAATTCCATCCAATACCTGACTGTCATTCTGAATAACAGAACCATCATGGTATACGAAACGGCGTCCGTTTTCATTGTAAATCCAGTGGTCTTCTTTCTTCGCCTCTTTCTCATTTTCATAACTGATCATGGAATGCTTCACCAGCATAAATCCATACTGAGGAGCTGCAATAAGAAAAGAACCTGTCAGAAAAACAAGGAATTGTAATGAGAACTCCTTTTTGGTAATTTTCATGTTTTTTCCTCTTTATTGTGCAAACACCCTGACAACCAACACCTTTTGTGCCTGCTGCCAGGGTATATTTTACTGAACTAAATCACCGAATACATAGGCCTCCTGCCCTTTATATTCTACCTTTATCCAATTATCTGACGCATTTTCCAGTTTCTTAACCTGCTCCCCTGCCTGTAATTTTCCTAAAATTTCAGCGTTTGTATTTGCATCAGAACGTACATTACAGCTTTCCTTTGCTGTGAGCATATCGCCATTATCAGCCATCTGTGCTGTATTGACTTTTTCGCCCAGCTCTTCTTCAAATTTCTTCAAGGTATCGTCAGAAGCCATTGCTGCATTCAATTTTTCTTCTATTTCTGCAATAAGCCTGTTACATCCTTTTCCTGTCTTGTCTTTTCAATACATTCCTGAACTTCAGCATTTGTATCATCATTCTGGATAACGTATTTTCCTGCTTCATTCTTATAAACATACAGCTCAGACAAGCCGGGAGCCGGTGTGGCAATATCTTTAAATTTCAAATCATAAGCTGCAAATACTACATAACTGTTTTCATCAAGTCCTTTCTTTGTATACACTGTTATATTTTCATAAGACTCAATATAAGTAGCATTTGTCACTTTTGTTTCATCAGTTGCATTAAAATTATCCGTCAACTCTTTCATCTGGGCAATGTCTTTCTTTCCCCAAGCAGAGTAAAACGACTCAATTAAGGCATTTACTTCAGGATACGCATTCTTTTCAAGAGCATTCTCATCTTCCTTTTCAGACTTGTCCTCATCTGTTTTTTCGGAATCTGTGGACTCTTTCTTTTGTTCTGTTTTCTTTGCCGGTTCATTTTCCTTTTTATCAGAAGAATTTCCCGTTATTGCTTTTATTCCAAAAAATAACAGCAACAGAACCGCCAGAATTGCCAGACCCAGAAGAATATACCTCAGATTATCCGAGAGCCATTCTCTGAAATTGTCTAACATATTTGTCCTCCTTATATTCCCTTATTTCCATGCTCTCCCCAAAGCACAAACACACCCGGAGGAATCGAACCCCCGACACGTGGTACCGGAAACCACTGCTCTATCCCCTGAGCTACGAGTGCACATACTTATGATATCTCGGTTATCATAGCATATTTTTTTTTACTTGTAAAGTCTTTGACTATTTCCGCTCACGACAGCCTTAGAAACAAGAATTATACACAGGGAACTGTCGCTTTCAATATTATCCAAAAATTGTAAATATTCGGTGCATATACTGAATGTGACAGTTTCCTGTGATAGACCGTCATTATTGTAATATAAGCTTCTCCTTCGTTACTCCAAAGTTTAAAACCAGACGCTGCGTTCCCCCTGCGTTTCCATGACAGGTAACAAGCGTAAAAATCTGAGTTACCTTCTTTTGGGTAAACTCCGTTTCTACGAAACTTCTCCTCTGCAAGTCACCTACAATTTCCTCTGCTTTGCTTTGTTCCCATGTTTTTTCTTCCAGCTCAAAGATTTCATCTGTATTTTCACATTGAAAAACAGATATCAGCTCCAATTCTTTTGTGCTCTCTTTTGTATATAAATAAGCTTTTCTGTGAGTCTTTGCATATTTTTCTTCTTTATACAATTTCAGCCCGCCAAACATCTGTCCTGAAATCATATTGTGTCCATACAGACAAACGTGAAAATCCTGATTTAATTCCACATTGGGGAAAGCAAAAATAGAACCTAAAACATTTTCTTTCCCCTCAAAATCCTGTTTCAAATATTCCTGCTCTGTGTCTCCGATTAGCACAGGATAATCGACCTTTGTTTCCGGTATATAAATCCATCCGACAATTTCTTCATTTATTTTATTCAAGGCTTCAAAATTAATATCTCGGTGGAACGGATTTACTGCCTCCTCATTTTCCTGATTATCCGCTGCAACCTGCACGGTTTCTTCTTTTAACACTTGATACGTTTTTTCCGCATTTAAAAATAAAAATAACTCTTTCATCCAAGTGCCAAAAAGTAAAAAAGACATCCTGCCAATACTACATTTATTAACTTCCTCATTATTTCTTCTTTGTATTTTTCATTTTAATATTCCAAACAACCAAAAACAGGGCAATGAAAAAAGCGCCTGCAAAATACTTTAAAATCGGACTGTCTAAACCTGTCTGCGGTGCTCCCGGCTTTTGTGGAGCATCCGTTGTGATTTTCTCCGGTTCATGCTTGGGCATGACAGTAATATCATAGTTCATTCTTCCTTCTTTTTCATCAAAGGTTGGAATAGATATTAAAAACGGCGCTACCGCTTCATATCCGGCAATATCCGTAGCTTCTAAAAAATATACTCCCTTTGTTAAACCCGAAAAGCAAAGCTTTCCATTTTTATCTGTCAATAATACTTTCTCACCTTGAATATCCATTTCTGCCAGCTTGTTAGCCGCCTTTTCCATATCATCGGCTGTCTTCAACGCATTAAGCTCTACTTTTGAAGAAAGAAATTCATCTTTTAAGATATATTCTCCGTTTTTCATTTCTCCTATTTTGGTACAGGAAAATTCCACATTTTCTCGTGAAGTTCCTTTTTTCCCTTCTGTCAGAGCAATGCTGATACTTCCATGCTGCTGTGTATCTGTCTCTGCATATACCTGTATGCAAAATACAAATATCAGAAGCACTGTAATCACTAATGAAAACTTATTGCTCATTCTTTTTTCCATGTCTTTTCCTCCTAAAAAAACTAATTAATCCAGCCATCATAAAAATAAAAGGTAATACCATAAAGAAAGCTTCCCGAAAAGAAGGCAATTTTCTCTCAATACTGTCATATTCCACTTTTTCATAGGGAACTCGTTCCCCTGTTACAACCAATCTCTGTGTGTTAATTCCATAAGGGGTACAGGTTATTAAGGTGCATAAATCCTTTTCCGGTAAAATCTCCAGCAGCTCCGCTTCCTCCGGTTCCATGACTTCTATTTCAGTAATGCGGTATGCTAAGGTTTCCCCACACGTACTGATAAAAAAAGGTCTTCTTTTTCCAATTCATCCAGTCTCGTAAACAGCTTGGAGTTTGGCAATCCTCTGTGTCCGGTAAGAATACATCTCGTATTATTCCCACCTACGGGAAGGCTGCTGTCCTGAAAATGTCCCACTCCACTTGCTAATACTTCCTCTGACGTTCCATGATAAATCGGGATGTCTACGTTGATTTTGGAATTTCAATACTTCCCATTACTCCTGTTCCGGAAAGGTTTAATAGATTTTCATAGTTTTCCTCACTTAAAATCCCATTCTGCAAGTCTCCAATGCTTGCCCCCTGTGTCTGGAACAGCATATTATTATACTCAGATGCTTTTGCTATTGCATCCTGTATCCGGCTTTTATCCTCCTCTTCAATGCTGCCCTGATAAGTAGCGACAGCATCTTTTTGATGCTGCCGCTCTATCATGCTGCTTACCAGAGGATACGACACGAGAAGCAGACCTATGATAAAAATAATCTTATTCCATATCTTTTTTGCTTCTTCATTTTCCTCTGATATCATCCTATTCTTCTTCTTTTTTGCTGCGTTTTCTGTTAGATACCATTACACCGCCCATCAGCGCTGCTCCGGCACAAACAATTACCAGCATAGCGGAAGAACCTGTAATCGGAAGCTTCTTGCCAACCTCATTGATTACCTTAATATCCAAATTTCCCTGATTTACATCTGTGTGAAGATTGATATCTTCATCCTTAAATGCGCCATTATAGAAGGATTTGATATGAGCTGTACCTTCCAGCTTCTTCAGTGTTTTTTCTGTTGCGCCGTCTCCCTTGACATAGCTGTTTCTGTCTGTGGTATAAGTCGGTTTTACGTTAATCACAATCGGGTCCAGCAATGGTCTGTATCCATCCGGTGCATCGGTTTCCTTCAGGTAATATGTACCTTGGTCCAGACCGTAAATTTTAAAGATACCGTTTGCATCAGACACCATCTCCACAGCATCCTTCGGCGCTGTTCCGCCGGTATGGTCTGTGCCTCCCGCAGAGTCACGGTTTATTACCACATATCCGCCCTGTCCCTGATTTGGATTTTTCTTTACATAAACCTCATTCTTACATTCCTTATCACTGTAAAGACGGAATTTTGCATCTTGAAGCACTTTATCGTGGTTATTGGTTTTTAATCCGTCCACTTCAAAGGTAAAACATACAACCGTATCCCATGGTGTAAAACCTGTCTCTCCCTTTCCGTTGGAGTCTGCATCATTGGAGAACTCTAAGCGGACATCATTTTCAAAGCCCGGTCTTCCGGTATCCAATGCAGCCAGCTCATTTAAAGTTGCTTCGCATTTTAAAGTAACGGTTAAGCCGGTATAATCATTTTCCTGATTGTTGTTCATTTTATTAAATTCACGGTCTACAATCTTTTTGATATCCATGACTTCCACTTTGAAGGTATCGCCGGAGCCATCCTGCGGCTTTTCTGTTAAAACATATTCATCGTCCTTCAGCTTATAGCTTTTGCCGTCTTTGCTGTTAATCACGATTTCCATTTTTGCTTTGTCTGCATGGAAGGTCAGCGCCTCATCCATTTTGTCGTGCCATGCGTAGTAATAAGTGTCATATCCGTTCATATTCGGGATGGTAGACTCAAATTTGTATGGTACAGTCTGTCCGATTTCGTAGTCACCGATATCATTCCAGCCATCATTTTTAATGGCATCCTTGTTATCGTCTTCCTGAATTTTCTTTGTAATCTTAGGATAATCGGATTTGATGTTTACCTGTGCAGCCGGATTAGCGGTATTTACCATACAAAGAGAGGAGGCAAACCACTGTTCTCCGTTTTCATCTGCCTTTGACAATTCGTCCACTACATAATATCCGTATATCAGACCTGTAATAGATATGGAATTATCTGATTTTGTAGACTGTACGGTAATAATTTCTCCGGATTTGTTTTCTTTCTTAATCTGTGTTCTCACATCTTCCACAAAGTAACGGAAGTCACTGTATCTTCCCTCCAGCTCCTGCGGTGTATCTACCCCTTCTACCGGATTGGAGTTTAAGGTCTGGATATAGTCAATCGCCATATATTCTGTCACATCTGCCGGCCTTAACTGTGTTCCGTTCTTTTTATTTAACGCATTGGCTACGACTGTCTGAATGGCATTGGCAAACTCCGGATGAAAAGTATAATTGATGGACTCTCCGTCTTTGGAATTTTCTGCATTGAACAGCTGGAAAATTTCAAATTTCTTTCCTACTAAGGACTGTCCTTCATTTCCGTTAATGTTAATGCTTGCCGAACCCTTTCCGAAATCTAAAACACCGTTTACTACCTGATTTCCCTGTGCAGCTTCCATTTCTGCTGCATAAATTGGTGTCAATGCACTTCCTGCCATAGAAGTTGTTGCTGTTGCTGCTACTAATCCTATCATCATCATTGCTTTAAAAATTTTATTTCTCATCATTTTTCCTCTTTTCACTATTCTATTCTTTTTTCTTTGTTTTTTAAGGCAGCAAGTATTAAAATACTGCCCATTGCCAAATCCAACTTGTGCTGTAAGCGCCTGTATTTGGCAGTTTTCCATTTACTGTATTCACAACAGTAAGATTGACTTCTCTGTCCTTTTTTGTACCGCCAATGGTAATCGCACCATCGGAATTGGTATCATAAGCTTTGTCATTTACATAAACGATAAAATTGTTTTTTATTGGGTCACTTTCCACTTTAATTTTATAAATCACCGGACTGCCGTCTGGATGAATTGGAAGCTTGTACCCTGCCGGTGCTTTTGTTTCTTTTAGGTAATATTCCCTGCCTATTTGTATGTTTTCAAATGCCAGATTTCCGTCTTTATCAGACACCTGTCTGTCAACCTCTACGCTGCAATCCTTATCCTCATATAATGTAAATTCAGCACCTTCTAATACCTTATCTTTATTATTTACTTTATGAATGTTCAGCTTAAACGGAGCTAACTTATTTTTTACCGTTAAAGTACCGTCTCCGTTTTTTTCTTCTGCAAAGGCAATTCCCATATCCTCTGTGGGTTTTGTAAGCGCATGCACTTTGTTATCTGCGGTAACTTCAAATTCAAACACACTGGTATTCTGCAAATATCCCTCTGCCGGAGACAGCTCCACTATCTGATGCTTTCCTGTTCTTAGCCCTTGTAGCTGAACTTCTCCTTTGTCATCTGTGGCATAATCCTTTGTTGTTCCATTTGGCATAGTATGACGGAACACCGTACCGGGAATGTGGACATTTGTCCCATCCTGTACCTTTATAATTTTCACACTGATACTGTCTTCCGCAATTTCCGGAGTCGCATAAGCCTCACTGTCTTCGACACCTTCCGGTCTTATATTTTTGATAATCGTTATTGGATTAATATGATATCCTTCCGGCGCTTTCTTTTCTGTTATTACTAAAGTCCCCACAGGAAGCACCGGCTCTCCCTTATCATCTATATAAAAGCTGTCTCCACGAATTAGAAAGCTTTCATCAAACTCTATTACTCCTTTTTCGTTGGTAGCAAATATCCATGTTTTATCTACTGTCTTTCCCAATGTTTCCGGATTTGTATCCTCCGGATACTCTCCTTTATAAAATTTAAACACAAATTCTGCACCTTTTAAGCTTCCCTCTCCTGTGGGAATTGGCTCTCCCGTATCCTTATCTATTTTTTCAGTAACATTTTAATTTGCTCCAGTTGGGGCATTTCTGTTGATGTAACCTGATATTCCAGCTCTCCTGAGCTTGTGGGAAGGCCTACTTTATAGACGGTTTCATCCAAATGATATCCTTGTGGCGCTTTGCTTTCCTTCACATAATAAGTCCCAAGCTGTAATCCGTCTTTTTCTGCATATCCGCTTTCATCCGTTATCATCTTGTCCACATAATTGGTACACTCCGGATTGCTGTAAATAGAATACTCTGCACCTTTTAAGGAATAGACAGGATTATCCTCTGTGCAATCCGGATTTGCAGACTGCTTTTTTAAAGTAATTTTTCCAAAATCCAAAGGCTCCTGTGAATACAAATCCACTCCTACGTTTGGATAAGTTCCCGCATCTGTGCAATTTGCTTCATATATAGTTTTATCTAATCCAAAGCCTCCGGCGCTTCTATTTCCTGTATGTAGTAATACCACAGAGGAATATCATTGACCTCTCCGTATCCGTTCTCGTCCGTTGTAATAATATAATCCGGTTTTCCATTCCCTACCGTACTTCTCCAGTTCCAAACTCCGTATTTTGCTCCTGCCAAAGACTTATCTGTGGCAGTTTCTGAAGACTTATATAAGCGAAGCTGTGCATATTTGACATTCTCATCGTGATAAAAAGTTGCATTGTTCTCGGTAATTGTAATATCATGCCATTGGTCATCTAAAATATAGCCTTTGGGATTATATACTTCCTTTATCATGAATTTTCCTGTATAAGGGACATAACACCAGCCATAGCCATTGGCATCCGTTATAATACATTCATGAAAATATTCTCCTGTTTCATAGCTCCATAAGGTATATTTTGCTCCGGACAAGTCATACGCCGGATTATCACTTATTGCCCACTGTGCCCACTCATAACCATTTTGAAATTTGTCACCGTCTATCCATGTTGTTTTATCTGTTGTAGCTTTTTATAAACCTCTATCCACGGAGGAGAAAAGCTAGCTTTAAAAAATCCACCAATGGTCTGCGCCTTTTGTCCTTTTGGACCTTTACAGGCAGCATGTACAAAGAACGTAGCAGTGTTTCCTTCTTTAGCAATACATTCAATATACATTTTTGTAATCACAGGTACTCCCTGAAAAGTATTATTTACACTGGATAAGCATCCCATAAACATCCAGTTCTTCCCTTCCGGTCCTGCGCCGCCTATATTATTAAACATGGGATTTTCACAATCTTTAATACTGACAATCTGGCCCTGTGAAAAGCCTTTGTCATATTCCTTGCAGCCTGCTACATCCTCCCATATATAAGAGTCTGCATTATATTTGTCTGCAACATACCATGTGTCCGCATTACAATTCCAAATATCCCCTACCTTCACTGTATTGATATCTCCGTGAAGTGTAACAATATTGCAGCCTTTTGGCTCAAATAAAACAGGTATTGTACCGCTGGGAAAATTATCCTGAAATGTATAAAAGCTGATATTTCCCCTTCTATCCTTCTGAGGCTTTAATTCATCCGGCACAAGATTTGTATAAAAAGCAGAGTCTCTGACTGCCACACCGTGACTGTCAAATCCTTTCCTAAATATTTGCCGGGAATATCTATATATCCCTCTTTTTCGTTATAAATGCACTCCTCTGTAATCGGAACTTGTCCATACCAATGCTTTCCACGATTGATGTCTACATCCAAAGTAATTCCATTTGCATTGTAGTCATAAACCTCCGGATTAGAATTGATTACAGAACGAATTGTGCCATCCTCCAAAATTTTACAGGGAGATTTCACCATAAAATTGGAAAAAACGTTTTCTTCCTGTCCGTCATAAAGCAAATAATATACTTTGATGTAATTTTCTGTTTTTTCCTCTTTATTTTCTGCTTGCGTCATAACGCTGTTTTCGAAAAAAATGCCGGTAAAAGTCAGCATTGCCAGAGCAAAAGCCAGCACCTTTTTCCTCCATTTTTTCTTATCCTTCATGCAGCATCTCCTTTCTTTTCCTTGCTACATCATCAGTGCTTCCTTTTTGCAGTCATAATAATAGATTTCATAAGACAGAATTTCCTCGTCCTCTACCTGACTGTCGTTTACTTCTTTTACCATTCTCTTTAATTCGATGCGGGAATACTGCCCCTGATCCGGGACTAAGATACATTCGTGAACGCTGCTGGGAAGTATATAGAAATTTTTCTTTAGAACTTTTGCGATGTGATTTAAAACATGAGGGTATAAGATTACTGCCGCTCCATAATATTTTTCTTCATTGGTCAAAATATACATAAGCTCCTCACCGGTTATCCTCGGCTGGCTTCCGCTTAACTCGGCAATTAAAGCTTCCATTCCCTGAATGGTATAAGGCAATTTTCTGCTGGTATTTAAAAGCGCATCCTTTACCAACTGCTCCTTTTCAATTCCCCACGCATGAAGATTGCAGTCGTGAATAATAATGGATGCCCCATTTAGCTTTCCGCCCTCCAGCCGATAATAAAAGACGACTGCCAAATCCAAATATTTTATATGGGGCATGTATTGAAGCTTTCGTTTATTCATATCATAATTTACCAGCTTGTAATATACTTTTGTCCTTGCCTTTCTGTAATCTTCAAATTCTGTCAAAGAAAATTCCTCCTGTTTCTCAGTTACTGACAACTGTAAAATCTGCACTGCAATTTCTTCCATAGAAAGCCCGCCCTGAAAATCTACGTAAAAGGGTTTTAGATAAATCATAGGCGCTATCTTGTCTCTTTTCCCACGAACTACCAGTGCATCCAGTTCAATTCCATTATTTTTCTCCACTCGATGCAGGGAAATACTTTTTTCACCTCCTGTCTTTTCCCTTAAAAAGTCCATAAGTGTTTCTTTGAATGCTTCATACTCCATATACATTCTCCTTTTCTTAATTATTTTTATACTAAGCAGCACAGAGAATGCAAAAAAAGACAGAATTTCCCCATACCGCATAATATCCTTTTAAATGATATTGATTTTGGAATAAACTCACGAATGTGAATTGAATTTTAATCTTGAAATAGAATTTTAGAATTTAACTTTTTTATCGAAGTATATCGAAACAGTCAAACTGCTTCGATATACTTTATGTGTCTTATACTCTGGACAGATATTCACCTGTTCTTGTATCGATTTTAATAACGTCTCCCTGATTTACAAATAAAGGAACGTATACAGTAGCACCTGTTTCAACAACTGCCGGTTTTGTAGCACCCTGTGCTGTATTTCCTGCAAATCCAGGTTCTGTTTCTGTGATTTCCAGTTCTACAAATAATGGCGGCTCAATAGCAAATACACTTCCGTTGTAAGAACATACTTTTACTGTTTCGTTTTCTTTTACGAATTTTAAAGCGTCTCCAACTGTATCCTGAGCGATTGCAATCTGGTCATAAGTTTCATTGTTCATGAAGTTATACAGATCACCATCATTGTATAAATACTGCATATCCACACGCTCAATACGTGCCTGTGGGAATTTTTCAGTTGGTCTGAATGTTTTTTCAATAATTCCGCCACTGATAACATTTTTTAATTTTGTTCTAACGAATGCAGCACCCTTACCCGGTTTAACGTGCTGGAATTCCATAATCTGTACTACATTACCATCAATTTCCAGTGTGAGACCGTTTTTAAAATCTCCTGCTGATATCATAATGATATTCCTCCTTATTTCGTCCATTGGGAAAGCCATTGGGCTTTTCCACTATATTTCATTCTATAATACATCCGCACAATTTTCAACCATTTTTATCTTTCTTTTT
>ENA-OQIC01000351-OQIC01000351.1-human-gut-metagenome-genome-assembly--contig:-NODE-351-length-20746-cov-2.139580_pt1 | contig 20746 bp, 24 predicted proteins | sample MGYA00242572_ERZ504736 | MGnify/ENA primary metagenome ERZ504736 (study PRJEB26092, sample SAMD00036201) | human gut metagenome | host: Homo sapiens | study: EMG produced TPA metagenomics assembly of...
TATTTTTTTGTGAATGCGCAACAGGAAGTCTTTTCGTTGGAGAAGTATGAGGTAAAATTGTGCGGGTTACAAAATTGTAAATAATAACATTGTAATTTCAGAGGACAAGAATCATAAAGAAGTTGTACTGATGGGAAAGGGCCTTGGCTTTCAAAAGCACAAGGGAGATGAGATTAAGTTGAGTCAGATTGAGAAGACTTATGTCATGAAAGATCATGGTATGACACAGCGTTTTCAGGAGATGTTAACTGATATTCCGATCGAGAGAGTGAAGATTTGTAATAAGATCATTCAGTATGCGAAGGATACATTACAGAAGAATATTAATGATAATATATATGTTTCACTTACAGACCACATCAATTTTGCGATTGAGAGAGTTGAGATGGGAGTACCATTCCAGAATCCATTTTTATGGGAGATCAAGAAGTTTTATTATCAGGAATATCTGATCGGGAAAGTAGCGATCGGTATGATAGAGAAAGAACTGAAGGTTTACGCTTCCACAGGATGAAGCAGCGTTCATTGCATTGCATATTGTGAATGCGGAACTTGATCTGGACATGACAGAGATGGTTTCTATGACGAAGCTTGTGAATGATATTTTGAAGATCGTGGATAAACATTTGGAGAGCAGATTGATAAGGAGTCTGTTTTCTATGAGAGATTTATCACGCATCTGAAGTTCTTTGCACAAAGAGTTTTATATTGGCAAAAGAAGTGAAAGTATGATACAGAATTCCAGGAGATCATAAGGAATAAGTATCACGAATGTATTGAATGCGTAGATGAGATTAAAGACTACGTGAAGAAGACTTGCAATCATGATATTACAGATGAAGAACTTATGTATTTAACCGTACATATCAAGCGAGTTACGACAAGATAAAAGTTTATATTGTTGATCAGGATTGTTACTGGTAATGCAGGCTAAACTTGATTTGAATCATGGATTTTCCAGAGAGTCCAGGTTTCTTTGTGAAAGTATTTTTGCAGGGGAATTTGGATGGTGGAGATTTACAGGTTTGAATCAGGTTTTTTATTTATAAGAATTTTCTTATAATATATATAATTAATTAGCTTATGAAATATAGAAAAGGAGGAATAAAAAATGGTAGGAATTATTCTTGCTACACATGGTGATTTCGCCAAGGGTATCTTACAGTCCGGGTCCATGATTTTTGGTGACCAGCCAAATGTTGCGGCTTGTACATTACAGCCAAGTATGGGACCAGAAGACATCAAAAAACAGATGGAAGATGCCATTGCCGGATTCGAAAACCAGGATGAAGTGCTGATTATGGTTGATTTATGGGGTGGAACTCCATTTAATCAGGCTAACGGATTAATTGCCGGACATGAGGATAAATGGGCAATCGTTGCTGGATTAAATCTTCCAATGTTGATCGATGCATACGCATCTCGTATGATGATGGACACAGCACATGAAGTTGCAGCTCAGATTTCCGGAAGTGGAAAAGAAAGGTGTGAGAATCTATCCAGAATCTCTAGAACCTAAGAAAGAAGAAGCTGCACCAGCTGCTGTGGCAGCACCTCAGGGAGCAATCCCAGAAGGAACAGTACTTGGAGACGGTCACATCAAGATCGGTCTACTCGTATCGACACACGTTTATTACATGGACAGGTGGCTACAACATGGACAAAGATGGTAAATCCAGACCGTATCATTGTTGTATCTGATGCCGTATCAAAAGATGATCTTCGTAAGAGAATGATCATTGAGGCAGCACCTCCAGGAGTAAAAGCACACGTTATCCCAATCTGGAAGATGATCGAAGTATCAAAAGATCCAAGATTTGGTGAGACAAAAGCAATGCTTCTGTTTGAAACACCTCAGGATGTATTAAAAGCAATCGAAGGTGGAGTTGACATCAAAGAGGTTAACTTAGGATCACTTGCACATTCAACAGGTAAAGTAGTAGTAACAAAAGCTGTTGCGATGGGTAAAGAAGATGTAGAAACTTTCGAGAAACTGATCGACAAAGGTGTTACATTTAATGTACGTAAAGTACCAAGCGATTCTCCAGAAAACATGGGTGAAATGCTTAAGAAAGCGAAAGCAGAACTTAAATAATCAATTTAGAAAAATATATAGGAGGAATTATCATGTCAGTTATTTCAATGGTATTAGTTGTTATCGTTGCATTCCTGGCTGGTATGGAAGGTGTTTTGGATGAATTCCAGTTCCATCAGCCATTAGTAGCTTGTACATTAATCGGACTTGTAACCGGACAGCTTGTTCCTTGCATCATCCTTGGAGGTAGTCTTCAGATGATCGCTTTAGGATGGGCTAACATCGGTGCAGCCGTTGCCCCAGATGCTGCATTAGCAGCCGTTGCATCTGCAATCATTCTTGTTCAGGGTGGACAGGGAAGAGCTGGTGTTGATACTGCCATCGCAGTAGCAATCCCATTAGCAGTAGCAGGATTATTCTTAACAATGATCGTTCGTACACTTTCCGTTATCTGTGTTCATCAGATGGATGCAGCTGCTGCAAAAGGTAGCTTCAAAGGTGTAGAAGCATGGCATATCATTGCAGTTTGTTTACAGGGTATCCGTATCGCGATCCCAGCAGCAGCATTACTTGCAATTCCATCATCTGCCGTAGCTGCAGCATTAAATAGTATGCCAGCATGGTTAACAGATGGTATGTCCATCGGTGGTGGTATGGTCGTAGCCGTAGGTTACGCAATGGTTATCAACATGATGGCTACAAAAGAAGTATGGCCTTTCTTCGCAATTGGTTTCTGTCTGGCTGCTGTTTCAGACTTAACACTGATCGCATTAGGTGTTATCGCTGTATCTATGGCACTGATCTACCTGAAACTGTCTGAGAATGCAGGATCTGGTAACGGTGGAAGCAATACTGGTGACCCATTAGGCGATATTTTAAATGATTATTGATTAAGAAGGAGGTAAGAAAAATGGCAGAGAAAAAAGTTCAATTAAGTAAAAAAGATAGATTGTCTGTAGCATTACGTTCTACTTTCCTTCAGGGTTCTTGGAACTATGAACGTATGCAGAATGGTGGTTGGTGTTTCGCAATGATCCCAGCTATCAAGAAATTATATACAACAAAAGAAGATCAGATCGCAGCATTAAAACGTCATCTGGAATTCTTCAATACACATCCATATGTTGCATCTCCAGTTATCGGTGTTACACTGGCTCTGGAAGAAGATAAAGCAAATGGTGCACCTGTAGAAGACAGTGCGATCCAAGGTGTTAAAGTCGGATGATGGGACCTTTAGCTGGTGTTGGTGATCCAGTATTCTGGTTCACAGCAAGACCTATCCTTGGAGCTTTAGGAGCTTCCCTTGCAATGGGTGGAAGTATCCTTGGACCAATCTTATTCTTCGTATTATGGAATGTAATTCGTTGGGCATTCATGTGGTATACACAGGAATTTGGTTACAATGTAGGAACAAAGATCACAGAAGACTTATCAGGTGGATTACTTCAGAAAGTAACAAAAGGAGCATCTATCCTTGGTATGTTCGTCCTTGGTGCCTTGATCGAACGTTGGGTAAGTATCAACTTTACACCTGTAGTATCTAAGGTTACATTAAGTAAAGGAGCTTACATCGATTGGGCTAAACTTCCAGCAGGAGCAGAAGGAATCAAAACAGCATTAACACAGCAGGCATCCGGTATGGCACTTGATCCAACAAAAGTTACAACTCTTCAGGATAACTTAAACTCATTGATTCCTGGATTTGTACCATTACTGCTAACACTGTTATGCATGTGGTTATTAAAGAAAAACGTTTCTCCAATCATCATCATCATCGCATTATTTATTATTGGTATTGGTGGACACGTTATCGGATTATTATAAGAGATGATCTAGCACATATACAAAAGGCCCGGAAGTCCGGGCTTTTTGCTTATATAAGAAGAATATAAAAAATATATCGGTAAGAATGAACGAAAAGTCATCTTGTATAAGCAAAGAAAATTGTATAGAATAAATAAAGAAGAACCTACAGAATCGGAGGAAAGCTTATGGCACAATCAATTAATACAAGAGTTGATGTTGTTGTGGAAGCAACATCGTATCAGGGACTTACAAACTATGGAAAGATCATGGTTGGAGACAAAGGATTTGAATTCTTTAATACAAGAAATGTCAATGATTATATTCAGATTCCATGGGAAGAAGTTGATTATGTGATCGCATCTGTGATGTTTAAAGGAAAGAAAATCCCACGTTATGCGATCCAGACAAAGAAAAATGGAACATTTTCATTTTCATCAAAAGAACCTAAGAAAGTGTTGCGTGCGATCAACCAGTATATACCATCCGAACGTCTGGTGCGTTCTTTAAGCTTTTTTGATGTGTTGAAACGTAATTTTATGCCATCAAAGAAGAATGCGAAAGATTAAAAAATAAATGTAATTTTTGGAGTTACAAGGTAAAGAAGGAGAAGATGGCTATGGGACATATTTTAAGAATGAATCCAGTTTTTAAAGAAATGATCTGGGGTGGAACAAAATTAAAAGATATTTATGGATATGAGATTCCGAGTGATCACACAGGAGAGTGTTGGGCAATTTCTGCACATAAGAATGGAGATTGTACGATCGCAGATGGAGAATATAAAGGAAAAACATTATCCTGGTTATTTGAAAACCACAGAGAATTATTTGGAAATATCGAAGGAGACCAGTTCCCATTACTTGTAAGATCATTGACGCGAAAATGACCTGTCTGTACAGGTGCATCCAGACGATGTGTATGCGAAGGAACATGAGAATTCTTTAGGAAAGACAGAATGTTGGTTTGTTCTTCAAGCGGATGAAGAAACAAAGATGGTCATGGGACACCATGCAAAGACAAAAGATGAATTCGTCAAAGCGATCGAGAATGATGATTATGACAATCTGTTAAATTCATTCAAGATCAAAGCAGGAGATTTCTTCTATATTCCATCTGGAACATTACATGCGATCTGCAGCGGATCGCTGATCTATGAAGCACAACAGTCTTCTGATATTACATATCGTGTTTATGATTATCATAGAAAAGATGCGGATGGAAATGAAAGGCAGCTTCATGTACAGCAATCTATTGATGTGACAAATGTACCAGCAGATATTGATCAGAACAAAGAATTTCCGCAGACAATTCTTGAGAATGGTACAAAGACAAGATATGTTGACAGTGAATTTTTTAAAGTGGATCGTTATCAGTTGAATGGAAAAAATGTGATCAAGAATGACGAACCATTTATGATGGTAAGCATCATAGAGGGAACAGGAATTTTTGAAGGAAATGAAGTAAAGAAAGGTGATCATTTTGTAATCTGTTCCGATCAGAAAGAAGTTACTTTTGATGGAGATATGGAAGTCATGATTTCCACATTATGATCATGACCATAATAGATAAAGAAGGATTATAAGAATATATAGAATAAGGAAGTTTTATATGAAGGAAACAGGAAAGGTATTTGGCGTCTTGCAAAGAGTCGGACGTGCATTTATGCTTCCGATCGCTGTTTTGCCAGTTGCAGGTCTTTTGCTTGGAATTGGACGATCTTTGACAAATGAAACAATGCTTCGGGCCTATCATCTGATGAAGATCATGGGTCCGGGGACTATTTTGTATGGAGTAATTAAAGTTGGAAGCGATTGTGGAAGTATTATATTTGACAATCTTCCGTTGATATTTGCAATGGGAGTTTCAATTGGGATGGCAAAGGCAGAGAAAGCGGTAGCAGCATTATCAGGGGCATTGTCTTTTTTCGTTATGCACGAAGCTATTTCATCGATGTTATCATTGTATGGTGATACATATACAATGCATGCGGGAGCAACGGATCAGATTCTTGGAATAACATCACTGCAGTTAGGTGTATTTGGAGGAATTCTTGTCGGACTTGGTGTCGGGTATCTTCATAACCGTTTTTATAAAATAAAACTTCCAGAAGTTTTATCGTTTTTTGGCGGGACAAGGGCAGTGCCGGTTATTTGTACCATTGTATATGTTGGAGTTGGAATATTAATGTTCTTTATCTGGCCTCCGATCCAGAATCTGATGTATTCCATTGGAGGAATTGTGAGAGCTTCAGGCTATTTAGGGACGTTTATTTATGGAGTGATGGAACGTGCATTGATCCCATTTGGACTTCATCATGTATTTTATCTCCCGTTCTGGCAGACATCGCTAGGTGGAACGATGGAAGTTGCTGGGAAAATGATCGATGGGGCACAAAATATCTTTTTTGCTCAATTAGCAGATCCAGCAACAACACATTTTAATGTGGAAGCAACAAGATTTATGGCAGGGAAGTTCCCATTGATGATCTTTGGATTGCCAGGAGCGGCATTTGCAATTTACCGTTGTGCCAGACCTGAACATAGAAAAGTTGTCGGTGGACTTATGATTTCAGCAGCATTAACATCAATGCTCACAGGAATTACGGAACCGTTGGAATTTACATTTTTATTTATTGCACCTGGATTATATGGAATACATTGTGTTTTTGCAGGACTTGCATATATGATGATGCATGTATTGAAGATTACAGTTGGATTAACATTTTCTGGAGGACTTATCGATCTGTTCTTTTTTGGAATCATGCAAGGACAAGAAAAAACAAACTGGATGATGGTCATTCCACTGGGAATTGTTTATTTCATAGTGTATTATTCCTTATTCCATTTTCTGATCTTGAAATTTGATATCAAAACACCAGGAAGGGAAGAAGAACCAGCACAAGAATATGAAGAAGAGCCAGAATATGAATACAGAGAAGATTTTTCAGAAGAATTATTAGCAAAGATCGCAGCGGGACTTGGAGGCAAAAGAATATCGGTGATATTACTGTTGTGTTACAAGACATTCGATGTGGAACTAGAAAGATAATAAGTCTGGTGGATGATGCCATGATAAAGAAACAGGAATCAAGGGGAATTTGAAACGAAGGAAACAGCATTCAGATCATTTATGGTCCATATGTAACAGTGCTAAATCAAGAACTGGAATATTATTTAAGGACAAGACGAGCAAAGAAAGAAATCAAACAATTACTAAAAGAAAATACACATTCCAAAGATAAAATGCAACAGGAAAGTATCGCCTGTCCGATCAAAGGATGTGTGATCGAACTAGAAGAAGTTGGAGATGAGGCATTTTCTGGTGGAATGTTAGGGGAAGGCTTTGCAGTTAAACCAGAAGAAGGAAAACTATATGCACCAGTAGATGGGATCATCGCAGCAGTGTTTAGGACAAAACATGCCCTTGCTATGGAATCCAAAGATGGAGCAGAAGTTTTGATACATCTTGGGCTTGATACAGTAAAGCGAGGTGGAAAAGGCTTCTATATGAAAGTAGAAGCTGGTCAGAAAGTAAAAAAAGGAGAGCTCATCTGTGAGTTCGACTTAGAAGATATGAGAGTAGATGGATATGTTATGACGACTCCGGTAGTTATCAGTAATAATGCGGAATACGCAAGTATTTCATTGAAACATATTGGAGAGTGTAACGTAGGGGAAGAAATACTGACCCTTTATAAATAGGTAACTATAAAATTAAATATAGATACAATTCTTAAACTTAAAAAGAAAGAATGTATTTATGATCGATATCAGATCATAAGATGCATTCTTTCTTTTTACTTGCAGACAAAAAACTACCGTAGTAAAATAAATTCAATATGCTAACGAAAGAGAAGGTTTGAAAAGTATGAAAAAAGAACAGATCAAAGGATCATTATCATTATTTTTAGCTGCGATCATATGGGGCGCTGCATTTGTTGCACAAAGTGTTGGAATGGATTATGTTGGACCATTTACATTTAATTGTGTTCGTACATTGATCGGAGGCATTGTATTGATTCCGTGTATTGCGTTTCTAAACAGAGGAAAAGTAAGGAAGAAAACAAACTTCACGGAGAAAAAGAGATTGCTATTAGGCGGAATCTGTTGCGGAGTTGCATTAGCTACAGGAAGCACCTTGCAGCAATTTGGAATCATGTATACAACTGTAGGAAAAGCAGGATTTATTACAGCATTTTATATTATCATTGTTCCAATTTTGGGATTATTTTTAGGAAAAAAGTGCGGATTATCCGTCTGGATTAGCGTTGTGATCGCACTTGCAGGACTTTATTTTTTATGCATTACGGACGGATTTTCGATTGGAAAAGGGGATATCTATGTATTTTTAGGTGCAATTGCATTTTCGATTCATATTTTAGTGATCGATTATTTTACACAATTTAATGATGGAGTGAAAATGTCATGTATTCAGTTTTTTATCTGCGGGATTCTTTGTTTTGTTCCAATGATGCTTTTTGAACATCCGGAGATCAGCATGATCTTACTTGCATGGAAACCAATCTTATATGCAGGAGTGATGTCATGTGGAGTTGCTTATACATTACAGATCGTGGGGCAGAAGAATATGAATCCTACGGTAGCATCGTTGATCCTTAGTCTGGAATCCGTGACCTCTGTGATCGCTGGATTTTTGGTTCTGCATCAAAACTTAAGCCAGAGAGAGTTGATCGGATGTGTATTGATGTTTATAGCGATTATTCTGGCGCAGCTTCCTGAGAAATTTTAATTGTTGGTGTAATAGCTGTAGTCTTTCTGTATCTTAGGAAAACGAAATAAAAGAATAGAAGATCCAGACCAGAAATTTTGCTCGCCATTTTGACCGGTCGCTGATTCGCAAATTTTCCTTGCATAACTCACTCGCTACGCGAGTTCAAACAATGCACCAAATTTGCTGCGAACCGATCAAAATAACGGCAAAATTTCAATGGTTCTGGATCTTCTATTCTTTTATTTCGTTTTCCTAAGATACCTAAAGTTTACAGGTATTAAATCCAATAAATCAAACTCATAGTATGTATATTTTACGGTATTTGTTTATATTTTTAGATAATCAATGACTGAAAATTTAAATTTTAGAAATATCTATAATTTTGACGGAAATCAACAAGTCTATACGTCTTATATAGTGAATGATCATTCAAAACAATCAACCAACAAGGAGAACAAGAGTGGAGGAGAGAGATAAACAACTATTAAAAATGATTCGGAAGCAGCCGGAAGAGGGGATGAGTCTTTTGATTGATGAATATGGTGGTGCAATCAAGGCGATTTGTTCTAATGTGCTGCGGAATTATGATGCGGGTATTGTTCAAGATGCGATGCAGGAGACTGTCATTCGGTTGTGGCAGAAATTGTCGCAGAGGTTTCAGGTAAAGAAGAATTTAAGGGCATATATTTATCAGACGGCAAGAAATTGTGCGTTGGATTATTTGAGAAAATATCAAAGACATTCTGAGACGGATTTCGAGGGTGTGGAAGATATGATGCAGGACGTATCTACAGATGTAGAACGGGAATTTTCCAGAAAGCATAATGAACGAATCGTTCATGAAGTTATAAAAGAGATGGAAGAACCTGATCGTACGATTTTTATTTTGCGATTCTTTTATTATGAGACAGTGAAAGTGATTGCGGAAACAGTTCATTTGAAAGAAGACAATGTCGAAAGCAGGATTCGCAGAGGGAAAGAAAGAAAATTTAAAAAGCAGAGTTATTTAAAGGAGAGGTGTTTTTGAATGAGTAAAAAAATAGAATTGATATTACAGAGCAGGAAGCGATAGACTTAAAAGAAAATATTACAGAAGAGGAAAAAGATTTACTGAAAAATGCAGTGAAGAAAGAAATCCGAAAGAAGCATAGAAAAAAGACAAAATATATGAAAGCGGCAGCAGTTGCGGCTTGTGTATTGATCGTTGCGCCAACAACGATTTATGGAAAAGAAATTCAGAGATTTTTCCAGAGCAAATGGAAACAGAATATTTCCGAATGGAAGTTCAGGTAACAAAGGAGAAGAAGTCAAAACAAAATGTATCTTTGGATACACGCAATTTAAAACAGTATGAAGTAACAAAAGAGAAGTCTAAAAATGAAACTTGGTATGCATTTAAAAATCAGAAAATAAATAACAAAGATTTTTATGCAAGGTTGATTAAGGTAGATCAGACGATTAAGAAAAAATTCTTTGTTAATGATGTGGAAAAATATTCAGAAGATGAGATTTCTGGAAACAAAGTTTTGATACTTAGTATGAATAATATAGATGGAAAGAAAGATCATAAGGTTTATATTTTCTATGAAAAAGAAGGATATATTTTAGAGATTCCATCTTGTGAATTAAGTAAAAATCAGATTTTAAATACAGTCAAAAATATTACGGTACAGGAATGCAGCAAAAATGATGCTGACAAGGGTATTTCATTGACCCAATATTTAAAAGAGCAAAAGGGTATCAAGGAAAATAAGAAACTTCTGCCAAAACAAAGTGTTGCAAAAAAACAGGAAGTAACAAAGGGTTATGGAGATGGAATTACCTATCAGATTCAGAAGATTAAGTTTGTGATTCAGTGAAAGGTTTGAGTAGTGAAAATAAAAAATGGAGAAATAATAATGCTCAAAGTCAGTTAAGAAAAATTACAGACAAGAAAGGAAAACTTGAGTCATATCAAAGAAAGACAATTATTTATGGAGACGGATTCCATGCCCCAGAGCAGAGAATTGGAAAGACTCAGACAATGAATCAGAAATTAGTGTTTGTTGAATTAAAAGTAACGAATACAACAAAAGAAACAAAACAGGCAGAAGCTGCACCGGGAATCTGTTTTGCAAAAGAGAAGCAAAAAGGGTATGAGATTTTGAATGATGATTATAAACGCCCAACAGCAATCTCAAAATTACAAACAAATGAGGCAGCAGCTTATTTTGAAGAGAGTAATGGTGGATATGGGTATGGATTTAAGTCACTGAAAGCTGGGGAGAGTGAGGTGTATCATTTAGGATATTTTGTGGATGAAGATCAAGTGGAAAATATGAGTTTGAATTTCTATGGAAGAGATAAGAATCATAGAGTTTTAAAATGTTTTGAATAAGCTATAGTTAGAAAAATCGCTGCATGATAACTGATTTTGAGTTAATGATGCAGCGATTTATTTGTGTCACTTGGACATTATCTCATTTTTGCCTATAGACAATATAACATATACCTATAGATATTCCAAGTATGTATGATTTGATTAAAGTATATGCGTTACCTTAAAAATAAAGGAAAAATTCTTTATTTTCACAGAACGATATCGTATCATAAATATATTCAAACAAAACAAAGCAGGAGGGGAAGGAACATGCTGCAACTAAATTACAAATTAACAGATGAAGACTACATAGAATTTAACGAATTTCATCAGTTAATTCATTCAGAAGTAGGAAAGAGAAATCTGTTTAAACTTAGACTAATAGGTCCAATGATCAGCATTCTTGCGATAGTGATTTTCATTCTGGCAAGAGCAGAAATAATGTTGATCGTTACAGAAGTAATTGTATTATGCATTTTTTCAATTGTATGTGTAACACAGGCTAAAAAGATTATGAAAAGAGGGATCCGTAAGACAATTCTAAAAATGAAAGAAACAGAAGGACTACCATTTGCAGGAGAAACAACATTAAATTTTACGGAAGATCAGATCATAGAGATAACAAAAGGTCAGGAAGTGAAAGTAGATTATAAAAAGGTAGAAGATGTTTGTGAAACAGAGGAAGCTTTTTATGTTTATATGAGCTCTGTACAAGCGATTATTATTCCGAAGAGAGTATTGGATCAGGATAAGGAAAAGAAATTAAGACAGATCTTAAGTAAAAAGTAAAATACATCAAAACATGGTTTCAAGAAACAAGATTTTGAAACCATGTTTTTTCATATCTTAAAAATTCTTATAAAACTAACCTATCTGATTTTCAAAGTTTATCTTACACAGCCACAAACAATACGCAGATACGTCCGGTGACTGGCGCTTAATCCTTGTAGACAAGAATCATTACATCCCAAAAGATTACCAAATGAATTTAATAAGATTATCCAACGGAAAACAGGTCGATTCCAGAATCTATCCATCCCTGCAGAAGATGTTCAACGATGCCAGAGCAAGTGGGTTAGTGTTATTTGTCAGGGAAGGATACCGAACCTTTCAAGACCAGCAGCAGATTATGAATGAATGAATCAGGGAATATGAAAATCAAGGAAATTCAAAACGATGGGCAACAAAAATGGCAGAAAAATACGTGGCAATTCCAGGAACGAGTGAGCATCAGTTGGGATTAAGTGTAGATATTAACGCCGACCAGACAAAATGTTCATCAGAAAAAGTATACAGCTGGCTTGATAATAATGCATATAAATACGGCTTTATCAAACGTTATCTATCCAGTAAATCTTACATCACAGGAATCAACAATGAACCATGGCATTACCGATATGTAGGAAAAGAGGCGGCGGCAACAATCAAAAATCAAAATCTGTGTCTGGAAGAATACTTAAAAAAATATAAATAGCCAGACTGTCTTTTCTACAAGAATCAGAGTTATACTTTATAGAAACAATACGAGGAGGAAAAGAAAATGGATGCGGATTTTCTGTTAATACGGAAAATTGAAAAAGGGAATGAACAAGCCATGGATCAGTTTGTATTGAAACATTACCCCAAAATCTATCAGTATTGTTTGCTGCGTGTCAGAGATCATGGGTATGCCGAAGATCTGACACAGGAGACATTTCTGAAGTTTTTTCAGGCATTTGAAAGATATAAACATTATGGAAAAGCCTGAATTATCTGTATGTGATCGCAGGAAATCTGTGTAAAGACCACTTCAGGAAAGAGGGCAGAATGGAAGTTTATGAAATGTCAGAGAAAATTGCAGTGGAACATATGGGGCAGGTAGAAAAAAGAATGGAAATCTATGAGGCATTGGATAAACTTCCAGAAGAAATCAGGGAAGTTGTGATCTTGTTCTTTTTTCAGGAAATTAGCCAGAAGGAGATTGCCAGAATGATGGGCATTAAATTATCACTTGTAAAATATCGTGTCAGCCGGGCGAAGAAACTACTGGAAAAATATCTTGGGGAAGGAGAGTAAAAGCAAGATGAACGAAGAATATCAACAAAAATAAACGGCTACAAAGAAGATATCCAGCAAAATATTGATCAGGAAGCTATCTTACAAACAATTAAAAACTGTAAAAAAACATTTGTGCAGGCAGAAGATTATCCGCTTTCTTATATGGAATTTTTATATGATCAGATGCAGTTTATTCAGAAACGATGGTGGATCTTGCAAGGGTGTCTGTTAGCTGTTTTATGGATTTTTCTAAATGATGCGGCAGACATTTATGAAATGCAGAGATTAATGGGAGCAGGGGCTTGTTTATTTGCAATTTTTCTTGTGCCGGAGATTTGGAAAAATCGAAGAAATCAGGCGATGGAAATCGAAGGGGCAGCATATTATTCGCTGCGGCAGGTATGCATGGCGCGAATTCTGCTGTTTGGATTTATGGATCTTTTGATCGTAACAGCATTTGCGGTAAGTGTGGCATTTACGGTGAGAGTATCAGCGCAGATGTTTGCTGTGAATTTTATGATCCATTTAATGTGACAGGGGCGATCTGTTTTCGATTTTTATATTGTAAGCGAAGCGAAAGTGAATATTTGGCGGCAGCAGGATGTTTTCTGTTTATGATCCTGTGGGTATTTATCATTTCCAGAGAAGAAATTTATTGTAAGATTTCAGGAGCGGTCTGGTGTGCCGCATTGATTTTATCGATCATGTATTTGATTTATGTGGTCAAAAGATCACAAAGTTTTTATGGGAAAATCTATGAGGTGTAGGATGATACGTTTGAAATATAGGTTATGTGAGGTGTAAGGACAATGGAATTAAGTATTAACAACGTGACAAAACAATTTAAAGATAAAAAGGCTGTGAATGATATCTCATTTTCAATGGGAAATGGTGTTTATGGGTTGCTTGGAGTCAATGGTGCGGGGAAAACAACGTTGATGAGAATGTTATGTACACTGACAACACCAGACTGTGGAACGATCACATGGGATGGAAAAGATATCTTTAAGATGGGAGCTTCGTATCGCCAGATTCTTGGATATCTGCCACAGGATTTTGGGTATTATCCATATCTGACAATTTATGATTATATGATGTACATTGCATCCATCAAAGGAATCCGACCGGCGGTAGCAAAAAAACGGACAAAGGAATTGTTAAAACAGGTAGGATTATCAGATCAGAAAAAGCAGAAAATGAGAAATCTGTCAGGCGGAATGGTACGAAGGGTCGGGATTGCACAGGCAATGTTAAATGATCCAAAAATCCTGATCTTAGATGAACCAACTGCGGGACTTGACCCGAATGAGAGAATCCGTTTTCGGAACCTGATCAGTGAATTGGCAGAAGAACGACTGGTATTATTATCAACGCATATCGTGTCAGATGTAGAATTTATCGCAAATAAGATTGTTTTGATGAAAGAGGGGCAATGCTGTTTTGAAGGAACATCTGATGAAGTGATTGCATCCATGGATAAGAAGGTTTACTGTTTTGTGGCACCAAGAGAACAAGTAGATCATTATATGAGAAATTATCTTGTTGTAAATGTAAAAACATTCGGATCGAATGCGGAACTTAGAATTCTCTCAGATCATGAACCGGTCAAAGGGGCATGCGTTGAGGAAGCAACACTGGAAGATGCATTTTTAAACTACTTTGGAGAGAGGGCTGGTGAAAGTCATGCTTAAATATGAGTTAAAAAGAATTTTTACAAAGCGGCTGAATCGTGTGTTGATAACGATCGGACTTGCACTTTCTGTGATTTTAAGTTTCCTTGCAGCAACCAGTAATCGATTCGTTTCACCGCAAGGACATTTAGAAACCGGAATTTCAGCGACGAGAAAAGTTGTGGCAGACAAGAATCGAAATAAAGGCTTATGACGCCCAAAAGAATATCAGAACTTATCACACAGGATCAGAGAGCATTTCGTGAATACAAAGATAAAGGTGAAAGCGACAAAATTTATGGAATCAGCATACAGCAATATTTGGATGTGGAACAGCTTGTCAGCTATATTTTAACAGGAAATGAAGATTACAATCCATCGGTATATCTGGATGTAAATCCAAAGAAACTTTTAAACATTTATAAGATCCGTGAGGCAAAAATCCAGAAACTGATCAGGCAAAATGGAAAGACAGAAGAACAGAGAAAATATCTAAAAGCACAATACGATAAGATTTCCACACCATATCAATACGAAGCACCAGATTCATGGGATACGATGCAATTATATGTCGTGACATATTCCATTGTTCTGGCAGTACTCATGGGAGTTTTAGCTTCAGGAATTTTTTCAGAAGAAATTACACTGAAAGCAGATGCGATATTCTTTTCATCCAAATACGGAAGAGACAAAGCCATAAAAACAAAGATCAGTGCAGGACTCATCACATCAACGGGAATTTACTGGATCGGTATGTGTCTGTTTACTGTGATATCACTTACCTTGATGGGAACAAGCGGATCACATACTTTGATGAGCATGTTAAACAGCTATACAATCTATAATGTTACATATGGACAGGCATTTTACATTATGATGTTTGCAGGATATATAGCAAATCTTTTGGCAACGACGGTGTCTATGCTGGTATCTGCGATTATGGGAAGTCCGAATATGGCAATTTGTATTCCATTTTTTTTATTCTGCATTATGCCATTTGTGGGAAGAATCGGTGGAGGTAAGGGAATCTTTTTGCTGACACCGGATCAGCTGAATAATTTTCAGGAGATTATGAAGGTGAATCATATTTACCAGATCGGTGGATTTGTGACGAATCAGCTGGCTTTGATGGTGCTGATATATGTGGTTGTAAATTTAGTTTTGATACCAGTGATTTATTCGGTATATAAAAGAAAATCATAAACTGGCACCATTAAAAATAAAAAAACTGGCTATTTTAAAAATACCAATGACACGATAAATTATAACACAATAAAGGAACGCAGCGTATTTAAAAACTATATATCATACAAGAAATCAGGAAGTGAGGAAAATACAATGAAAGAAAATAAAGTACAGTTTATTGCAATAACAGCAATGGCAGTTGCATTAACTTATGTGTTTACAGCGTTTGTTAACGTAAGATTACCGATCGCAGCTAATGGAGGTCTGATTCATTTAGGAAATGTTCCTCTATTTATTATGGCAATTTTATTCGGTAAGAAAACAGGAGCTATCGCTGGTGGAGTTGGAATGGGATTATTTGATCTGTTGTCAGGATGGACAGCGTGGGCACCATTTACATTTATTATCGTAGGAATCATGGGATATGTTGTTGGAGCTATGACAGAGAAGCATGACCAGTATGGATGGAAAGTTGCAGCAATCTTTGCAGCATTTGTAATTAAGATCGTTGGATATTATATTGCAGAGATCATTCTTTATGGAACTTTATTGCACCAATCAGTTCTGTTCCAGGAAATGTCGTACAGATTGCTGTAGCAGCAGTTGTTGTACTGATCGTGATCGAACCAATTGAGATTGCAGTTAAGAAAATTGGAATTACACAGTTCGCATAATAAAATGATATAATGATACCGGGATTGCCAAAGCATTTTCTATGCAGTGATCTCGGTATATTAGATTATAAAAATAAAAAGAAAGTGAGTGACGGATATGAGTAAATACAAGATTATGACACCAGGACCTGTTCAGGTGCCAGAAAATGTAAGACTGGCGAGAAGCCTTTCTACAACGAATGCAGATTTGGATCCGCAATTCTATGATGAATACAAGGAAACCTGTGAGCTGATCAGTGAGCTGCTTCATACGAAGAATGAAACACTGATCCTAAGCGGAGAAGGAATCCTTGGTTTAGAGGCAGCATGTGCATCTATGACAGAGCCGGGAGATAGAGTTTTAATTCTTGATAATGGAATTTATGGAGCAGGATTTGCAGATTTTGTATCTATGTATGGTGGAACTCCTGTTATGTATACAAAAGATTATAAAAATGCATTTGATGTTGATGAATTAGATGCATATCTGAAGGAAGATCACGATTTTAAATATGCAACAGTTGTTCATTGTGATACTCCAAGTGGAATGTTAAATGACATTCATAAAATCTGTCCATTATTGAAATCCTATGGAATCATGACAGTTACAGATTCTGTTTCAGGAATGTTTGGAAATGAAGTCAATGTTGATAAAGCACAGATCGATATCTTATGTGGAGGATCTCAAAAAGCAGTTTCAGCGCCTCCAGGACTTACTTTCGTAACGATCAGTATGAAGCTAAAAAAGCTATGGAAAATCGAAAAACACCAATCGCATCATTTTATTGTAATCTGACGATTTTCAAAGATTACTATAAAATTTATGGTTCCCATATACAATGCCGATCAGCGATATCTATGGATTGAAAGCAGCGATGGATAATATTGCAGCGGATAAAGATCTGATCAAACGTCACGCCAGAATCGCCAATGCGACAAGAAAAGCCATTGAAGCATTTGGTCTAAAATTACATTTGGAAAGTGGATTTTCAGATACGGTTACAGTATTTGATGTACCAGAAGGAATGACAGCGGATGATATTCTGGAAAGAATGAGAGAAAAACATGGAATCATGCTGGCAGGTTCTTTCGGAGAATTGGCAGGAAAAGTCATTCGAATCGGGCATATGGGTGCAAGTGCAAATGTAGGAGATATGTTAGAAGTGATGTCTGGATTGGAAGAAACATTGAGATATCTTGGATGGAAATCAGAGAATAGTTTGTTGGGAGTGTTTCATACAGAATTATGATATTAGGACATACAATAAAAGATTATAAAAGAGAAAATCTGTTGCATGATGTGATCACAGGAATCATCATCATGCAGTATCGATTCCAATTTCTATGGGATATTCCCAGATTGCCGGATTACCTGCGGTTTATGGGCTATATGGGTCTGTATTTCCGATCATTTTATTTGCATTATTTTCTACATCTCCGCAGTTCATCTTTGGAGTGGATGCGGCACCAGCAGCGTTGGTTGGATCAGCACTTCTTGGGATGAATATACAAAGTGGTTCCAAAGAAGCACTTGCAGTTGTGCCAGTGATCACATTTTTTGTGGCATTGTGGCTGCTCGCATTTTATCTGATGCATGCAGGAAAACTTGTAAATTATATTTCAGCACCAGTTATGGGTGGATTTATTACAGGAATCTGTTCGACGATCATTTTGATGCAAGTGCCGAAATTAATGGGAGGAACAGCAGGAACTGGAGAATTATTAGAACTGTTAGAGCATATAGAAAAAACAGCAGAACAGATCAATCTTCCATCATTGATTTTAGGAATCCTATCATTAGTCGTCTTGTTGGCAGCGAAAAAGATCATGCCGAAATTCCCAATGGCAGTTGTGATGATGGCAGCAGGGGCTGTTTTGACGCAGGTTCTGCCAATGAAAGAATGGGGAATTAAGACATTAGATGCCGTAGCACCAGGACTTCCAAAATGGAGTTTTCCAAATCTTATGTTAATTCCAATGGATGAAGTGGTGACGATCAGTTTGTCGGTAGCGGTCGTTATTATGGCGGAAACACTTCTTGCAGAGAATAATTTTGCACAGAAAAATGGATATCGTATCAATGATAATCAAGAATTACTAGCATTTGCAGTTGGAAATCTTGTGGCAGCATTGACTGGATGCTGTCCGATCAACGGATCTGTTTCAAGAACGGCGATGGGAGAACAATATCAGGGAAAACACAGTTAATGAGTATTGTTGCAGGATTATCTATGATCCTATTACTGTTATTTGGAACAGGATTTATTGGATATCTGCCAGTTCCGGTATTGACGGCGATCGTAATTTCCGCACTTCTGGGAGCGACAGAATTTGAACTGGCGGTAAAACTGTGGAAAGTCAGCCGCACAGAATGTTTTATTTTCTGGGGTGCATTTATTGGGGTATTGTTACTTGGAACGATCAATGGTGTATTGATCGGAATTATCTTATCTTTTGCAGAAATGGTGATACGATCATCAAACCAGCAAGTTGTTTTCTGGGAATTCAGCCAGGACATAAGCATTTTCGTGATTTAGCTGAGAGTCGTCAGATTCACGAGATTGAAGGTGTGTTGATCTATCGTTTCAGCAGCAATTTGTTTTTTGCCAATGCAGGAGTGTTGCAGCAGGATATTGAGCAGGAACTTGAACGCAGAGGAAATATCAAAGCAGTGATTCTTGATGCCAGCGGAATTGGAAGTATGGATATCACGGCAGCAGACCGCATTGAGATTCTTTATAAGTCATTGAAAGAGCAAGGAATAAGATTTTATATCACAGAACATATCGCAGATTAAATGAGCAGATGAGAAAGCTTGGAATCGGATATCTGATCGAAGAAGGATGTGTCAGAAGGACGATTTATATTGCGTTGAAAGATATGGGGATCAAACGTCCGTATCCATTAGAAGGCGGAGTTGATAATGAAGAACGCAGTGCATCAAGAAAGCGTGTAGATAACCGTATGCAGGAATTTGTCTGGGCATTTGGTTCTGACACGGAAGATCAGATTGAGAGGCAGATTACAAATCAGATTAAGCAGTTAAAGCAAAATGGAGATGTAGAAAAGCTGTTACATGGAAGCTGGTCACATATGGAAGCTTTTGACGAAGATGAATGGTTAGAACATCTGGAAGAACATCTAAAAGAGATCGTAAATATTTCTGGAAAAGATGAAAGAACTCTGGCGGCACGTTTTGAGGAACATCGAAGGGAAATTCATGAACGTATTATGAAAGAACATCCAGAACTTGCACAGAGATTTAAAGAGCGAAGACATCGTTTGGATGAACATTTGAAAGAACGACGGCCGGAAGTTATGATCTGGTTGTCAGTTTGAGAGAATTAGAGAAACGAAAAGATATGGAATAAAAAAGATGAGTGCTATCGGTAGTAGATGCTGATAACACTCGTTTTTTGTGTATGCTGATTTTTATAATGCAATCTAAATTTATTTATGTCAAAATTATATCATAAATATATCGGGAAAAGTTAAAAATAAGAGATGAATACAGAAATAAAAGTACCAACAAAAACGGCAAGCAAATGCCCCAGTCAATGTATATCGAATCTTTTTTATTCCAACCACAGAATAATACACGGATAATGTATAAAAACAAGTTTCTGTTGAACTAAGGATCACAGAAGACATAAATCCAGCCAAAGAATCCGGCCCGGAAGTTTTATAAATATCAAGCAGGAATCCAGTTGCAGCGGAAGAAGAAAAAAGTTTTGCAAAGATCACGGGTAAAACTTCTTTAGGAATCTTTAATAGTTTTCCCATAGGAGTCAGAAAACGAACGATCAGATCCAAGGCCCCAGAAGAACGAAAGATTTGAATCGCAAAAAACAAAGCGATCAGAGTTGGGGCGATCTCAAGAACAATTTTAAATCCATCCATGACACCTTCAAGAAAAGGGGTATAGATATCCTTCCGCTTTAGGGTTCCATATAAAACAAGTGTAAATATGAATAAAGGAATGACAAGATTTGCAAGAAATGTAATCATCGTTTTCGGTCCTTCCATTTGATATAGATAACAGCAACGATCGTGGAACCTAAAGTAGCGATAAGTCCTGGAATTAAGATCTTAGATGGATTGACAGAGCCATATTGGCTTCGGTAGGCAATGATATTGATCGGAATCAATTGCAGAGATGATATATTAAGAATTAGGAACGTAACACATTTCATTGTTGCGGTGTTTTGTCAGGTTATCTTTTGTAATTCTTCCATAGCTTTTAACCCGGAAGGAGTTGCAGCCCAACCAA
>ENA-OQIC01000352-OQIC01000352.1-human-gut-metagenome-genome-assembly--contig:-NODE-352-length-20735-cov-7.918042_pt1 | contig 20735 bp, 21 predicted proteins | sample MGYA00242572_ERZ504736 | MGnify/ENA primary metagenome ERZ504736 (study PRJEB26092, sample SAMD00036201) | human gut metagenome | host: Homo sapiens | study: EMG produced TPA metagenomics assembly of...
CAACTATGGGCGAAACCTGTTTGGCGGCAAGACATGACGTCCTGATGGTCACCAAAGATACACAATGCGTGTGAAGCCAATGTACGAGCCGATACGTGGAATACGCAAGGCAGGAATTCACCGGCAATTTTGTACATGTTAGGGATCATTAGCAACAGACCCTGAGATGCAGTGTAAGTGGTAGTCAACGCACCTGCCTGAAGAGAACCATGAACAGCACCTGCTGCACCGCCTTCTGACTGCATTTCTTGTACCAAAACTGTTTCGCCGAAGATGTTTTTACGACCTGCGGCAGCCCATTCGTCTACGTATTCAGCCATAGTAGACGACGGAGTGATGGGATAGATAGCAGCTACTTCAGAAAACATATACGAGATATGTGCTGCTGCCTGGTTACCATCACAAGTGATGAATTTTTTTTGTTTAGTCATACAATTACTAATTATTAGGTAATAAAATCTATTCTCTATCTCTTAATATAAAAAGCCGAAAAGCCATAATGGGATCATATTTCCGTGTCCTAATTCCAATTTGTGTAGGGCATAATACACGTTTGGATTATTTTTGAACTTGCACCCTTCTGCGCAAATACGGAAATGCAGTCCGTTGTCTACCATAAATGAAGTGCCTTTATCGCCTTTATATAGTTTATGGTCCTTATACAGGGTATTCATGAAAAATGTATCCAGAACATCCTGTTCTTCGACCTTTACCGGATAAATGGAGTACATCAGGTTGGTGTTGTGCATCATCAGTTTGGAAGGTTTCTTGGGAAATTCCTCTCCCTTGGGATAAACCATATTGATAAGACGCGCATCTGCCAGATACTTAATGTAATTCATCACCGTGGCACGTGAAGTTTGAATCTCCGTGGCCAGCTGGCTGACGTTCGGAGCAACGGGTCCGTCCACAGCTAGCAAATATAGTAATTTTTTTATCTTTGAAAGATATTTCAGCTCAATTTGTTTGATAAGAAGTATATCTACTTCTATCATCATATTCATGGTTTTTAGCAGATTCTCCGAAAAGTTACGTTTTTCCAGGAAGAATGGGTAGAAACCGTGATGCAGATAGTCTTGAAAATAATCCAACGGCTTCACATTGCGCAGGATGGTTTTCGCTATCTGTTCGTGATTCTCCAAAATTTCTTGTAAGGTATAGGCACGGAAACAATTACCGCTTTGCAGATTCAGATATTCGCGGAATGAGAAACCTCTCAGGTAGTATACCTTGGCAATGCCGCTCAGTTCTGGATTTTCTTCTTTCAATCGCATCACGGATGATCCGGTGAATATAATCTTCAGAGTAGGAAACATTTCATAGCAAGCACGCAGGTCGTGGCTCCATTCGGGATACTTGAACACTTGGTCTATCAACAAAACTTTTCCTCCTCGTTTTACGAATTCTGCGGCAAACTCCACTAACGTATATTTAGAGAAGTAAAAGTTATTCATGTTGATGAACAGACATGAGTGATCCGTTCCGAACTTTTCTTTTGCATATTGCAGGAGGAAAGTCGTTTTCCCTACGCCACGAGTACCCTTGATGCCGATCAGTCTGTCGTTCCAGTCTATTTCGTCCATCAAGTCCCGGCGAACAGGAGCATTTGTATGTTCCACCAGATAACTGTGTGTTCTGTAAAAGGTTTCCATGGTTGCTTTTTTATCGGTTGCAAATATAGCAATACTAATTCAAATTGCAAACTGGAGATAGCAAAATATTATTTTTTTTCAACTAAAAGACGAACAAGAGAAATGGTTTGTACTCTAAAACATTTATCTTTGTGTCCGGAAATGGAAGCGCTTTATTTATTCAATCCGGAAAATGATATGGCATTGGCTTGTGGTGATCCTTATTATATGGCACCTGCCAGTGCCCGGCGAATGGCGGCCGAGCTGTCCGTGTTGCCTGCATGGTATGCAGAACAGGGAGGAACTGTATGGCTGGATTCTGCTCTGCGTATGAAAACAATGGAAAGACAATCTTTTTTGCCGCTTTCGGTCAATTGGACTTCAGAATTCCTCCCCATTTATAATAAGGTGATTCCTTGGGGATGGAATCCGTCTTTGGTGCGTCGTTTGCAGGAAGCTGGATTTCCTGATACAGCATATCCTTCAGTAGAGCGTATGAAGCGTATCCGTCAAATATCCGGACGTCAGACGGCTGTAAAAGTGTTACGACGCCTTTGTAGGCATATAGGTGGGAATATTCCCACATTGTGGGAGGCTTTTGTATTGTCATCAACAGAGGAAGTGAAGGCTTTTGTGTTGTCTCATCCTCGTGCTTTGTTAAAAGCGCCATGGTCTGGTAGTGGGAGAGGGATACAATATGTTTCAGGTAGTTTTACCATCTCTGGAAGGGTGGGTTCGACACATACTTACCACTCAGCATGAGGTGATAGGAGAGCCTTTTTATGATAAGCTTTTGGATTTTGCCATGGAGTTTTTTGCAGACGAGTGGGAACAGGTACATTTTATAGGGTATTCTTTATTTGAAACAGACAAGAGAGGTGTTTATAAAGAAAACTTGTTGGCTGCGGATCGGGTTATTGAAGCGAGGATATCCACATATGTTTCTGCGGAAATCTTACATCAGGTTGGGAGGATGTTACAGGTAGAGTTGGCGGAAGTTATAAAAGGGAGTTACGAAGGCTATCTGGGGGTGGATATGATGATATGCCGTACCCAAAACGGCGGGTATGCCATTCATCCGTGTGTGGAAATAAATCTTCGTATGAATATGGGAGTGGTAGCACGTTTGATATATGATAACTATGTGTGTGATGGCGTGCAGGGACGGTATGTTATAGAATATTATGCAAAGCCGGTGAGGCATGGCATTCTCATCTTGCGCTTCAAGAAAAGCATCCTTTATATTTGGAAAATGGAAAAGTGAAGTCGGGTTATTTGTCACTTACACCGGTAGAGAACAATACGTCTTATCAGGCATATATCTTAATTTGATTTTCCGGATAAAGGAAAATCAAATTAAGAGGGGATGGTTACCATCCACCCCCTAATGCTTTATACAATTTTACTAATGTAATTTGTTTGTCTCTTATTGCATTACTTAATCCTATTTGTGCATCGAAATAGCTACGTTGTGCATCCAATACATCCAAATAGCCTATTACTCCATTGATGTATTGCAATTGGGCCAGTTCCATTGTTGCTTTAGAGGAACGTTCCAGTTGCAGACGCGATTCGTAGATATCTTTTATCTTATTGAAGTCCACAATGGCATTGCGGGCCTCTTTGAATGCAGTCAGCACTGATTTTTCATAGCTGTAGCATTCCTGTTCGTATGCGGCTTTCTTAGCCTTTAGGGTTGCTCTGTATTTTCCCATGGCGAAGAGAGGAGTGAGAAGATTGCCACTGATATAATGAATGGGTGATTTAAAGAAATCAGAGAATTCTTCACTTTCTACGCCATATTGTGCTGTGAGGCTGAGTCGTGGGAATATATTGGTATAGGCAATACCTACACTGGCATTGGCTGCTATTAATTTCTGTTCTGCTTCGCGTACATCGGGACGACGTTCCAACAGAGTGGAGGGTAGACCTACTGGTAATGTTTCAGGTAGTTTTACCTCTTCGGGTAGAATGGAACGCTGTATGCGGTGCGGGTATTCGCCTGCCAGGAATGCGATATCATTTTCTTTCAATGAAATTTTCCTTTCCAGTTCAGGAACTAAAGTTGCGGTACGTGCATACTCCACTTGTGCCTGTTGATAGGAAGTTTCTGAAGTTAGTCCTCCTTCAAAACGAAGCTTTGCCAGGCGTACTCCTTCTTTACGGGCATAGAGTGTTTGACGAACGATGTTCAGCTCATTGTCTAATGCGACCAATTCAAAATAGGCTTGTGCCACTTCGGACACAATACTCATTTTCAAAGCACGTTGCGCCTCGATGCTTCCCAGAAATTGTGCTATGCTTTTGTCTTTTGCCCAACGCAGGTTACCCCATAAGTCTAATTCCCAAGTCACGGTAAGTTTACCACCCTGTTCGGGGTCATTTTTATAGTTGTCACCACCATAATTACTTCCTTCTTTTTGGGCATAAGCGCTTCCGTTCAGTTGGGGGAAAAGGTTGGCAAAGTCTATGCGCTTCATTGCGGCAAGTTCTTTTACACGTGCCGCAGCTATTTTCATGTCTTTGTTGTTATCCAACGTCTTTTCTATCAGGCTTTGCAAGGTTGTGTCCGTATAGATTTCCCACCATTGCATATCGGCTATAGATAATGTATCCTGTTGTCGTAATGTATCTAATTGTTGGGGAAGATGTAAGTCGGGACGTGTGTAGTGCTTACCTAATTGGCAAGAAGTCAGCAAAGTCATTCCTGATACGGCTATATATAATAATGTATGTTTCATCATTTCTTTCATCTTTTTATATCCTTATTTTTGTTTCATCTTCGCTTTCATCTTGTATATCAGTACAAAGAAGAAAGGTACTAACAAAATTCCCACAGTTACAGCAAAGATCATTCCGAAGAATACACCTGTACCAATAGCCTGACGGCTGGCTGAACCTGGCCCGCTGGCAATGACCATAGGTAACATACCTAAGATGAATGCCAATGAAGTCATCAAAATAGGTCGGAAACGGAGCTGTGAAGCATGAAGTGCAGCTTGTACTACATCTACTCCTTTGTCTACTTGTTCTTTGGCAAACTCTACAATAAGAATTGCATTTTTGGCGGCTAGTCCTACCAGCATCACCAATCCGATCTGGAAATAGACATCATTCTCCAGTCCACAGCCCCATACACCTAGATAAGCACCTAATGCGGCTACAGGCAAAGAGAGTAATACTGCAACCGGTACCATCCAGCTTTCGTATAAGGCAGCAAGGAACAAAAATACGAACATGAACACTAATGCCAGCACCATGCCGGTCTGTCCACCTGCCTGTTTTTCCTGGAAGGATAGTCCGCTCCATTCTACACCGATATTTTCCGGTAGGTGTTCGCGGGCTATTTGTTCGATAATTTCCATAGCCTGTCCTGAACTGTAACCGTCTGCGGCCTCACCGAGAATCACAGAACTGTTGAACATATTAAAACGTTTGATGCTGCCCGGACCAGTGGTATACGAAGTGGTACCCAGCGAGGTGAGCGGTATCATGGCATTGTCTGTACCCCGTACAAAAAACAGGTTGATATTCTCCTTATGTTCCCGGTAGTGCTTCTGCCTGAATATATACACGGTAGATGCGGTTAAACATATTGAAATCGTTTACATATACCGAACCTGTATAAGCTTTCATAGTCGAGAATACATCGGCTAAAGGTACTCCTGAGAATTTTACTTTGTCACGGTCTACATCAAAATAAAGTTGGGGGATATCCGCTTGTAAAGCCGAAGATAAACCTGATAATTCCTTACGTTTTGATGCATAATACATCAATGTATCCGTAGCTTGTACCAAATTTTCGAAAGTGGCATCTCCACGTGCTTCCAATTGCATTTCGAACCCGCCCGAACTGCCCAATCCCGGAATAACGGGAGGGGTGGAAAGATATACCTTGCATTCGGGGTATTGTGACATGTCTTTTTTTACCTGTGCCATAATATTGTCAATAGTTTGCGAGTCACGTTCCTCCCAAGGTTTTAAGATGACAGTCAGTTCACTTCGTGCCTGACTGGTTCCTACACGCGGACTGCTTCCCGCCACACTTTGCACATATTCCACTGCCGGATTTTTCATCAGGTATTCCACAGCACGTTCTGTTACGATACGTGTACGTTCCAACGTTGCACCTTCGGGTAGCTCCAACTCTATTTTAAAATACCCTTGGTCTTCGATGGGGAGGAAGCTGGTGGGAATGATGCGATGGATTAACAGGATGGCGATCAATACCATGCCGAATGTGCTCAGTACCCGACGCGGGTGTTTCACAATGTGTTTGATAAGCCTACATATTTATGATTGCCGATAGCCAGCCACTCATTGATACGGCGGAATACGATATTCTTTTTCTTGTTCGGATCTTCCGGTTTCAGGATAAGCGAACACATGACTGGACTCAATGTCAAAGCTACTACCGTAGACAGCAATACGGATACTACGATGGTTACCGTAAACTGGCGATAAAGTTGTCCGGTAATTCCACCTAGAAAACTTACGGGAACAAATACTGCTGCCAGTACCAAAGAAGTGGCGATAATGGCTCCTGTAAGTCCTTCCATAGCTTTCTTGGTAGCTTGGTAGGGAGATAGTTTCTCCTCTTCCATGATACGCTCCACATTCTCTACTACCACGATAGCATCGTCCACCACAATACCGATGGCAAGTACCAACCCCAACAGGGTCAGGATATTAAGCGAGAATCCGAAAATCAACATGAATCCGAAAGTTCCAATCAGTGAGATAGGTACGGCAACTAGTGGGATAACTGTTGCACGCCAGCTTTGGAGTGAAAGGTATACTACGATAATAACCAGTATCAGGGCTTCAAACAGTGTTTTGTACACTTCATGAATAGATTCCGAAATATATGTGGTCATATCGAAAGGTATCTCGTAACTCATTCCTTCGGGGAAATTCTTGCTGATTTCCTCCATAGCTTCTTTCACGCTTTTTGCTACTTCCATAGCGTTGGCTCCCGGTAACATATAGATGGCCAATACCGCTGCATTTTCTTTGTTAATGGCACTCTCGGTATTGTATGATTGTGCTTCGAGTGAGATGCGGGCCACATCACGTAAACGGATGATGGAACCATCGGCATTGGCACGGACTACGATTTCCTCAAACTGGCTTACAGTAGATAGACGTCCCTGAGTAGTGATGGGAATGGTTACGTCTAATCCTTGTACGGGTTGTTGTCCCAGTACACCGGCTGCTGATTCCCGATTTTGGTCTTTCAGTGCATTCTGCAGATCGGCTACGGTCAGACCGAAATTGGCCAGTTTGTCGGGCTGTACCCAAATTTGCATGGCGTAATATCGGCTTCCGATGTTTGAAACACGTCCTACGCCAGGGATACGGCGGATTAGGTCCAGTACATTCAGAGTAGCAAAGTTGCTAAGGTATATTTCATCGAATTTCGGGTCGTAGAGGTAAGGCATAGGGTTAGCAATTGACTGGCAGCCTGTTTCTCTACCGAAATACCATTTTGTATAACTTCTGCTGGAAGACGTGATTCTGCTAACTTGATACGGTTCTGTATTTCTACTGCCGCCAGATCGGGATCTGCCGAGATATCAAAAGTGACGGTGGCTGAAAAACCTCCCGAATTGGAACTGTTTGATTCCATGTAAAGCATTCCTGGAGTACCGTTCAATTCCTGTTCTATAGGAGTGGCTACCGCTTGTGATACTGTCAGGGCACTGGCACCCGGATAGGATGCGCTGATTTTCACTACCGGCGGGGTAATCTGCGGATATTGGTCAATGGGTAGCATCGTGAGACCGATGATACCGACAATGACTATTAATATGGAGATGACAGCTGAAAATACCGGTCTGTCTATAAAGAAACTAACTTTCATAATGTCTATTGTTTTTTGAATGCGTAAATTTTCCTCCATAGGGGAATTCGTATTCGGGAGTGAAATTATCCGATCGTATCTTTTTCCTCCGTTTTTTTGTCTTCTACAGCAGGACTTACTTTTACTTTCATGCCTGGATTCAGCTTGTGGTATCCTTCTATAACAATGTCTTCTCCGGGAGCCAAGCCTCTTTCCACCACTACTTGATTCTGGAATTCAGGTCCTAATTCAATGAAACGTCTCTCTACTGTAGAATCTTTGCGCATTACATAAATATAGGCACCGCCTTTTTCTATGATAACGGACTTTAACGGAACTACCGTAGCTTTTTCTCTGACATCCAATAATAGTTTTACTTTGGTGAACTGTCCAGGAAGTAATATCCGTTCTGGATTCGGCATTTCGGCACGTACGGAGAATGTACCTGTGCGTGGATCAACTTGCGGTTCGGCAAAGTCTACCAGTCCTTTGTATGGATAAATAGTATTGTCTGCTAGAGTAATGGAAACATTGGGTTGCCAAGAGCGGTAGAGTCTTTTTGACCTAAGTTCACATTACGCTCTTTGCTTTTCAGATAGTCTAGAGCTGTCATGCTGAAATCCACTAATACAGTATCACTTTTTACTACGGTGGCAAGCAGTGATTTGCCACTTGGACCTACCAATGTCCCTAAATCCACGTGGCGTTCACTGATATGTCCTGCTAACGGAGAACGAACTATCGTATAACCTAGTTCCAGTTCTGCTTGATCAAGGTCGGCACTACTCATAGCTACCGAGGCTTCTGCTGTTTCATATGCAGCAGTAGCATTGTCCAAGTCCAACTGGCTGGCAGCATTTTGTTCATATAGCGGACGGATACGTTCTAAATCGCGTTTTGCTTTTTGTGCCTGTGCTTCATCTTTTTTCAATTGGGCACGCGCTTTGTCAGCTTTGGCTCGATATTGATCTTGATTGATAACAAACAGCACTTGATTCTTAGTGACATATGTACCTTCTGCGAAAAGCATTTGTTCTAAATATCCCTCTACTCGGGCACGTACTTCAACGAATTGCTGTGCACGTACGCGTCCTACATATTCACCATATATTTCCACATCGTCTTGCGTTGCCGGTGCTATGGCAACTACTGGAAGTTCCGGCATCTTTGCCGGTCGATGGGAAACAATCAGGTAAATCCCGATAACTAGTCCAATACCTATTACTACAAGCGCTGTTCTTTTCTTTTTTAGCGCAATTTCTTTGTGTGTAAAAAATAGTTTCATACTTTAGTTTTGTTATTGTTTAAGATGCCGTCAGTAGGAATACAAGCAGCGTGCCAAACTACTGTAAATAGCCTTTCCTTTTCATAATCAGTGTTTTATTACTGCCTTTTGTTGATAGGGAAAGTGTGGAAAACAGGCAACAGCTGTAGAATAATTCCACAGTAGGCGAATTAAATTTAGTAGAGGATTATCGATTTGGATGCAAAAATAGTAAAATAGTGGGTAATTTTAAAATATTTATTCATTATTCATTATGATGAGGACGATGTTGTAGTGTTAGCAGATATGTATGTAATTTAAATTTTGCTTGAGATCGTCATATCTGCAACCTTGTTGTTTTGAAATACGCTCCCTTTTCATTTTGAAAAGGTAGTGTTTCCCTTTTTTTTATGACTTCATATAATATCTGTTTGTTTATCAATAGTTTATAATGTTGTTTTTCATTTTGGCATAGTATTCGCTATATACTTGTCGAATATAAAAGGTATAAAAAGATGGGAGAATTTTATAATCCAGATAAATTATATAAAGGTGGAAGCCGGAATAATAGCTTGATAAATAAAAAAATGATATTCCGTGTATTGGGGGTATTACTTTTTATTGAATCTGCTATGTTCCTGCTTTGTGCGGCTGTTTCCTTATGTTACGGTGAGCAAGATTATCAATATTTTCTATATACCATTCTTTTGAATACATTGGTCGGTGGAGTTTTGCTAATTTGTAGTAGAGGTGCTGAGAATCGGCTGACACGACGAGATGGTACTGCATTGTAACTTTTACTTGGTTTTTGTTTACGTTGTTTGGAATGTTGCCTTTTTATTTTAGTGGAGGAATCCCTTCGGTGACGGATGCCTTTTTTGAAACCATGTCGGGTTTTACTACTACAGGAGCTACTATATTGGATGATATAGAATCTCTTTCACATGGTCTGTTATTTTGGCGTAGCTTGACACAATGGATAGGTGGCTTGGGTATTGTCTTTTTTACTATTGCTGTGCTTCCTATTTTCGGGGGAGGAACTATACAACTTTTTTCAGCTGAGGCTATCGGGGTGACGCACGACAAAACACATCCCCGGATTGATGTGATGGCTAAGTGGCTGTGGATGATATATGCTATTCTTACAATTGCAGAAACTGTGCTGCTGATGATAGGAGGAATGAGTTTTTTTGATGCGGTATGTCATTCATTCTCAACAACGGCTACAGGTGGTTATTCTACCAAACAAGCTAGTGTAGCTTATTGGAACTCTCCGTTTATAGAATATGTAATAGCGATATTTATGATCCTTTCGGGTATTAATTTCTCTCTCTATTTTATGTGTCTGAAAGGGAAAGGCAAGCGTTTATTTCAGGATGATGAATTCCGTTGGTTTATGAAATCAGTGAGTATTCTGACACTTGTTATTACGTTTGCCTTAGTTTTCAGAATCATTATGATTGGGAAAAGGCATTCCGCAGGCTCTGTTTCAAGTAGCTACGGCGCATACGTCATGCGGCTTTGCAACGGATGATTATAACTTGTGGCCATCTTTTACATGGATGCTTCTTATTTTTGCTATGTTGTCAGGTGGATGTACGGGGTCTACTAGTGGGGGAATCAAAAATATGCGCCTTATGATTCTGGCGCGTAATATCAAAAATGAATTCAAACGGATGCTGCATCCTAGGGCTGTATTGCCTGTTCGTGTGAACCGTCAGGTTATATCGCCTTCCATCATTGCTTCAGTGAATACATTCTTTGTATTTTATTTGTTCTGTATTTTGGCCGGATGGATACTGCTGATGTTTTTCGGGGTGGGGATAATTGAAGCGATGAGTACAGTAATTTCTAGCTTAGGCAATGTGGGACCGGGGCTAGGAGCATTCGGTCCTGCTTTTTCATGGGCGGCGTTGCCTGATGCTGCTAAATGGATATTGTCGTTCCTGATGTTGATAGGACGTTTGGAATTGTTTGCTGTGTTGTTGCTTTTTTATTCAGGATTTTGGGAAAGACGATAGTTCTCCGGGAAAAATTGATATGTATCATTTAATTAATGGGTATTCATTGAAATGAAGTTCTAGAAATATGTATTTTTACAAAGGATGATATATATTTGTGCTCGGATTTACAATACATTCATGTTATGGCAACTTCGAGAGAGATGACTTCGGGACGTCCGTTCCCTTTGATATTGAATTTTGCTTTTCCTTTATTGCTGGGTAATTTACTTCAGCAGACTTATTCCTTGATGGATGCTGCTATTGTGGGTAAGTTTCTTGGAATTAATGCTTTGGCTTCTGTAGGAGCTAGCACTTCGGTGGTGTTTTTGATATTAGGCTTTTGCAATGGCTGTTGTGGTGGCTTCGGTATTCCTGTCGCACAGAAGTTTGGAGCAAGGGATTATGGTATGATGCGGCGTTTTGTGGCAGTTAGTTTACAATTGGCAGCGGTGATGTCTGTAGTAATTGCTATTGTAACTAGTATGTTTTGTTCGGATATTCTTCAGATGATGCAGACTCCGGAGAATATTCTTGAGGATGCTTATCTTTATTTGCTGATTACTTTTATCGGGGTGCCCTGTACCTTTTTCTATAATTTGCTTTCAAGTATTATTCGTGCATTGGGTGATAGCAAAACTCCGTTTTGGTTTTTGCTTTTTTCTACGATATTGAATATTTTGCTTGATCTCTTTTGTATTTTGATACTTGATTGGGGAGTGGCGGGAGCAGCTGTGGCTACGGTATTCTCACAAGGGGTTTCGGCTGTATTGTGTTATTTGTATATGATGCGTCATTTTGAGATTCTGAAGGGAACTCCGACAGAGCATAAATTTCGAGGAGCGTTGGCAAAGACTTTACTGTATATCGGTGTGCCGATGGGATTACAGTTCTCTATTACTGCTATTGGCAGTATTATGTTGCAAAGTGCGAATAATGCATTGGGTACTGCTTGTGTGGCTGCTTTTACGGCTGCTATGCGTATTAAGATGTTTTGTATGTGTCCGCTTGAGAGTCTGGGTATAGCTATGGCTACTTATAGTGGACAGAATTACGGTGCGGGAAAACCGAAGCGTATCTGGCTGGGAATCAAGGCGAGTGTGTTAATGATGGTTATTTATTGTGGTTTTATGTTTGTAGTCTTGATGTTGGGAGCACGTACTTTTGCCTTGTTATTTGTTGACCCAGCAGAATGGGAGATATTGAAAGATACGGAATTGTTTTTGCATATTTCCGTTTCTTTCTTTCCGGTTTTGGGCTTACTTTGTATCTTGCGTTATTCCATTCAGGGGGTGGGCTTTACTAATTTGGCTATGTTGTCGGGGGTATCCGAAATGATTGCCCGTATAATGGTCAGTCTTTATGCAGTACCAATATTGGGCTATTTAGCTGTTTGTTTTGGTGACCCTACGGCATGGATATTTGCAGTTATTTTTCTGATTCCCGCATTTATATATGTGTATGGAAGAATAAAACGGATGTCTACTTCAGGAATGGTAAAATACTAATTTGGTGTGTGAGGTGCTGAAAAAAACTTTCAGCACCCACAGATAAATTTTCTGAGCAAAAACTATTAGAAATTACTTTTCTTTTCTACAAAAATTATTTCTTTTGTTACAGGGTGAACAAACTCTAGACTTTCAGCATGTAAATAAAGTCTGTCTGCTTTTTGTCCGTAGAGTTCATCTCCTCGTATAGGACAATGTAATCCTTCCGGATGGGCGGCATGTACTCTTAATTGGTGTGTCCGTCCTGTCAATGGATAAAAGGCAATAAGTGTGTTTCCTTCTTGTTCGTTTAAAACCTGATATTGTGTGATAGCGGTTTTTCCATGTTCATGGTCTACTACTTGTCTGGGTCTGTCAAGAGGATCCATACGGAGGGGGAGTATTATGGTTCCTTCTTTAGAAGAAATCTTGCCATCCAATAAGGCAATATATCGTTTCTTTATCATTCTATTCTTGAATTGTGCTTGCAGGTGCTGATGTACTTCTTTGTTTTTGGCTATTAATAACACACCGGAAGTAGCCATATCCAATCGGTGGACTATCAGAGGACCTGTGGCATCTGGATAAAGTATTTTTATATGTTGATAGACAGAGTCTATTTCTCCTTTTCCTGGAACCGAGAGCATTCCTGCTGGTTTGTTGATTACGACTAGGTAATTATCTTCATATACTATCTCTAATGGCATTTCATGATAATGTTTTTTTAACAAGGGATTTTCTTCCACTTCCAGTCCCTGTAACATATGTCCCAGGATAGGTCCGCATTTTCCTTTACATGCAGGATAGTAGTATCCATGATGTCTTATTTCTGCTTTTGGAGAATCTCCCCACCAGAATTCTGCCATAGCAATAGGTTTTAATTGATGCTTATAGGCATATTGGAGTAATTTGGGAGCTGCACATTCACCGGCTCCGGCAGGAGGAAATTTTTGTATAGTTTGTGCAAAAATACGACATAAATCTTTTGTTTCTCCATGGGCGTTTAGTATTTGAAACTGCTCAAACAGCTTTCTTTGTAAAGTGGCAGAACGTTTTTTCCTTTCTATCTTCATCGTTTCTATTTTTGTGATGAAAGTATCGGCTTCTGCTTGTAGTGAAGCGATTTTTTCTTTCCATATTTTTTCCATGCGTTTTAATTCAGCTTTTTGAAACTGGCTTTCACGTATCATTGCAGCTAACTCCTTTGCGTCGGGAATTCCTGTCTTGCGCCGGATTTCTCTGTTTTTTTTAGCGGATTTGAAAAACTCTTTAGCTTCAGTCAATTCCTGCTGGGATTGTATTTTTTCTTTTTCAATTTGTCGGAGTAGATCTATGTAACGAGGGTCGTTCTGTGTCTTTTTAATGCATACATTGATGGCGGATATACGTTTTTCCTCTATTTTGAAGAATCCCTGTGGTTGTAACAAATCATAAATTGGCGGGACGAAGAAAGGATGACAGTTTTTACCAGCCAATGTTCCTGAAAATGCAGCCAAATAACCTATTTTATTCTCGGGTGTTTGTACAATTAGGACACCAAACATTTTTCCTTGTTGCAATTCTTTTTGCCATTGGGATTGACTTGTCAGATAGGCTTGTACTTCTTTAGTCGCTATTATGCAAAGTGGATGAGGGGTATAGTGAAAAGGATAAGTGAACTTATCGGGTAACTTTATAGTGGTAATGGAATTCTTAAAAAAATGTATCATAGTTCGTTTAATATAGTTGCTAATGATTTGTTTTTCTTGTGAGGTCACTATGCGGACAACTCGGAATGAATGATAAAGTTTTTGTTTAATTCCTGTAATACTTCAGTTGACTGCTTTTCAGTCTGTAAGGGGAATATAGAGATACGATTTAAAGTTAGGATAATATCGCGTTGAGATTTGCGAAGTTCTATTATTTTTATAAGCGTTTCTTTCTCTCTTTTTACCATATAATTCCCTTCTATTTTGTTCGTGTCTACATTGTTCCCTATTTTGAAATCGCTAGTTGTTTTTATGACGGTTGTTTGTTCTTTGTAATCAGATGCCGCAATATGATTTTTTTTCTGTCTAATTTTATTTCCATAGCTACACTTTTATTTTGCGATTTTATATTCTTGGGCAAAGATAGGCATTTTCTTTCCAATAATCTTTTTATGTTGTGCAAATTCATTACAGATGCTATTCAACTGTTTTTTTTCGTATTTTTGCCGCAAATTTATAAGAAAAATTGGATGTTAATTTGTTGTTTTGGATAAAAAGAGAAAATAGATATGAGAAAATTGTTGTGTCCGCAATGCAAAATTGCAGGGTTATACGTTAAAAATGAGAAGAAAGAAAGGTTGTTAGTTTATGTATCGGATGAAGGGGAAGTGGTACCGAAAAATTTGGAAGAGAATATGGAAGGGTTTGATTTAACTATTATTTATTGTTTGGGGTGTTCATGGAGTGGCTCTCCAAAAAAACTGGTGAAGAGGTAGGTATGAAAGGAAAACTTAAAATCTCATTTATTGGTGATTTTAGACGTGTTCGATAAATTGTTGTTGAATGATAAATTGAACTCTAATTTGCCCATTGATGATTTGCACTTGAATGGGGCTGGATATCGGATATTAGTTTATACTTTGAGAGTGTTTTATGTTAGTAGGGATGAATGAAAATAATTGTTGAATTTAAATATAGGAATAGCGATGAATATTTTATTGGTGAGTAATAGTGACATATGTCGTAGTCGTATGGCACAGAAGATATTATCTTCTTTTGGATATGGGACAAAGATATTTACCTCTGGAGTTCTGCCGGGAAGAGTGGTACCATCTTCAGTGGTAGGGGTGATGGAACAGAATGGATATGATTGCTCTCGTAAGAAAGCTAGTGATGTGGATATATATTGCCATCAACCATGGGACTATGTGATTACTCTTTGTGAAGAAGCAAAGGAAGTGGAGGGTGATTTAATAAGGAAGTGAAAACTGGAAGCATTTTTCTTTTGATGACCCGTTTCAGCATATTTATGAGGATGAAACAGAATTGGAACATCGTATTTCCGAACTTTATGAAACGATGTATCGTGAATTATATGAGTTTTATCGGGACGAACTGAGTGAGCAATTATTGCCACGTTGCACTTGTGGGGCTAATACCTATTGTCGATGTGAGTGAACCAGTAATGTCCCATAAGTGTTTGGACATGTTGACGCATCCATTGCGCTTGAAGGTGATTCCTTCTTTTTCCAATAATTCTTTTTGTTTCTGCCAGCTGGGAACTAGTCTTCCTTGGCTGTTTACTATCCGGTGGCAAGGAAGGTCTTCTTCTTTTGGTGCATGAGATAAAGCCTGTCCTACCATTCGTGAATATTGGGGATTACCTATAAGTTGTGCTATTTTTCCGTAAGTAAAAACATTGCCGTAGGGGATTTCTTTTGTAATGCTATATACTTCTTTATAAAACTGTGCTCTGTCCATTCTGTTTATTGATGAATGAAATGCTTGATAGTTGTTATGGGATGAAAAAAAACATTCGTGGACCAGCATACCGCATTACTTCTTGTATTCGTTTCTTCATTTCTGGTTTATAACAATGTATGGGACAGTTGCGGCAAGTCTTTTTTTGTTCACCAAATGTACAATGCTTTAACCGGTTATGTGCATATTGCAATAACTGCCGACAGGTTGGGCAAAGCTCTTTATTGCCTTCCTTGTACCGACAATAAATTCGGATCATTTGTTCTGCGGTACGCTGTTCTCTTTCGATAATTCTCATCTGTAATGAAGTTTTCGTGTGAATAAAGTGCAAATATAGGACTATTTTTTCTTATTTTTGTATTCAATTAGTGTATAACCTTTAAAACAAAGAGATAATGGATAAAGTTGTTGTTAATTCGTACGAGGATTTTGAGAAGCTGCTAGGACGGCAGATTGGAATTTCCGACTATGTGGAAGTGTCGCAAGACCGAATTAATCTTTTTGCAGATGCTACCTTGGATCATCAGTGGATTCATGTAGATACAGAACGTGCTAAAGTGGAAAGTCCTTATCATAGTACTATTGTACATGGTTACCTGACCCTTTCGTTGCTTCCACATATGTGGAACCAGATTATAGAAGTGAATAATCTGAAAATGATGATCAACTATGGTATGGACAAGATGAAATTTGGACAGGCTGTCCTAGCAGGTCAGAGTATCCGTATGGTAGCAAGTCTTCATTCTTTACAGAACTTGCGTGGCGTAGCCAAGGCTGAAATTAAATTTACAATTGAGATAAAAGACCAACCGAAGAAGGCACTTGAAGGCATCGCTATCTTCTTGTATTATTTCAATTGATTTTATGAGAAATAATCTCCGAAGAAGAATAAGGTGTATTTTTATCGTTCTTGGATAAATGTTTTACCCAAGAACGATTGCTTTGTTTTGATTTTTTTAGACACGTATATATCCTTTGGGGGAAGTTAGGGATTAACAAAATTAATGATGAAATAGAATAGGCATTTGAGATTGTGTAAAAATGAAAAACTTATTTTAGGTTGTTTTTCTCTAAGTAATAACACAAATGATCATATATTTTGTCATCATAGCTAACTTCGGCTTGATGGAGAATGCCTTCGTATGTAAACCCCATTTTCTCCAAAACATGTTGTGAACGTTTGTTTTGAGGATAACAATTTGCACTGATCAAGGTTAATCCTAGTTTGTTGAAGCCATAGTCCAAGACAGCACAGACGGCTTCAGACATATATCCTTTTCCCCATTGGGCTTCATCTAACCAATAACCTATCATTCCGGCATTTGAATTCTCTCTCTTTGGGTCTGGTAGAATTCCTATAGCTCCTATCAGAAGCCGGTCTTCCTTTCTAGTGATGGCCCATGTGTCTTTTTGTGGTATAAATATTGTTTGAAGAATTTTCAGAGATTCTTCCAGTGTGTCATGAGGTTTCCAACCAGCATTATTTCCTAGGTTGGGATTCTGGCAACAGTTAAAAACAGCTTCCGTATCATTCTCTGTAAAAGGACGTAAAATAAGTCGCTCAGTTTCTATTACATGATTTCCCTCAGGAGGGCATTCCTGCTCTTTTTTGTAAACACACTCTATCCGGTTTCCGTCTGGATCTAGTATCACACTTTCAAAATAGCCATCTCCTGAAATGCGAGGTTCACCTACGATATGGTATCCTTTAGTACGTAGCTGTTCCGTTAGTGATAAGACAGCTTTTTGGCTTTCAAAAGAAAAAGCTAGATGGGTCAATCCCGGTCTGTTTTCTTCTATCGGGATATTTTGCACGTCAATCCTACTCATCAACTCTAATGTAGCACCACTTTCAAATGAAATGAAGTAAGATTCAAAACCTTTTTGGGAATTAATGTATTTTTCATTACTTGTTCCGTTAAAGTAACGAGTATAAAATTCCCTTAGCTTTTCCAGATGAAATGTCCAAATGGCGATATGATGTATTTTCATGAGTGATTATTTATTCATTATAGATATTTTCTTTAGTTCGTTTTATTCTAAATAAATCATCTTTTTGGTCATTCCACCATCGATGATGATATTTTGTCCATTGATGAAGTCGTTCTCTTCTTGACATAAAAATAAACACATACGTGCTATGTCTTCTGGTTTGCCTACTCGTCTTGATGGATGTTGGGCATGATCTTCTGGCGTAGCCGTTCGTAATCATTGGTCTGAATCCATCCCGGCGAAATACAGTTTACGGTGATATGAAAGTCGGCAAGAGATAAAGCAAGTGCATGGGTCAGTGAATAGATTCCTCCTTTGGAAGCCGCATAGCTTTCGCTTCCCGGTTCGCTCATTAAATAACGGGTGGAACAGATATTGATAATTCTGCCATACGGGTGATTTTCTGCTTGGGATTTGCGATGCAAAGCTAATGTGCGTGAGGTGATAAATACAGGGCGCAGATTGATGGACAAAATTTTATCAAAATCTTCCACGCTGGTTTCCGTGATGGGAGAAAATTCGCTTATTCCGGCATTGTTAATAATGATGTCCATATCCCCCCACTTTTCAAAAAGCTCGTGCATACAGTTCTCAAGGGATTCTTTATTACTTACATCGGCATGATAAAAAATTGCTCCGGTCTCTTTGGCTGTCTGTATTCCTAAATCCTCATTTTTGTCACAAAAGGCGACTTGGTATTGTGAGTTGCAGAAAGCTTTCACAATGTTTCTCCCTATGCCATCGGCACCTCCTGTGATGAATGCTTTTCTAGGAAGTTTGATTGTATTGTCTGTCAGGTCCTTTGGTTGAAGCTTGACGGAAATCGTTTTCTTCTTTCCTTGTTTACATTTTTTTTCCCATGCAGCCTTTCGGGCTTCATATTGTTCGTATTGCCTTTCTATATAATTGTCTGCCATAAGTTTTGAAATATATTTATCGGAATGTTATTCTATTGTTTACCATAAAATTAACAGCTCCATATATTATTATTCCAATAAATTGTGCTGTAAATTCTTTGATTCCTATTGCTTCTATCATCAGTATCACAAAAAGAAGTTGTATGCCATAGGCAATACCAAAAGCGGTACAAAAGAGCATTATTTGTTGCCAAAGACTGTTTTGGGGATTGCTGGAAGGAAAAATCCAATATTTGCTCCATATAAAATTATGGGTTTGAGCGATGAGATATGCCATAATATTTGCTACTATATATTTTCCTTTGAATGAGAAGTAACTCATCACAATCCATATCACTAACATGGTAATAAGGTAATTTAAGGTTCCTATTGTAGCAAAACGAACTAAACGTACTGATGCTTTCATCCTCTTTTTATTGGTTTGTTTTATATGGTGAATTTGGGTACAAAAATACTAAAAATATGTGATTTTAATGCTTGTATAATAAAAAAGAAGCCTACTCATCTTAGTTTCTGTTTTAATGTTGTTCAGCATTTTTTGAAGGAAAATTTAAACTGGCTTTTTTCAGTTTTGTCCTGAATTTGAAGTTCAATTGTAATAGAGGTGGACTTTTTTTAGGGGAAAGATGGGAAGAAACGCTGAAAAGCATGGTGGAAATCCGCAGAAAGTGTTGATGCAAATATGTTGATTTTATGACAATCGGACAATATATAAGGCACACTTTTATATCATGCAAAATAATAGCATGTTATAGATGTACCTTATAAACTGTCTGATTGTAAATATTCAAAATCTGTGATTAATGAATTTCGATGACTCTGTTCACTTTGGCTTTTTCTTCAGGAGTGCGTTTAGGCAAATCAATGGTCAGAACACCATTGCTGGCATTGGCGCTGATTTTTTCCTTAACCACATCTTCAGGAAGAATCAAAGCTTGTTCGAACTTAGAGTAAGAAAATTCACGACGTAAATATCTTTCTGTTGTGATGGTCGTCCTTCTTTTATTTCATTCTTTTTCTCCATTGAGATCACTAGTTCGTTGTTTTCGCTGATGTGGATATTGAAATCTTCTTTAGTCATACCCGGAGCAGCAACCTCTACTTTATAATCTTTGTCACTTTCAATGACATTAATTGCAGGGGCGGTAGCGTTGGCTCTTGTCAACCATTCATTATCAAAGAAATCGTTGAAAATACTTGGTAACCAATTCTGATTGTTATACTTTCTAGTCGGCATCATAATTATAATCTCCTATATTTTAAATTGTTACTAGACTGCTTTTTGATTTTTTTATCTTGTCGTTTTTGGAAATACACTGATGTTCTTGCAAAGTATATGCCTGATGGCAAAATGTCAGCCGGAAATGAAATGAATTTAAATCTGTGAAGATAATTTTAATGAATATCGAGATGTGTTTAAACCTTTGTAAAATTTGTTTGCAGTTGAGAAGCAAGGTAAAGTGATAAAGAAAGCCATTTTGTCAGCAAATGGTGGCTGTTATTTATGTTTGTATATTATCTTTGCGTCGTTTTATAAAGATAACCATTAAAGAAGAAAAGGAAATATCATGTTGGCATATACTTATATTAAACAGGGAAAATTTGAATTGATAGAGAAACCGAAGCCTGAGTTGAGAGACTCGCGTGATGCTATTGTGCGCGTTACTCTCGGGAGTATTTGTACCAGTGACTTGCATATTAAACATGGTGGTGTGCCACGTGCTGTTCCCGGAATAACAGTGGGGCATGAAATGGTGGGTATTGTGGAGCAGACAGGACGTGATGTTAAATTAGTCAAACCAGGCGATCGAGTTACCGTCAATGTGGAAACCTTTTGTGGAGAATGTTTTTTTTGCCGGCATAGATATGTGAATAATTGTGCTGATCCTAATGGGGGATGGGCCTTGGGATGTCGGATTGATGGGGGGCAGACGGAGTATGTTCGCGTACCTTATGCTGATCAAGGCTTGAATCTCATTCCCGATTCCGTGAGTGATGAGCAAGCTTTGTTTGTAGGAGATATCCTTGCTACAGGATTTTGGGCTGCTCGCATTTCGGAGATTACCGAAGAAGACACGGTGCTTGTCATTGGTGCGGGACCTACGGGAATCTGTACTTTGCTTTGTGTGATGCTGAGAAAGCCGCAGCGCATT
>ENA-OQIC01000353-OQIC01000353.1-human-gut-metagenome-genome-assembly--contig:-NODE-353-length-20688-cov-2.423034_pt1 | contig 20688 bp, 27 predicted proteins | sample MGYA00242572_ERZ504736 | MGnify/ENA primary metagenome ERZ504736 (study PRJEB26092, sample SAMD00036201) | human gut metagenome | host: Homo sapiens | study: EMG produced TPA metagenomics assembly of...
GAAAAAATATCATTTGTATCTTTTTTATCCTCATGGCAGGAAGCTGCGAATTGTTTCCATCAAAGCCAAAAGCACCGGCATGGACAGAACCATCATATACAGCTTTGTAAAAACCTCAATCTGGGAAGCCACTGCACTGTAACCTGCATCCTTGCAAAGTCCGGAAGAAAACTGAGCCACATAAGCCGCTCCCAGCATTTTTAACAAAATCACAAAATATTTGGTATCCAACGGCAAATATTCCTGAAGCTGTAAAACAGAAGAAAATATATATGCAATTTTTCTGTTCATATAAGAAAAAATACAGATGCCAGCCCCAAGGCTTAAATATACGGTATATTCCGGTCTTGTCCCTTTTAAAAGCAGTCCCAGCAGCATCCCTGTAATGCCTATCATCACAATTCTTATAACTTCCATATCCCCTCCTGCTATAATGAAAACAAGTCTTCAATGGTACGGAATAAATCGTAAATATAGGGAAGTATCCAGAACAATACCAAAAGAAGTCCTGTCAGGCTTGTCAAAAATGCCAGCTCCTCTCTCTGACTGTGCTTTAATATCTGGCACAGAACAGACACCAGTATCCCCACTGCACCGATTTTAAATAATAACCCTACCTCCACTCTGTTTCCTCCTGTATGCTGTATTACAGTAACAAAATCGCCAGAAAAATCCCTGACAAAACCCCTAAGCTCCGATATAGCTTTTTCTTTACCGGTATCTCCCCTGCAAGGATGTCAATTTCTGTTTTTAACTGCTGCAAATACCACTGTGTTGTATTTTTCTGCATGTCTGTATCCAAATATCCCAGATATTCTCCAAGCTGTACAAATTCTTCAAAATCCTTCTGCGTCAGCTCGCTGTTTTTCAAATATTTTTCTGCATTTTCCCGAAAAATACAGGCAAAACGCTCTCCCTGATATTTCTGTGCCATCTCTGCCGTCTCTTTCAAAAACTGCACAAGGGTTCTTGCACTTGCCGGAAACACGCAGCACGGCTTCCGGCAAGGCTTCCCTTCGATAAGTAATTTCTCCCATTAAAAGCAGCAGCAGCTTTTCAATTTCCCGAAGCAAAAACAGCCTGTCAGAAATTGCCGCACTTTTCTTATACCCCAATGCTGCACAGGCAAAAATCACCAGAACTGCCCCTATGATTTTCAGCATAAAATCCCCTGCCTTCGGGAAGCATCATAAAGACCGGTTCCCCTCTCATCGTAAATAGCCTTTATTTGTCCAGCACAGTCTTTTTTATACAGCACAATATAACGCTCGAAAACCTTTTCCTGCATCAGCCTTTGAAGCAGCGGCTTTCGTTTAATATCCTCTATGGAGCTTCCGTGAACAGTTGCAAAAAGCTTGCAGCCACAGTGAATAACAGACTCTATGGCATGAATGTCTTCATAATCGCCCAGCTCGTCTACTGCCACTACCTCCGGTGACATGGAACGTATCAGCATCATCATTCCCTCTGCCTTCGGACAACAATCTAAAACATCTGTGCGTATACCCAAATCATTTTGCGGTATTCCCTGATAAGAGCCTGCAATTTCCGAACGCTCATCTACCACACCTACGGAAACTCCCGGCATATAGCGGTTTCCGTTGCTGACCTGACGGATTAAATCTCTTAAAAGCGTGGTTTTCCCGCACCTGGGGGGAGAAATAATCAGGGTATGGCAAATTTGTCTGTTTTTTATAATATAGGGAAGTATGGGGGATGCGCACCCTTTATCTGATGTGATAATCGAAGATTGATATAAGATATGTATTTCAGACTTTTAATCTTATTGCCGTCTAAGATGGTTTTCCTGCAATTCCTACTCTGTGGCCTCCCACAATGGTGAGAAAGCCCTGCCGTATTTCCTCCTCAAAGGCATAGAGAGAATAGCCGCTGATATATTCCAGCATTTCCTTTAAATCCTCTGTTTGAACATGGTAAGCCTTTGCCTCCTCTCTTGTCAGCTCTCCTTCTAAGGTCAAAAAATATTCTTTTCCCTGATAAATCACAATCAGAGGCGCATTCACCCTCAGTCGGATTTCGTAGATTTTATTTCTGTCAAAAAGAGCCTGCCCAAGAGCTTTTCTAATTTGTGCAGGAAACAGTTTTGTAATATCCTGTTCTGTCATTTGCCTCACCTCTTAAAATAATATATGAGGACAATCCCTTTTTATGACACATAGAAAAGTCTGGCAGATTCTTTTTCTTTTAATATCCTTCTTTTAATGTAATTTCGAACTTGTCGCCATCTTGTACAGATGTTTTATCTGCGGAAGTATTCACCTGAGCTCCGCCTTTGGTAATACACCACCACTGTTCTTTTGTATCATCTGCTTTTTCTCCATCTACAGAAGTAATAAACAGACCATATTCGCCTTCTTCACCTTCTACAAGCTCATTTTCTTTTAAAATTTCACCTAAAAATTCGGCTTCTGTGTTATACTCAAAAGTTTCCGCCTTTCCGTCTCCATGTACAACTTCAATAGAAACCTTTTTTGTACCTTCTTTTGTTTCTTTTTTATTTCCCATAAATAAAACGGCACATAATACACATACAAATATAATCAAAACACTTGCTGCTGCAATAATTTTTTTCTTCATTGTTTTTCCTCTCTATTGTCTGTTTTTTACTCTCGAAAAGGTTTTTGCACCATAAAAAGAGGCAAGTACGGCTTCCTGCGTACTGCATTCTATGGTACAGGTATCCACCTGCTTTTCTCTTAAAATTTCTCTTACGGTATCCCTGCAAACCGTACCTGTGCCCAAGGGTAAATGGCTGTCTCTATCCCCTTTATTGTCATGTAAATGAGAATGCTTCAGATATTTTTTCTCCGTCTGAAACCATTCCTTACAAGGAACTTTAGAATAGCAGTTGGCATGACCTACATCCAGACACAATCCAAAGGCAGGATGTTCCGTTTTTTCTGCCACTTCTGCCATAGGCTGTGGGATGCGGTCTAATACATTCTCCATAACAATTTCTATGGAATTGTCTTTGTTATAAAGAAATTCTTTGTAAAACTCTGCCATCCGCTCTGCCCATCCGATTAAAAGATAAAAATCAGGCACATAACAGGTATGATACACAATTTTTTTCGCTCCCAAAGCCTTTGCTGCCTGATAAGCTTCCTCATATCTTTTCATAGTCACATTCCGAATGGATAAGTCATAGGATACCGGATTTAAGTCCAGAAAAGGACCGTGAAGCAAAAGCTTTTCACAGCCCATTTTTCCCAGTCTTTTTTCATAGGAAAGCAAGGTTTTTGAAAAATTGTCTAAATTTTCCGCAATGGAAAATTCGATGGACTCTACACCCATTCCTGTTTCCTGTATAACCTCTTTCATTTCTTCATCACGTAATAAATGACTGAAATAGAACATATTTATTTCCCCACATTTCTGTCATAAAATTTCTCATAAATATTGACAAAAAAACTTCTTCTTCCATTTTTATAATATAAAACAAGAAAGACCGTAAGACCGATACCTGCCACCGTGGCACACAGCATATCGGTAATGCTGTCATGAACCCCTTGGTATAATGATTGATACAATCATTTTTAAAGAAAATCAGCATGACGTACTCATAAAATTCCCATAGCTGTGCCACTGCCATATTAACAGCATTGATAAAAATAAGAAAAATCGCAAATTCTCTTTTGGACTGAAATTTTCTGTCTCCTTTAATGGTAAAATACAAAATCACCGCCGCCGTTGTAATCAGCCATCCGCTGGAAAAATGGAGCGCTTTATCAAAGCCATAAAGACGATAAGCGTCCAGTGCTCCTCCCCACACGCTGGCAAAATAGGTAAAAACATTGGACAAAATATAAATTTCATATACCACATTCCAATGACACAGCTTAAAAATCAGGGGCACAATACATGGGGTAAGCACGCTACAAACGCCAAAGTTCCTATATAAAGAACAATACTTCCGTACCAGACCTTTTTCAATGTCTTTTCCTGCATATTTCTTCCTCCTTTGTTTCCATATCCTTTACTATAAAGAAAAAATCTTAATAAAAGATACGTGAAAAACAAAAGTTTTTATTAAGAAAAGAATTTTAAAAGGTCAAAAGGCAAGATATGCTCATAAGTGACCTGACACTCTGTATCGGCGCTGATACAACCTGCATAAACTTCCTTTAATGTAAAATCTTCCTGCCACACAGGTTTGGAAATCCCTCTTAAATCCACAGTAATTCCCTGTCCGGTAAGCTTTAAAAAGCTTTCCTTCCTAGCCCAGTATTTATAAAAAGCAGCCGCTTGGTCTGTACTGAAAAGCACCTCATCTTGCTCCTTTTCGGACAAAATTTTTCAAAATACGATGGTTTCTCAGCTCTTTTTTTCCTGTATATCAATACCGCAGGGCACTTCTGACAGCGCACATACCGCATATTTTCCGGAATGGCTGATATTAAAATGAGGAGAAAAGCTATCCGAAAGAGCAGGCTTTCCATGAGTCCCATATACAAGTTGCTTTTTCAGCTTCTGATATGCCTCTGTCAACGTATCTGCCAAAAAAAGCTCCTGCCCTTCCTTTAGCCGAAACAAGCCATATAACAGCAAAAGTCTTCCGCATATTGTTTCTGCTCTTTCTTCTGCCTGATATATCCCTGCCCATTTGTCAATTTCTCCTATATAAATTTTAATTTGAGCTTGCTCCATTCTTTTCCTCCTGCCAGCCACATTCCTTCAAAAAGCGGGAAGGCTCCAGCTGCTTTTCATGACGTTCTTTTTATAAAGAAAAGAAGAAAGTTCTTTTCTTGCTCTTGTCATACCCACATAAAACAAGCGGCGTTCTTCCTCTATGTCACTGTCTGTGGCTGCCTTATGGTAAGGTATTGTTCCTTCGTTTACATCCATCAAAAATACCTTGTCAAACTCCAGTCCCTTAATACTGTGTAAAGTAGAAATAATCACGCCTTGTCTCTGCACCGGCTGATTTTTGCCTGTTCTTTTAAGTTTTGTGTGTATTCCTCCATATGCTTAAACCATTCCGGATAAGTTTTATAGCCCTTGGCACTTTCTGCCAGCTCCTCCAAAACCTCATAGAAATCCTCTGTTTTCAACTTCCGATAAGCGGCATAATCCTTTAAGTATTCATCATATCCGATACCCTTGCGTATATAATTGATTGCACCGTAAGGCGTCATATTCTTTAAAAGATATAAGTCCTCTTCCAGCTTATCAATGCGGTCACACAGCCAGTCTTTCCCCTCGTAATACCAGCGAAGGGCTTCAAAGGATACCTGTGTATCCTCCAAAGCAGCTCTTGATATGTAGCGGTTGGGGCGATTCATCACCTGCAAAAATTCTTTTCTGCTTCGGTCACCCATTGCCAGTTTTATATAAGAAATCATATTTCGAGCAATCCAATGCTCATAAATATTAGGCATCACATCCCGCATCTGAAAAGGTATCTGATACTCCATAAGAGTCTCCACCAAAAATCTGGCGCCGGAATTTGTCCTGTATAAAATTGCCATTTCTTCGTAGGAACAGCCCTCCTGATAAGCTTTTACAATGCAGTCCTTTACGTAAAGCTCTTCCTGTTTTTGCGTATCAAACACCTTGATACACACAGGTTTTCCCTCTTCATTTTCCGTATGAATTTTCTTTTTAAATCTGTTTTTGTTACAGCTTATTACCCTTCCGGCAGCTTCTACGATTTTCTTCGTAGAGCGGTAATTACAAGACAAAAGCTCCGTCCTCACCGTAGGAAAATCCTTTGGAAAGTGCATCATAATTTCCGGCTTTGCTCCACGAAAGGCATAGATGGACTGGTCGTCATCTCCCACAATAAACAGGTTATTTTGGGGCGCTGCCAGCATCTTCACAATATCATACTGAAGCTGATTGATATCCTGAAATTCGTCTACCAGAATATACTGAAATTTCTGCTGCCAGCCCGCTAAAATATCGGCTCTTTTTTTCAATAAATCATAACAATACAAAAGCATATCATCAAAATCCAGCAGCCGTGCCTGTCTGCATCTATTGACATAAGTACAGTAAATTGTCCGGAATATTTCGTCCGGACAATTCTTAGAATAGTAATGCTCCAGAGGAATGCGGTTGTTCTTTACCTGACTGATTTCCTGTACCAGCCCTCGAAAAACTCCTTTTCATCCTCTATTTCTATTCTTTGCTTATAAATAATTTCTCTCAGCATATCATAGCGCTGTTCCTCGCTGATGATATTTTTCCCTGTCAAACCGTAAGCATGTCTTAAAATGCCGTAAAAAATACCGTGAAAGGTACCAAAGGTGACCCTCTGATAATTTTCTTTTACGCCGGATTTCTGACAAAGGGATAAAAAACGCTCTTTCATCTCTCTTGCAGCCGCCTTTGTAAAGGTAACCACCAGAATGTGCGCAGGGTTTACACGATGCTCTCTGATAAGCGCCTCCACTCTCCTTGTCATGGTGGTAGTCTTTCCCGAACCCGGTCCTGCCAAAAGCATCATTGGTCCTTGATTATGATGAATTGCTTTTTCCTGTGCTGCATTTTTCTCCATAAGATTAGCTTAATTTCTCGATTGCAGCTTTTATTCTTCGGATACTCTCTTCTTTTCCAAGTATCTCCAGAATTTCCGTAGCGCCTGCCGGTGTCATCTGTTTTCCGGAAAGTGCAGTACGGATTGGCCATAAAATCTGTCCGTTTTTATAACCGTTTTCTTTTGCAAATCCGCAGAGAAGCTCATACATTGCATCGTTGCTGTAATCCTCTGTTCCTTCTAATACCGGAAGGATTTTCTCTAAAACTTCTAATGAAATTTCAGGATTTGTTTTCATTTTCTTATGCGTATACATGGCAATGTCATACTCCGGTACTGCTTCAAAGAAGTCGATTAAATCTGCGATATCAGGCAGAACCTCTATTCTGGTTTTTACCATTCCTGCGATTTTCTTAAATCCAAATCCTTGGTAATCACCTGTTTTAAGTATGGAAGCGCCATTTCATAGAACTTGTCATCATCCATAGCTTTCATATATTCTCCGTTCATCCAGCGAAGCTTCTGAATATCAAATACAGCCGGTGATTTACTCATGTGGTGGTAATCAAATACCTTTACCAGCTCCTCCAAGGAGAAGATTTCACGGTTGTCTTCCGGACACCAGCCTAAAAGAGCCACATAGTTTACAATGGCTTCTGTTAAAAATCCCTGCTCTACCAAATCTTCGTAAGAAGAATGGCCGGAGCGTTTACTGAGCTTTTTATGCTCTTCATTTGTAATCAATGGACAGTGTACATAAGTAGGAATTTCCCATCCAAAAGCTTCATAAATACGGTTGTATTTCGGTGAAGAAGATAAGTATTCATTTCCTCTTACTACGTGTGTAATTCCCATTAAATGGTCGTCTACTACATTGGCAAAGTTATAAGTAGGATATCCGTCTGATTTAATTAAAATCAAATCATCCAATTCGTTATTCGGAACGGTAATGGCTCCGTAAATATCATCCTGAAAGGTTGTTGTGCCTTCGGTAGGCATGTTAAAACGGATAACATAAGGCTCGCCGTTAGCCAGCTTTTCTTCGATTTCTTCCTTGCTTAAATGCAGACAATGCTTGTCATACATAGCAATTTCTTTTTCTCCAACGCTGGATTTTAAAGACTCCAGACGCTCTTTTGTACAGAAGCAGTAATAAGCGTCTCCCTGCTCAATTAACTGCTTTGCATATTTTAAATAAATGCCCTGTGCATTTCTTTCACTCTGCACATAAGGACCGTAACCGCCGTCCTTGTCAGGACCTTCATCGTGTACCAGACCTGTCTTTGCAAGAGTTCTGTAAATAATATCCAGTGCGCCTTCTACAAAACGCTCCTGGTCTGTATCTTCAATACGAAGCATAAAGCTTCCGTCTTCATGCTTTGCAATTAAGTATGCGTACAAAGCAGTTCTCAAATTTCCTACGTGCATTCTGCCTGTTGGGCTTGGTGCAAATCTTGTTCTTACTTTACTCATGGTATTTCTCCTTATTTTTAAAACAGGGGTATGTGGCTTTCACCCTATACCCCATTACCATGAAATTATACTCGAACCATCGTCTATTTTCAAGTATTGTTTCCCGAAAATTCTCTCATTATTTCTTTTACTTCCTCGATTTTACTGCATTTCCACGCATTTTCTCCACAAAACAAAAGCCCATGCTCTGTATCTCCCACTGCTGCGTGCACCAGCGCTTCTGTAATGCAATAAGGAATATCCTTTCCCTTACAGCCTTCAATACACTGATAACAATGGGTTATTTTTTCCGGTTTTGTCTTTACCCTTTCAAGAAAAGCATTGGAAATTGCCCTTCCCGGCATTCCCACAGGACTGTCTACAAGAACAATATCTTCCTTTCTCGCCTTCAAATAGGATTCCTTATAACGCGTGTCCGCATCACATTCCTTTGTGGTAACAAATCGAGTCCCCACCTGCACTCCGTCTGCACCAAGGCTTAACGCATGCTCCATATCCTGTCTGTCAAAAATTCCTCCGGCTGCAATAACCGGAATTTTCGTCCTGCCTTTTGGCTGTATTCCTTTGCTTTTTCTACAATGCTTACAATAACTTTATCGTATTCTTCCTGTGTAAGCTGCTGTACCGCTTCCTTGGAAAATCCCAGATGTCCTCCTGCTTTTGGACCTTCCACCACCACAAAATCCGGATAGCGGGCATATTTCCGCTCCCATACTCTGCTGATTACGGTAAACGCCTTTAAGGAAGAAATAATCGGTGCAATTTTCACCTTGCTTCCTTTTACATATTCCGGTAAATCTACCGGAAGTCCTGCCCCTGATAAAATTACATCAACGCCTGCCAAAACAGCGTTTTTTACATACTCCTTATAATGTCTGGTTGCCACCATAATATTCGCGCCGATTACGCCGCCTTTTCCGATTTCTTTCGCCTTTGCAATCTCTTTTTTTAGCGCACGGAAATTTGCTTCTAATGGATTTTTTAAGAAATCAGGCTCTCGAAATCCAATCTGTGCCGTGGATATCACACCCATTCCACCTTCTCTTGCCACACTTCCCGCAAGCTTAGAAAGGCTGATACCCACTCCCATTCCGCCTTGTATCACCGGAATTTTCAGTTTTAAATCTCCGATTTCCAATGGATTTATCATATTTCCTCCCTTACATTCGCCGAAATCTGTTGTATCTGTGCTCTGCGATTTCTTCTCCTGTCATGCCTTCCATTCTTCTCAAAAAGTCTTTCATTCGCTCCTTCATATCTTTGCACAGAACAGGAAGATTTTCTTTTGATGCCGCTGTTTCCTCCGGTATTACCTGCTCAATGATGCCAAGTTTTTTCAAATCCTCCGCTGTAATTTTCATTACCTCAGACGCTTCTTTCGCCTTTTTACTGTCCTTCCATAAGATAGAGGCAAAGCCTTCCGGCGACAAAATCGAATAAATGGCGTTTTCCAGCATCCACACTTCATTGCCTACGCCAAGAGCCAAAGCCCCTCGCTTCCCCCTTCTCCGATGACAATGCTTAAAACAGGTACTTTAGCGCTGCCATTTCCAGCAGATTTCTGGCAATGGCTTCTCCCTGTCCCCGTTCCTCTGCTTCTACACCGCAGAAGGCTCCCGGCGTGTCAATAAAGGTAATAATCGGACGTTGAAATTTCTCTGCCTGCTTCATCAGACGCAAAGTTTTTCGATATCCCTCCGGTGAAGGCATCCCGAAATTTCTGCCGATATTTTCTTTTGTATTTCTGCCTTTTTGAATTCCGATGACCGTTATCGGCTGTCCGTCTAAAAGCGCCAGACCTCCTATAATTGCACCGTCATCACGAAAAGCTCTGTCTCCGTGAAGCTCCATAAAGCTGTCAAAAATTTCCTTTATATAATCAAGGCTTACCGGTCTTTTGCTGTCTCTTGCTGTCTGTACCCGCTCCCATGCAGTCATTTCTTTCGTTTTTTTCCTTCTGGTATCCTGCAAAATTTCTTCTTTGGAAAGAACAATATTGGAGAACTGACAATAGCCCTTCTGTCTTTCATGAAGCTTTAAAAGTCCGGACAAGGTCTGCTTTAAATCCTCTCTTTTTACAATCCCGTCCAGTATGCCATGCTCTACTAAAAACTCTGCTTTTTGAAAGCCCTCAGGCAGCTTTTGATGAATAGTCTGTGCAATGACACGAGGTCCCGCAAAGCCGATTAATGCCCCCGGCTCTGCCAGAATAATATCTCCCAGCATGGCAAAGCTTGCTGTCACTCCTCCTGTCGTGGGGTCTGTAAGAACAGGTATATATAGAAGTCCTGCATCACTGTGCTTTTTAACAGCCGCCGAGGTTTTTGCCATCTGCATCAAAGAAACAATTCCTTCCTGCATTCTGGCTCCTCCCGAACAGCAGAACAATACCACCGGCAGCTTCCTTTTTGTAGCTTCTTCAAAGGCTCCGGTAATTTTCTCCCCTACGGTATGCCCCATGCTTCCCATTAAAAAGCGGGCATCACAGACTCCCAATACCACCGGACTATTCTCAATCCTTGCCTCTCCGATACACACTGCTTCATCCAAATGTGTTTTCTCTTTTAAAGCTGCAAGCTTTTCCTCATATTCCGGATAGTCCAGAGGATTACAAAGAGGAAAGTCCGTATACCATTCCTGAAAGCTGTCCTTATCTGCCACCAATTTTATTCTTGTTTTGGCTTTCATACGGAAATATCCCCCGCATTTTGGACATACATAGGATGCTCCTACTACATCTTCTTTGTAAATCATTTCACCGCATTTCGGGCATTTCATCCAAAGCCCCTGAGGCACAGAGGGAGCGGATGTTTTTTCTTCTGTCTGCTCTGTATCGGATGTTTTTTTAAATAATTCCTTCCATCTGGACATCTGCTAAATTCTCCTTATATCGAATAATGTTTTGGTATAAAATCTGTGGTAATTTTCCCCTCTATAAAATCCTTTTGCTGCAAAATATCATACTGGAAATCCAGATTTGTCTCAATTCCTTCAATGATTACCTCGCCCAGTGTGCTTCGCAGCTTTGCAATAGCAGAGGCTCTGTCCTTATCATGAACAATGACCTTCATAATCATAGAGTCATAGTTGGGCGGTATCTGATACCCTGCATAAACAGCCGTATCCACCCGCACACCGTTGCCTCCGGGAATGTGTAAATGTTCAATCGTTCCTGGACAGGGCATAAAGTTTTTCCTTGGATTTTCTGCATTAATTCTGCACTCAATGGCGTGACCGTTCGGAGAAATATCCTCCTGTGAAACAGAAAGAGGAAGTCCTGCCGCAATTTGAATTTGCTCTTTAATTAGGTCTACTCCCGAGACAAATTCCGTCACCGGATGCTCTACCTGAATTCTGGTATTCATCTCCATAAAGAAAAATTCACCGGACTCATCCAAAAGAAATTCAATGGTTCCTGCACTTTCATATCCCACTGCTTTGGCTGCTTTTCTGGCTGTCTCCCCTAATTTTTCTCTTATTTTTTCTGAAATTGCACAGCATGGAGACTCCTCAATCAACTTCTGATGGCGTCTTTGTATGGAGCAGTCACGTTCTCCCAGCTGCACCACATTTCCGAATTTATCTCCCAAAATCTGTACCTCTATGTGTCTTGGATTTCTCACATAACGTTCAATATACATGGTATCATCGCCAAAAGAATTCTTAGACTCCTGCTGTGCCATAAGGAAGTTTTCCGTAAAATCTTCTTTCTTTTCTGATACACGCATGCCTTTTCCGCCACCTCCCGAGGACGCCTTTATCATAACCGGAAATCCAATTCTCTCCGCCTCTGAAAGGCCTTCTTCCACTGTATAAACAGCTTCTTTTGTCCCCGGTATCACAGGCACACCTGCCTGCATCATGGTCTTTCTTGCTTCTGATTTATTCCCCATTTTTTGTATAATTTCAGGAGACGGGCCGATAAAAGCCACATGACATTTCTCACACATCTGTGCAAAGCGGCTGTTCTCTGATAAAAATCCAAATCCCGGATGAATTGCCTCTGCCTTTGTGGCAATGGTTGCGCTTAAAATTCTCTCCATATTCAAATAACTGTCTTTGGAAGAAGCCGGTCCGATACACACTGCTTCATCTGCAAGCTGAGCATGCAGAGCATCCTTATCTGCCTCAGAATATACTGCTACCGTTCTTATTCCCAACTCTCTGCACGCACGGATAATCCGCACTGCAATCTCCCCTCGATTTGCAATTAAAATCTTCTGAAACATAGACACTCCTATCCCACCATAAAGGTCATTTCTGCTGTCACCGTTACTTTTCCGTGCTGGTTTTTGGCAACTGCTTTTCCAATTCCCACAGGACCTTTTTCTCTGATGATTTCAACCTCTAAAGTCAGCACGTCCCCCGGCACGACCTTTGTCTTAAATTTTGCAGACTGTATACCGCCAAAATAAGCAGTTTTCCCTTTGTTTTCCTCCTTACTTAAAATTGCCACGGCTCCTGTCTGCGCCAGCGCTTCAATCTGTAAAACTCCCGGCATTACCGGCTCATTGGGGAAATGTCCCGCAAAAAAATTCTCATGATAAGTCACACATTTTTTTCCCACAGCTTTTACACCCGGCTCTAATTCCTCTATGGTATCTACCAGAAGAAAGGGATGTCTGTGAGGAATAATTTCCATAATTTCCTTTGTTGTAAGCTGCATCATATTCCTCCTACGCAATCACAAATAATGGCTGTCCATACTCTACCGTATCCTCATTTCCAATGAGAATATCCTCTACCACGCCATCGTATTCAGACTCAATTTCATTCATAAGCTTCATAGCTTCTACAATTCCAAGCACCTGTCCCTTCTTTACGGTATCACCTTTTTTTACAAAGGTTTCTGCCTCCGGTGAAGGAGCTGCATAGAAGGTTCCGACCAACGGAGACTTCACAGTTTTTCCTGTGATTGCTGTTGGTTTTTCCTTAATTTCTTCTTTGATTTCCACTGCTTTTGGAAGAAATTCCACTGTTTTTCCCTGTTTTTCTCCGCCTCGCATGGAAATCTTCAACGCACCTTCTTCAAAGGAAAATTCTGATAATCCCGACTCTCCTACTGCATGAATAAGCTTTACGATTTTATCAAATTCCATGTCTTTCTTCCTCCTTATTCAAAACGTTTTATGAGCAGGCTGGCATTATGTCCGCCAAATCCAAGAGAATTGCTCAAGGCATATTCTATTCTCTTTTCTATTCCGTTTTCTGTAATATAGTCTAAATCACATTCCTCATCCGGTACCTTATATCCTGCTGTTTTATGAAGATAACCTTCCTCTAATTCCTTTACGCAGGCAATAAATTCCACTGCTCCTGCTGCCCCCAGAAGGTGACCGATCATGGACTTTGTAGAATTGATTTTCAATTCTTTGGCATGGTCCTTGAACAGGCTTTTGATTGCTCTTGTTTCAAACAAATCATTGTGGTGGGTGCTTGTGCCATGAGCATTGATATATTCGATTTTCTCAAGCTCCACACCTGCTTCTCTTATGGCATTTTCCATACATCTGGCTGCTCCCTGTCCGTCCTCCGCAGGGGAAGTAATGTGATAAGCGTCACTGGTTGCACCGTATCCCACAACCTCTGCCAGAATTTTTGCCCCTCTTTTTTTTGCATGCTCCAGCTCTTCCAAAATAACTACGCCTGCGCCTTCTCCCATGACAAATCCGTCTCTTTCTTTGTCAAAAGGAATGGAACATCTTTTCGGATTTTCTGAAGTAGAAAGGGCGATAAGAGCAGAAAATCCTGCAATTCCCACCGGTGTAATGCTGGCTTCTGTACCTCCTGCCGCCATGATATCTGCATCTCCTACCTGAATAGTTCGGAAAGCTTCACCGATACAATGAGTGCCGGATGCACAGGCAGTTACTACGTTAATGCTCTTTCCTTTCAGCCCAAACTGTATGGAAACATTTCCTGCCGCCATATTAGAAATCATCAGAGGAACCATTAAAGGATTGACTCTTGCCGGTCCTTTTTCCAATAATTTTTTATGCTCTCTTTCAATGGTCTGAAGACTTCCTATTCCTGAACCGATAGAACATCCCACTCGGTATGGGTCTTCCTTTTCCATACAAATTCCTGCCTGTTCCAGCGCCTCTTTTGCTGCTGCAACTGCGTACTGGCAAAACAATTCCATACGCTTAGCAGCCTTAAAGTCCATGTAATCTTTTCCCTGAAAGCCCTTTACCTCTGCTGCCAGATGCACTTTGTATTCTGTGGTATCAAATTTCGTAATTTCTCCAAAAGCTGTTTTTCCTTCTTTTAAGCCTGTCCAAAATTCCTCCACATTCAATCCCAAGGGTGTTACCGCACCCATTCCTGTCACTACTACTCGTCTCATGTTTCCTCCTATATGCTCATACCGCCGTCTACACAAAGCACCTGACCGGTAATATAATTTCCCTTTTCTGAAGCCAGAAATGCCACAAGTTCTGCCACATCCTCTGCCTTTCCAAATCTCCCCAGAGGAATTTGTTCGCAGGCATGTTCCTTAACACTGTCTGAAAGCACCTCTGTCATCTCCGTCTCAATAAAGCCCGGCGCCACAGCATTTACGGTAATTCCTCTGCTTGCCAGTTCTCTTGCCATAGTCTTGGTAAGGCCGATTACTCCTGCTTTGCTGGCGGCATAATTTGCCTGTCCTGCATTTCCCATAACGCCGGAAACAGAAGAAATATTGATAATTTTTCCGCTTTTCTGCTTCAGCATCTGTCTGGCACTATGGCGAATTGTATGGAAAGTTCCTTTTAAATTCGTATTTAAAACAGCGTCAAAATCCTCTTCCTTCATTTTCATAATCAGACCGTCTCTTGTAATTCCTGCATTATTTACCAGAATATCCAGATGTCCGTATTTATTTATTACGTTGTTTATCATTTCCTGACAGGATTCAAAATCGCTTACATCACAGCCGTAAGCCTCTGCTTTTCCTCCTGCATTTTCAATTTCTGCAACCACGCCTTCTGCTCTTTCTCTTGAGCCGTTATAATTTACAACAACTGTTGCTCCTTCCTTTGCCAATGTCAGGGCAATCTGTCTTCCAATGCCTCTGCCTGCTCCTGTTACCAATGCAACTTTATTTTCCAACACTGTTTTCCCTTCTTTCTTCCAGCTTTTCTGTAACTTTCCAAAAATCTTCTACTGTCTGAATGTTCATTACCGTTACATTTCGATTGATTTTCCTCATAAATCCGCTTAACGTTCTGCCCGGTCCGATTTCCACAAATGTATCTGCACCGTTTTCTATCATAGTTTCCACGCACTGCTGCCAGCGTACAGGAGAAGATACCTGCTTTACCAAAAGCTTCTTGATTTCTTCTTTTTCTGTAACCATCTGCGCTGTCACATTGGAAACATAGGGAATTTTTATCTCTCTCAAAGGAATTTCTTCTAACACCTTGGAAAGCTTTTCTCCTGCGCCTGTAAGCATCTCACAATGGAAAGGACCGGAAACCTGTAATGGCAAAATTCTCTTTGCTCCTGCTTCCTTTAACTTTTCAGATGCCTTTGCCACAGCCGCTTCTTCCCCTGTAATCACAATCTGTCCCGGACAGTTATAATTTGCCACTCTGACTGTTCCCTGCGTCTCTTTACAAATGTTTTCAATCAATTCCGCTTCCATTCCCAGAACCGCAGCCATAGCGCCGCCTGTGGGAACGGCTTCCTGCATATAAATACCTCGTTTTCTCACGGTATAAAAAATATCCTCCAAAGACATTGCTCCTGATACCAGCAAAGCACCGTATTCTCCAAGGCTTAGACCTGCTGTCATATCCGGATAAAAGCCTTTTTCCTCCAGTGCCTTAAAAATTGCCGCTTCCACGGCTGTCATGGCAATCTGCGTATATTCTGTAATTGAAATTTTCTCATTTTCTTCAAAACAAATTTTCTCTAAATCCAGCTTGGAAATTTCTGCTGCTTTTTCTATGGTCTGCCTGCAAATCGGAAATTCTTTATAAAAATCTTTGCCCATTCCAATGTACTGTGCGCCCTGCCCCGGAAAGATAAATGCCAGCTTTCCCATCGTCTATCTCCTTTGCATTTAAAATATTTTGTATATCAAACTATTTATCTAAAAAATGAGAGTATTACATTCCATGCAAATGATGAGCAACACTCTCATATATCTTCTTATTCTTCTACACCTTTTGTTTTAAGTAGTCAATAACAGCTCCCACTGTTGTCAATTCCTGTAATTCCTCAGATGGGATATCTACGGAATATTCATCCTCCAAAGCCATAACCAGTTCAAATAAATCCAGAGAGTCTGCACCTAAATCTTCCTTAAAAGAAGTTTCGAGCTGAATGCTTTCTGCCTCACAATTTAACTGCTCTGCAATAATTTCTCTCATTTTTTCTAACATAACCTTCATTCTCCTTTTAAAAACTTATTAAATTCCCCTGTAACGGGATTTCTTTCTGTTTAATATTTTGATGTTCAAAGTATATATTCTTTCCCTTTATTTGTCAACCCTTATTTCGCAAATTTTATCTCTCTGGAAACACTGAGGGCAATCCCCATTTCTGCCATCAGGAACATAATGGACGTTCCTCCATAGCTGAAAAACGGAAGGGTAATACCGGTTGTAGGTATCCAGTTAAGCACAACACAGATATTTAAAATCACCTGTAAGGCAATGTGGATTAAAATGCCGCTGACCATCAAAGAGCCGTAAAAATCCGGTGCATTCTGAGCGATAAAAAACAGACGATACAGCATATAGCCAAATAAAAGTAAAACTACCATACCTCCGAATACGCCAAGCTCCTCACAAATAATAGAGAAAATCATATCATTTTGGGCTTCCGGCACAGGGCCAAGCTTCTGCACACTGTTTCCCAGTCCCTTTCCGAAAAAGCCGCCGCTTCCGATAGCATAGAGAGCCTGCATAATCTGATAGCCTCCCTCAGAAGAATACTTCTCAGGATTTAGCCATACAAGGACTCTGGCAAGACGGAAATTTTCTACGTTATCCATGTCCAGCGTCATCTCTCCCAAAGTAACTTGGAGCATAATTCGAGCCAGAACTACCAGAACTGCCAAAATTCCTCCCCACATTAAAAACAGACGTTTATTTGGATGAGCAATAAAAATCATAATAACCGTAATCCCGGCAATAATCATGGCTGTACTCAGGTTTTCTGTAAGGTAAAAGGCTGCCGCCGCCAAGCCCAATCCATAAGCCAGCAATTTTAAAAGTCCACGTCTTGTGGTAATTTCACGTCCCATTTTCATAATCAGACATGGAATAAAGATAATTGCAGCAATCTTTGCCACCTCTGCCGGCTGAAACTGCAACGCCTGTATTCCGAACAGCTTCAACCACCTTTTAGCGCCGTTTACTTCCTCACCCCAAGGCGTAAATTTTACCATTGCCATTAAAAAAATAGAAAGCCAATAACTCACCTTGCCTACATAATAAAGCACATGATAATCAAATTTTGAGACAAACAATGCTGCCAAAAGACTTACAACACTGATAATTGTCTGCTTTGTAAAAAAGTTCATATCGTTGCCGAATTTTACCTGCGCCGTATAAGCGCTGGTGCTGTAAAGCATAACTAATCCGAAGCAAATCAACAGAATTACCACTGCCACCAGATTAAAGTCATAATATCCGGACTTTGCAGAACGTTTCTTCTTTTTTCTCCCTGCCATTTATTTCCTCCCACTAAAAACGAAAAGCATACTTTAGCAATTCCACATATCCTGTACTGCTGCCGCTTTCCCGGTTCTGCACCTTACGCACCATAATCGGATCATCTGTAATAATATTATCCACGCCCATATCCAGCATGCGTTTTGCATCTCCTTTATAATTCACCGTCCACACATGTACTTCTTTACCAAGTGCATGTGCCTGCGTGACAAATTTTTCATCTACGTAAGTGTGTTTTACGCTGAAAAAATCAGCCGCTTCCATCCCCTGTACACCGCCGTAGGTCATGGTCATAATATAACCTGTTCGAATTTCAGGGGCTGTTTTCTTGATTTGTTTTAGGAATTGATAATTCATGGACGTTACCACGCAGTGGTCTTCAAAATGATTTTCTTTAATTGCACGAACCACCTTATTTACAATCCCCTTATTTTTACCATTATACTTAATCTCGATATTTAAGTCCAGTCTTCCTTTGCAAAATTTCAAAACCTCTGTAAATTCCGGTATTTTCTCTCCCCTGAATTTCTTATGAAAGCTGGCTCCCGCATCCAGCTTTTCGATTTGCTTTAAGGTCATATCCCAGACATTTTTCTTGACTCCGGCTGTCCTTTTCAAAGAGTCGTCATGCAAAAGAATAAGCTCGCCGTCCTTTGTTTCCTGCACATCCACTTCTGCATATCTGCACCGCTGTCTATGGTATACTGTAAGGCGCTGATGGTGTTTTCCGGCGCTTTCCATGCGCCGCCTCTGTGGGCTGTAATTTCCGTATCTGCTGCCAAATGGCTCAGTGTCGTATCGTGATTGATAACCAAAAAGCCGAAATAAATCCCTTCCAAAAGGACAAATAAAGCAGTAAGAAGACCTGCTGCTTTTCTTCTTCCCAGCTTCGAATACCAGAAATACTGCTCCATTTTTTTATAAAAAAGATGTTCCTCCTCGTCCTTGGGCTGTATGTGAAATTTGGTATATACCGTATACACAAAAGCAATGCTTCCAATCAACTGCACGCCTCCTGCATAAATTCCGAGAGCCATGTTCACATATTCACTGTAAATAAAAATACTGCTGATTTTCACAGCCTCAGGCTTAAAGAAAAATACACCTGCGGCAAGAATAAGCATCACAACGCTATACGTTATCAGAATAAACAGCAACATAAAAACATGCAGAAAACAAAAATCCAGTAAAATTCTTTTCCAATGGGTTCGAAATAATTTCATACCGCTTAGAAATCCCTGCCAGTTCTTTTTCTTTTCTAAAATGCAATAAGGCAATGCAAATACAAACAAAAAAGAAATCAGAAGCAATACACCTAAAAATCCATAAATCAACATCGGTGATTTTATCTCTTTATAAATCTGTCTTGCCGTAAACTCTAAAATTTGAATATAAGAAATTTCTCTTACCAGAAAATACGCTGCGAGAAAAGGACCTGAGCAGGCCGCACACACCAGCCAGCTCACCTTGCTGTGTCGAAAAAAGGAAACGGTCTTCTTTATTCCCAGAATAAAAAAATCTCCCGCATACAGCTTCTTTTCCTTTGCAGAATACACAAAACCACACAGTAAGGCTGCCACCTCAACAAAGTAAAAAATCAAAATCACCAAAAATACCAACGCCAGAAAAACAACGGATAAAGGATACTGCAAAAACTCCTTATAATTTTCTGCGGTAAGGTAACTGAACCCTTGCTGCTTTAAAGAAAAGTCCACGAAAAAGCGCACCAGCTGCATAACCAGAAAAAAACGTGGCAGCACGATAGCCTGCCTCAAAAATAAGCAGACTTCTGATATTATATCTGATTGTTTTCCATGTCTGTTTCAAAATTTTTTTCATGTATCTGACCGCCGTTTCTCATTCATTCGTGCCTTGTTAGTGCTTATTCTATCAAAAAGCTTACGACTTATGCAAGGGAAAGAAAATATCTGTGGATATTTCAAAACTCTTTTGGTAGAATAAGATATAAAAATACAGGAGTCTCAAAACATGAAATCAAAAAATACAATCAAAGATTTTTCTATTATTACTTTAGGAATGTTTATCGTTTCCGCCGCTGTGTATTTTTTCTTAATTCCCAGCGAAATTGTAGTGGGAAGTATCTCCGGCTTGTCATGGTACTGTCTCAGCTTTTGGGTATTCCCATTTCCCTGATTACCTTCATTTTAAATGCAGTTCTGCTGGTTATCGGATTTATTTTCATCGGAAAGGATTTCGGTGCAAAAACCATTTACACCTCTATGCTGCTGCCGGTTTTCCTCTGGATTTTTGAAATGCTGTTTCCGTTTTCCGGCTCTCTTACCCAAAATCAGGTGTTTGATTTAGCAGCTTATATTTTAATCGTAGCTTTGGGACAGGCGCTTCTGTTTCATGTCAATGCCTCTTCCGGAGGACTTGATATCGTTGCCAAAATCATGAATAAATTTATGCACATCGAGCTTGGAAAAGCAGTTACCTTAGCAGGGCTTTTCACTGCAATGACCTCTATTTTTGTCTATGATGTTTCCACTTTAATCATCAGTATTCTGGGAACTTACGGCAACGGTCTTGCCGTAGATTATTTCATTGACGGCTTTAACAAACGAAAACGTGTGTGCATTATATGCGATAATTACAAGGACATTCAGGACTACATTTTAAATGATTTGAAACGTGGTGTAACTCTTTATACGGCACAGGGCGCTTACGATGAAAAGCATCGCACAGAACTGGTTACTATTCTTGCAAAACAGGAATACCGCCTGCTTTTAAACTATCTGCACACAGCACAAAAGCAGGTATTTGTAACGGTTTCCACTGTAAATGAAGTCATTGGGGAATGGAATAAACACAAGTAAGCTTGCCTTACTTCACCCAGAAACTGATGCCGATAGCAGCCAGCAAAATCCATCCTGCATTTCCTGCTGTTTTGCAGGATAATGTAAGCTTATAAATTATCCAAAAACAAAGAATGACACTGACAATAAAAATAAGAATGTCCAAAACAAGAACATGTGTCCCTAAAATCGCCGTATAAAAATAAAAAATGCCGGTAATAGACAACGAACCGAT
>ENA-OQIC01000355-OQIC01000355.1-human-gut-metagenome-genome-assembly--contig:-NODE-355-length-20679-cov-1.772723_pt1 | contig 20679 bp, 26 predicted proteins | sample MGYA00242572_ERZ504736 | MGnify/ENA primary metagenome ERZ504736 (study PRJEB26092, sample SAMD00036201) | human gut metagenome | host: Homo sapiens | study: EMG produced TPA metagenomics assembly of...
GTTTTGGGCTGGAATGGTTGGTAAGCGCAAACTGGGCGATACGGCAAACGGCATTAGGTTCATGCATTGTGGGGGTTCCAGCCAATAAGTGATTGGAACCCCACAATGCATTCGTATCGTAGTGGCGTTTGCCGGATTGGGATCGTCAGCTGATCACACGCATACGGATCGTGCCTTCGATGGCTGCGAGTTCGTCCAAAGCCTTCTGGCTGGGGCGCTGGGCCACATCGGTGACCACATAGCCGATTTCGCCTTCGGTGCCAGTGCCTGTGCCGCGATGTTGATATTCTCTTCTCCGAGCACACGGTTCACCTTGCAAGTACGCCAGGCAAATTCGCGTGAAGATGCGCGATGCGGAAGTTCGAACGAATATCAGACAGTGTGATCTGCGGAAGATTCACGGACAACATGGTGGATCCCCTGAACCAATAATCCTCAAGACGCTGTGAGACGAACTGTCCGATGGACTTCTGGGCTTCAAGCGTAGACCCGCCAATATGCGGGGTCAGAATCATATTGTCTTCATCCGCAAGGCTCGTCAAAAACTCGTCGCCGCTCTTCTTCGGCTCGACAGGGAACACATCCACTGCGGCGCCCGAAATGTGGCCGGAGTCCAAATGCTTCTTCAGAGCGTCCAAATCAGCCACAAAACCGCGGGAAAGATTGATGAAGATCGAATCCTGCTTCATATGCGCGAACTGGTCCTCACCGAAGAAACCGGTATTGGACTTGCGGCCATCGACATGCAGTGTGACCACATCGGACTGTTCGAGCAGTTCGTTCAGCGTGGAGCAACGATGGGCATTGCCCATGGCAAGCTTCTCTTCAATGTCGTAGAACACCACGCGCATGCCAAGTGCCTCGCGATGACGGAAAGCTGAGATCCGATATTGCCGTAGCCGATGATGCCGAGCGTCTTGCCTCGCACTTCATGAGAGCCGGAAGCAGACTTGTCCCACATACCGTGCTTCATATGATGGGTATGCGCAGGAATGCGGCGCATCAGGCAAATGATGTCGCCGATAACCAGTTCCACCACGGAGCGAGTGTTGGAATATGGGGCATTGAACACGGCGACGCCGTGCTTGCCGCATAGTCGAGATCGACTGATTGGTGCCGATGCAGAAGCAGCCGACGGCCGTGAGCGTCGGACGTGCGTCGATGACTTTGCTGGTCACGCTGGTTTTGGAGCGAATGCCCAGCAGATCAACGTCTTCCAAGGCGTCGATGAGTTCATCTTCGTTGAGGGCGCCCCTGAGGCACTCGACTTCGAAGCCGTGGTCACGCAGTGACTGTGCCGCGTCAGGATGAATATTTTCAAGTAACAATGCTTTAGGCATGGTTCCTACCTTATAGCTTGAGCAGTTTTTCGTCTGCATTTGTCCGGACTATAAGCAGACGTTGTGTCGGTCTGGTCATGGCGACGTATAAATCGGCTGCGGCCACAATGCGTGAGGGGCATTCTCCTCGATGCTTCCCGGCTGCACCACCATCACTGCGTCGTATTCCAAGCCTTTCACCATTTGCGTGGAACAAACGGTGACCTGTTCATCCCAAGAGCTCTGCGCATCGAGACGGTCGAACTCCTTCGCCGTCAATGTTTCGCGAAGCTGTTCGTACACCCGCCTGCGCAACGGCTTGACCATATCGTCAGGTGCGATGATGGCCACGCGTCCGGTGCCATCGGAGGAGACGAATGCGCGGACCAGATCGACGGTCTGCTGTGCCACGGCATCGGCAATCAGACTGTCGTCGGCCAGAGTGAGGCGCTTGACCGAATCCGGCACGCCACGCACCGCATTGACGGTGGAGATGTACAATCCCTCCGTTGCCGCGAAATCACAGGCGAGCTGCGACACTTCCTTCGGATTGCGGTAATTAATCGTCAATTCGTTGAGTTGCCAATTGTGGGGTCCGAACAACGGATCATCATACGCCGCCACGAACGGGTGCCGCCCAATGCGGAGGTTTGCGCAACATCGCCCACAATGGTGAACGAACGCGACGGGCAACGGCGGATGAGCATGCGCCAATCCATGGCGGTGAGTTCCTGAGCTTCATCGACAACGATATGCCCATATGTCCATTCACGGTCTGCGGCGGCGCGCTGCGCGGTGAGTTCCGCGTCCATCCCGTTGATATTGTCGACCAACATCTGCGAAGTGACGATGCCGGAGCCGATGCCAGCTTGAGCCAGCGTATCTTGCGCGAACTGCTCCTCCTCGGCGCGCTTGGCGTCCAACGCCTTTTGGCGGGCGACCGCTTTGGGGTCGGGGCCAAGCAGTTCCATGGCTTCATCCAGCAGCGGAATATCGCTGACGGTAAACGGCGACCCTTTGGGGCGAACCAATGCTTCGATATCGCGTTCCTCAAGCCATGGTGCGAAGCGACGAAGCTGCTGCGGCTTGCAGAACAGTTGGTCGATAAGCCATTCGCCGGTCATCGGCAACCATGCGAGATTCAACGTCTTGCGCAAGGTGTCATTCATGCGCAACTGCTGCATCACATCCGTCAACTCCGCCTGCTCCGGCTCGTAATCAAGCTTGTCCACATAACGGTTGCGCATGGCGATCAACATGCTATGCACGAAGTTTCGCGTGCTTTGTTGTGCTGCTGTCGCGTGCGCTTGGCATCGGTGATGGCCTGTTCGATATCCGCGCGCACGATGGGCACTGCGAATCCGTTGATGCGGATCGACGGCAATGATGCGGGGACGCGTTCTCGTGCGGCAACGGCATTGGCGATGGCTTTGGACATACGACGTTCGCCCTTCAATTTCGCGGCGAACGGGTTGTCATGCGCCGTCGCGATCACGCCGGGGATCAGATCGGCGATGGTTCGGCTGACCACTCCGGTCTCGCCGAGGGAGGGGAGCACCTGATCGATGTAATGCAGGAAGGTTGAGCTCGGTCCGACCACGAGCACACCGGAGCGTTCGAGCATTCGCCGATGCGTGTAGAGCAGATATGCCGCACGGTGCAGCGCCACGGCGGTTTTGCCGGTACCCGGTCCACCCTGCACCACCACGGCCTGGTTGAGGTCGGCGCGAATAATGCGATCCTGCTCGGCTTGGATGGTTGCCACGATATCGGTCATCTTGCCGGTGCGCTTGGCGTTCAACGATGCGAGCAGCGCGCCTTCGCCGGTCAGAGTGCCGTCCGAAGACGCCTGCCCGACCTGGTCGGAGTGCACATCGAGCACCTCGTCTTCAACGCCGACCACTTCACGGAAGCTGAGTGTGATATGGCGGCGCATTACGATATCGCCATGATTGGAAGGCGTCGCTTCGTAGAACGGACGTGCCGCGTCGGCTCGCCAATCGGTGAGGATCGGCTCGTGGTTTTCGTTGGACAGTCCGATACGCCCGATGTATCTGTGCGCACCGTGGACATCGTCGAGTCTGCCGAACACCAGGCGATCTTCGACGGCACGCAGCTGGGTGAGGCGATCCTCGTACATGGTGGCGAAGGAATCGCGTTCGGTGCGTTGCGTGGGCGATCCGTGCGAGCCGGCAGCACGCACGGTGTCGAGACGGGCACGAGCTTGGCCCGCAGATCATCCAAGCGGCCGTACGCGCGGCTGACGGCCTGTTGTTCTTCACGCAACTGGGCGGAATAACTCGACATCTGCAATCCCTTCCTCACAAAACTTAGGCACTCCAATGTACCCCGAGGCTTCTACGAAAACCGACGAGGGCGAGTGCGACATAGCGAAGCAGGATGAATTTACGGTAGTTGATTTGATGCCATTCGTTCAATGTGGGGAAAATCAACCTCAGCATTTGCTGATTTTTTCCATTTATGTGGGGATTTATGGTGATGCGTGGGGTAAAGTGGGGAAAGAGTTTTGGGTCTAGGTGTTCCCGCGCATCATGTAAGGAGGTGTGGCGATGGTTCAAAGCGTTGAAACCGAGCCCTTCTCCGACGATGGTTCGACGCAAGCGAGCGGTGTGATGGCTGGACTGCCTCCGCTGCTGTTGGGAACATACACTCCAAAAATCGACGCCAAAGGACGTATGGCATTGCCTGCAAAATTTCGCAGCCAGCTGGGACCGGGCATGGTGATGGCCCGTGGTCAGGAGCGATGTGTCTATCTGTTGCCCCAATCGGAATTTCGCCGGATCGCATTGCAGATCCAGCGCACATCCATGGGAAACAAGGCTGCACGTGATTATTTGCGTGTGTTCCTTTCCGGCGCGGTTAATCAGGAGCCAGACAGGCAAGGACGTGTGCTCGTGCCGCAGATGTTGCGCGATTACGCGAATTTGGGAAGCGACATCGTGGTGATTGGCGTGGGGACCCGAGCGGAGATTTGGAACAAGCAGGCATGGGAGGAATATCTCGCCGAACAGGAGCAGGGATATTCCGATATTGCCGATGACGTATTACCGGCGGTGGAATTCTGATGACAGATGTAACGACCATACATCAGCCAGTGTTGCTGCGCGACTGCGTGGATCTGGTGGTCCCGGCGTTGGCGAGGCCAGGGTCGATTGCGGTGGATTGCACGCTTGGTTTGGCGGGGCATTCCACGGCTTTTCTCAAAGCGAGTCCGCAAGCGCGTCTGATCGGCATCGATCGAGACACGGAGGCGCTTCGCTCGCCACGCAGCGAATGCGGATGGAAGGTCTTGCCGACCGCTTCATACCCGTGCACGCCGCATTCGACGATTTCGCGCAAGTGCTTGATGATCAGGGGATCGACCAGGTAAACGCCGTGTTCATGGATTTGGGATTGTCGAGTTTGCAGATTGACGAGACGGAGCGGGGATTCTCCTATTCTCACGATGCGCCTTTGGACATGCGTATGGACGTGACCCAGCCATTGACCGCCGAACAGATACTTGCTGAATATTCGTTCGCTGATCTGGTACGCATTTTCCGTACATATGGTGAGGAACGCTTCTCCAAGCAGATAGCCCGCGAATCGTGCGTAGGCGTGAGATCGAACCATTGACCACATCGGGGCAGCTCAACCGATTGGTGGATGAGGTTGTGCCGCAAGCGCACCGTCCTGCGGGAAATCCCGCGAAACGTGTGTTCCAGGCATTACGTATTGAAGTCAACGGCGAGCTCGACAAATTGGCGGGGACGCTACCGCAGATCGCCAACCATCTCGCGGTGGGAGGGCGTTTGGTGGTGGAGTCGTACCATTCGCTGGAAGACAAAACCGTCAAAACATTCATGAATCAAGGTCTGAAAACTGACGTGCCTGCGGACATGCCGGTGATTCCGCCGGATATGATGCCGTTCTTCAAGGAGCTTACGCGAGGCGCCATCAAAGCCGGCGACGAGGAAATCGCCATGAATCCGAGGTCGCTTCCGTACGATTGCGTGCAGTGGAACTGACCAGACCAATTCCCGAACGCTGGCGAAAACGATTCGACCAAGGCAATGACTACGCAAGCATGAAACGACAAGGAAGGAGGGGCTGAACGTGTCCGCACCAAGAACGATCGCATCAAACGCGGCTCCCGCAGGACGCCGGGACCAAAACGAAATCGCAGGCACCACTCGCCCTGAATTGCATGTCGTCAAAGGAACACGTGCCGAAGGCAATGGTGTCAAGCGGGGAGTCGAACAGCTCATCACATGGACTCGCACCAGAAGCACCCCATTGCTGCATTTGGTCATTGCTGTCGTTTTCCTTGGAGTCTGCCTTGTGGGATCCTTGATGCTACGCACCCAAATGGTGCAACATTCCTTCGAAGCGAACCAGATCGAGTCGAACATCACCCGTTTGACGCAAGACGTGGAAGATGATCAGACCAAGCTTGACGAGCTTGAAGCCTCTCTGCCAAGCAAAGCCGAGGAAATGGGCATGGTACCTCAAAAAGGTGCCTTGACGATTGATCTGAATGGCTATCAGCCAAGCGGAGACGACGTTCAGTGAATCCTTTTCGCAGCACGTACGCGCGTTTCCATAAGAAGCTGGTTACAAAAACCATGGCTATCGGCGTCATTCTGGCGCTGATGGGCACGGCATGCCTTATCCAATTGGCCACGTCCAGCTGGTCAACGGCAAAAGCATGGCGCAGGCCGCGGCGCAAAGCCGAACCATCACCGTGACATTAAAGGCGAGTCGCGGCAAAATCATGGACACGAACGGTTCGATCCTCGCGCAGAGCGTGGAACGATACACCATCATCGGCAATCCCGAGGAGGCGCAGGCCTTCACGCCAACAACCTGCACCAAACAGACTGGAGACAACTGCCACCAGATCGACGGCAAACCGGTAGGTGCCACAGGAGCCGCGGCTGTGGCCAGGCTGCTCGCTCCGGTGCTGGACATGGATGCTACCGAATTGGGCGCCATGCTCTCGGGGACAGGCCAATACGCGGTGCTGAAGAAAGACGTGACGCCGGCGGTTAAACGCAAAATCTCCAAGCTCAATTTGGGCGGTATCGTCTATGCGGAACTCAGCAACGAACGCATCTATTCCAACGGAACCTTGATGGGGGCGTTGCTGGGAGGCGTCGATAGCGAAGGCAAAGGCGTCGCCGGTATCGAACAAATGGAAAACAAGACGCTGACCGGCGAAGATGGATACCAGGTCTACCAACAAGGCAACAACGGCGTCGAAATCCCAGGAACCATGACCGAATCAAAAGATGCGGTCAATGGATCCGACATCACACTGACCATCGACCACGACGTGCAGTGGTATGTCGAAAAAGTACTGAGAGAAAGCTGCGAGAAATACAGTTCGCCATGGGGAATTGCTGTGGTGCAGGACACTCAAACGGGGGATATTCTCGCGCTTGCCGACAGTGACGAGATCGAAGCCGGCAGTGATCAGGCGAAGATGACGGTTTCCAGGGCCGTCAGAGAAACGTTTGAGCCTGGTTCCATTGGCAAGGTCTTCACAATGTCGGGCATGATCCAGCTTGGATTGCATCAGGCGTCAGACAAATTCACTGTGCCGGACCATATCACGGTGAACGGGCAGACCTACAGCGATGCGACCACTCACGGTGACGAACGCTGGACTTGCGGGCATTCTCGAGCAATCGTCGAACGTTGGCATGATCATCGCAGGAGAGAAGATGTCTAACGAGCAGCGATACGATTTCATCAGAAAATTCGGTGTCGGCCAAGACAATGGCTCGGTCTTCCTGGCGAATCGGATGGTTTGCTATATTCGGCCGATCAATGGGATCTGCGAACCCAGAACACCGTGTTGTTCGGCCAGGCTTACGCGACCAATGCGCTTCAGCTGACGAATGCGGTTGCCGTGATCGCCAATAAGGGGTGTTAAGAAGCCGCAGCGCATCATCAAGACGATCAGCGATGCCGAGGGACATTCCGAAGAGCAAAAGCCCGGGGGTGAGGCGACGCGCGTGATTGACGAGCAGGTGCCTCTCAGGTGATGAACGCCATGGAATCCGTGTCCGACCATTACCAGTTCGTCAAGGTGGATGGTTATCGTGTCGCAGCAAAATCCGGTACGGCGGAAGTCGCTGGTGCCGATGGCAGACTGTCGTCAATTATCAGTGATTATTCGGCGATTATTCCCGCAGACAATCCTCGCTTTGTCGTCACGGTGGTTCTGAAGGAACCGCAAAGCGTTTTGGGTGGTCTGACGGCAGGTCCGGTTACCGCGGAGATTGGTGAATTCCTTATGCAGAAGTATGAAGTGCCGGCGTCAAGTCCGCGAACTGATGCTATTCCAGTAACTTGGTGAGTATGCGAGTATGAAGAACGGAGGGCGGAAAGATGAGCGCGGTCAGTGAGTCCATGAACAGACGAATGACATTGGGTCTGCTTGCCAGCAGATATGGCTTTGACTTGGATCCTACGTTTGCCACTGAAGTGACGATCACGTCCATTGCAGACGATATCGATTCGGTGCGGCCGGGATCGTTGTTCATGCCGTCCGCACCGGTGGATGAGCAACAGTTGCGTCAGGCTCAGGCGCTTGGCGCATATGGTGCGGTGGTACCTCATGCGTTGCGTGGTAAGACGGAAGGCATACAGATTCCTGTGATCTATGCCGAGCCGACCGCACAGCAGTTGGGTAGCTTGCCAGCGAATTGGCGGGTAGCCCGTCCGATTCGTTGGCGGTGTTCGCCGTGGCGGGAAACGATGCGCAGGCGGTGGACCAGGGAGTGAGGGATCTTGCTGATTTCCTGCATATGCTTGGTAATCCGGTTGGTGTGATCAGCTCGGGCAACTCGCAATCGTTGGAACGATATCTCGATCTGAACTATCCATTGTCGATTCTTGACGTGCAGCGTACGATGGCTGTGTGCGCTGAAGACGGTGCTGCTGCTGTGATTCTCGCTTTGAGCGAGGAGACATTGAAAGACGATGCATTGCAGTCGGTAAGTGTCGATGTGCTTGGTTGCGATGACAATGGTCTAGGCGAAGCCGAGATCGTCAAATCGGTTGCGCGATTCGGATGTACCGTCGGAAAGCGGACCCATATCGCCGTCCGTACGCAGGAATCCGATGTGCTCGCATCGCAAGCGGCAGTGGCATACGGGCAGACGAACAGCAGCGCATTGTCGCTGTCCATATCGATGGTGCTTGCGGCGGGTGTACGCAAGGCCAATATCAAAAGCGCGTTGCGCGTATCCCGAGATCTGAACTAGTTTCAATCAGAACGGATACGTAAAGCACACACACGATAATCGTAAACAACATGAACAGTAAACGGAACAGCAACACAGAGGAGAAATCACAGTGAGCAGCCTGACCATGATGCCAATGAGCTTGGAGGAGATCGCCCAGGCAGTTCAGGGACGGCTGATTGCCGGCACTGCGGCAGTGAATACGCCGGTGGCCACCAGCGCATTCACCGATTCACGGCAGATCGTTGAAGGTTCGGTTTTCGTAGCGATTGCCGGAGAGCGTGTGGACGGTCACGATTACGTGCCGCACGTGGGCGCTCAAGGTGCCGTTGCCGCAATAGTCGACCATGAGATCGCCGACGCCGGTGTGCCTCAGATTGTGGTGGAGGATACGGTGTTGGCCTTGGGGGCATTGGCCAAGCACAATATCGAGCGCGTCGCGCGCTAGGGACTCCGTTTACGGTGGTCGGCATCACCGGTTCCGTCGGCAAGACCACCACCAAGGATCTTATGAAGGCGTTGCTGTCTCATATGGGACCAACAGTTGCGCCGGTCGGATCGTTCAATAACGAAATCGGCCTGCCCCTGACCTCGCTCAAAGTAAATGCCGAAACTCGTTTTTTGGTAGCGGAAATGGGCGCCAACCATGTTGGGGAAATCGCCAATCTGACGTCGCTGGTACCGCCGGACATCGCGGTTGTGCTGAAAGTCGGCGTCGCTCATCTGGGCGAATTCGGCTCTGCGGAACGCATCGCGCAGGCCAAGTCAGAAATCATTCATGGCCTCGTTCCTGGGGGTCTTTCCGTGCTGAATGCGAACGACGAGCATGTGGCTGCGATGAGCGCCTTGCTCCGGGCGACGTGATGTGGTTCGGACTTCCGAATGGTGATGGTGGCAATCCTGCGATCACCGCTCAGCATGTGCGTTGCGACGAGTTGGATCATCCGTCCTTCACTCTGGAAAATGGTGATGGCGAGCATGCCGAAGTCACCTTGGGCATCTGCGGTCAGCATAATGTCATGAATGCGCTTGCCGCCGCTTCGGTAGCGATGCGTTTGGGCATGTCGATTGGCGAGGTCGCATCAGTATTGTCGGATGTGACGACCATCAGCCCCATCGTATGGCTGTTTCCACCGTGAACAAGCAGGAAACGTCATTCACGCTGATTGATGATTCATTCAACGCCAATCCTGATTCCATGAAAGCTGGTCTTGACGGATTGCTGCGTTGGAAGGCTGGTTCCGAAAGCCAGCCATTCCGTATTGCGGTGTTGGGCGCCATGCTTGAGCTTGGTCCGGATGAAAGGATTTGCATGTTGGTATCGGCCGGTATGCGTTGGAAGGTGGGGTTGATGCGCTGCTGACGGTTGGCAGTGCATCCGATGCCTCTCTGGACGCTCTGGCAGGTGCCATGGCTGACGGCGCATCCTTGGCGGGAGACGCTTCTCACGTCGATTGGGTCCACGATATCGATGAGGCCGATCGTCTTGTGACGCGACTCGCCGTCGAACATCCAGGTGCCGTGGTGCTGCTTAAAGGTTCCCACGCTTCTGGCTTGAGTGCTCTGGCTGAACGTTGGCAGGCCCTGGCTGCACAATAGAACAAAAGCATTTAGCAAGATTTGAATAATCGAATAATCGACGTTATCTGAAGAATGTCTGACTGAAACGGAGAACATCAGGTGATTTCGCTCATCATCGGAATTGTGGTGTCGCTGGGTGTGACGATTGTGGGAACCCCGCTGCTGATTCGTTTGGTACACAAGCTTAATTACGGCCAGTACATACGCCAAGATGGTCCGAAGTCCCATCTGGTCAAGCGTGGCACGCCTACGTTGGGTGGCATGGTCATCAATCTGGCGGTTGTGTTGGGCTGGGGCTCGTCGGCGTTGTATCGCTTCATCACCAGGGGAGAGGTACCGTCATGGTCGGCACTGCTGGTGCTGTTCGCCATGCTGTCGATGGGTATGCTGGGATTCATCGACGATTTCGCGAAGGTTCGCAAAAAGCAGAGTGAAGGTCTGACAGTCAAAGGTAAATTCATCGGCCAGTTCATTCTTGCCACCATCTATGCGGTACTGGCGTTGATTCTGCCGACGAAATCCGGTTTCCCCAGTGCGCAGGCCGGCATGAGCTTCATTGAAAAGCCGTTTTTCAGTTTCGAGTTCGCAGGCAAAGCGTGGCCATCGTGCTGTTCGTGATTTGGGTGAACTTCCTGATGACCGCATGGACCAATGCCATCAACCTGACCGATGGCCTTGACGGATTGGCCGCTGGTTCTTCGATGATCGCATTCATGGGATATGCGGTGATTGCTTTGGGAGTTTCTACCATCTCAAGGGCTCGGGGCATGAGCTTCGCCTACGCGGTGTCCGATCCCCTTGACTTGACCATCATCGCGGCCTGTACGGCGATGGCGTGCTTCGGATTCCTGTGGTACAACTCCAATCCGGCATCCATTTTCATGGGAGATACCGGTTCTCTAGCGCTTGGCGGCCTGTTCGCGGCCATGTCCATTGCCACGCATACGGAATTTCTGGCGATTATCCTTGGCGGCCTGTTTGTGATTGAAACCATGAGTGATGTTATTCAGGTTGGCTATTTCAAAATGACACGCAAGCGTGTGTTCAAGATGGCTCCGATCCATCATCATTCGAATTGAAGGGGTGGCCGGAAGTCAAGGTTGTGATTCGCTTCTGGATGATTGAATTGCTGTTTGTGTTAGTCGCGTTGGTGATTTTCTACGGCGATTGGGTTGCCCGTTCCGGTCTGTGACGGCTGTTGCATTCCGTTGATATGCCGAACGGCTGCAACACGACTGTGACATGTAAGGAATATCAAGGCATATGAGGTTTCGACAATCGAAGGATGATGGATATGGATATGAGCGGTAAGACCGTGATTGTGGCGGGTCTTGGAGTTTCTGGACAAAGCATGATGGAAGTATTGGGTTCCCGTGCCGAAAAAGTGCTTGGTGTGGATGAAAAGAAGCCCGATGCTGATTTGCACTCCTTTGATCGCATCGACTGGGATCATGTTGATTTGGTTATGACTTCGCCGGTGTTCAATCCGAGGACTCCGTTTATTCTTGAGGCGCAACGTCGTGGCATTCCTGTGATGAGTGAGGTTGAGCTTGCTTGGCAGCTGCGAGTGAATTGCGATTCCACCGGAGAACCAGCGCAATGGATCGGCATCACCGGCACCAACGGCAAAACTTCCACTACGGAAATGACTTCGGAAATGCTGACGGCTTGCGGTCTGACGGCACCGGCTGTTGGCAACATCGGCAAGGCGGTGTCCCATGCCGTAGTCGATCCGGCAAATGATGTGCTATGCGTTGAGCTGAGTTCCTTCCAGTTGCATTTTACCGATTCGCTGGCTTTGGATTGCGCTGCGATCACCAATATTGCGGATGATCATCTTGACTGGCATGGCGGCATTGATAATTATGCGGCGGATAAGGCGAAGGTCTTCCACCGCGTCAAGAAGGCTTTGGTATACAACGCTGATGACGAGCGTGTGACTAGGCTGGCGTTCGCCGCCGAGACGGCGGAAGGCTGCCGCAAGGTCGGATTCACTTTGTCTGAGCCGCAAGATGGTCAGATCGGTGTGAAAGACGGCTGGATCGTCGATATGTCCGGCATCGCAGGTGGCAAGCCGGAACGCCGGAGCAGGTTGCCAAGGTGTCTGAGTTCACGCATCTGACTGAGCCTGATGGCACGGTGTACCCGCATTTGCTTGCCGACGCGTTGACCGCATTGGCGCTGGTGCTGGGGCTTGGTGCAGACAAAGAAAAAGCTATCGCATCTCTGCAACAATTCACGCCAGGCGGGCACCGCATTCAGACCGTCGCCACCGCCACCACGCAAGATGGGGGCAGCATCCGTTTCGTGGATGATTCCAAAGCGACCAATGCACATGCGGCCAAGGCATCGCTCAACAGTTTTGCAGACAAATCCGTGGTATGGATCGCTGGAGGATTAGCCAAGGGCAGCCGTTTCGAACAGTTGGTGGCAGAACAGGCGCACACCATCAAAGCTGCGGTCATCATCGGCAAAGATCAGCGGCCTATCTTGGACGCGTTTGCTATGAGCGCTCCCGACATTCCGTTGACCATCATCGATCCGGCAAATAATGATGTCATTATGGAACGGGCTGTCGATGCTGCGGGTGAATATGCCCAATCCGGCGATGTGGTGCTGATGGCACCTGCCTGCGCGTCCATGGATCAGTTCAAGTCGTATGCCGATCGTGGAAACCAGTTCGCGCAGCAGGCTCAGCGTTGGGTGAATGAGTATGGAGAAGCCTAGAACCAAGCAGAGTGACGGTACCCGTCAGAGGAGGCAGACTGCTGCTGAAGGACGGGTCGACGATTTTCGTGGTTATGTCGGTCTGCGAAGTCTGCTTAATCCGATTTGGTGTTTCACGGGTTTAGGGTCTCTGTGATTATCCTCACCATTTTCGGTGTGATTATGGTGTTTTCCAGCTCTTCGGTGAATATGATCGCCAATGGCCAATCTCCGTGGTCGCAAGCGATTAAGCAGGGTGGATTCTGCGTTCTCGGACTTATTGTGGGTGTGGCCTGCATGATGGTTCCGGCGGAGCTTATCAGAAAAGTCAGTTTCGCTTTTCTATTTGTCGCCCTATGCTTGCAATCGTTGACGTTTACTCCGTTAGGTATTGATGTTCAGGGCAATAAAGGTTGGATTGGCGTTTTTGGATTTACCTTCAGCCGGCGGAGGTCGTCAAGCTTGCGCTATGCGTATGGCTGCCTCGGGAGCTGATTGACGCGCAGAAGCAGATAAAAAAGGTGGAGCCGTTCAAGGCGTATCGCAAGTTGATTGTGTGGCTTGGTCTTGCATTGCTGTTGGTTGTGGGTGGCAAGGATCTTGGTACGGCCATGATTCTCCTTGCGATTGCGGGAAGCGCGTTGTTGCTGGGAAATTTTCCTGGCAAATGGCTGGCTATTGTGGCATGTGGCGGTGTGGCTTTGGTTGGCGGTCTTGTTATCAGCAGTCCGAATCGACTTGGTCGCATCATGGCTACGTATCAGACTTGTTCCACAGCCGATATGCAGGGTGTCTGCTATCAGGCGGTGCATGGCAAATACGCCATGGCTTCCGGAGGCTTGCTGGGTGTTGGGATCGGCAATTCCGGAGAAAAATGGGGATATCTTCCGGAAGCGCACAACGACTTCATTTTCGCCATCATTGGTGAGGAAACGGGTTTCGTTGGCGCTTCGTTGGTGATTCTGCTGTTCCTTGTGCTTGGATGGTGCATGCTGGTGGTGGCCATCCAGGCACATGACAGATATATCACTTTGGTGCTGGCCAATATTACCGTGTGGATCGTCGGACAGGCGTTTGTGAATATTGGTGTCGTGGTGGGGCTGTTCCCCGTGATGGGTGTGCCTTTGCCTTTCGTGTCGGCCGGTGGTTCGTCGTTGATTCTGTGTTTGGGTGCCGCGGGCGTGACCATCAGCATGATGAAACAGCAGCCGCAGATTCAAGCGGAGATTCAGCGTGCCTGAAAAGCTACTATTGCCTGCAGGGTGCTGTAGCATGCGACGGCACCCAAACGTAGATGAAATGTGAGTATCCTTGCGAGCATCGGTATGGCGCATGGTGTGCCGGGATGCCGTGGACTAAGCTCGTGCATTATGAGCAATCAGAAGCATATCGTTCTAGCCGGCGGTGGCACGGCAGGTCATGTCAATCCTCTGCTCGCCGTGGCACATGTGATTCGCGAGCTTGAGCCGGATGCCGATATCGCGGTGGTGGGCACCGCAGTCGGTTTGGAACACGAGTTGGTTCCGCAAGCGGGCTTCGAGCTGGAAACCATTGAGAAGGTGCCCTTCCCCCGTAGGCCCAATATGGCGGCATTGAAGTTTCCCGCGCAGTGGAAGGCTGAAACGGCCAAGGTCCGGGACATCCTCACCCGTCACGAGGCGCAGGTGGTCGTCGGATTCGGTGGATACACGTCGGCTCCCGTGTATGCGGCTGCGCACAAGATGGGCATTCCGATTGCGATGCATGAGCAGAACGCCCGTGCTGGCATGGCCAACAAGCTGGGCGCACGCTGGGCGTCCATGATCGGCACCGCGTACGCGCAAACCGGTTTGAAACCACGCAAGGGTGTTGAAGTCGAACGTGTGGGATTGCCGTTGCGTGCTGAAATCGCGGCAATAGCCGAAGGGATGGAACATGACCGTGCAGCCACAAGGCAAACGGCTGCAGCACAGCTGGGAGTCGATCCGAACCGTCCTCTGGTGGTGGTGACCGGAGGATCGTTGGGTGCTGTGAACGTGAACCGTGCGGTGGCGGCTTCCGCCAAGGAATTGCTGGAACATGCGCAGGTGATTCACCTGACGGGAAAAGGCAAAGACGATGAGGTGCGTTCGTTGGTGTCGGTGAGTGCTGGAGAGCAGGTGCTTGGTGAGCTTGGACCAGAACATGTCAACGACGGTGATTATCGAGTCGCGCCTTACCTGGAACGTATCGATCTTGCGTTCGCTTGCGCTGATCTGATTATCTGCCGCTCCGGAGCGGGCACCGTTTCGGAATTGACTGCTTTGGGACTTCCTGCGATTTATGTTCCATTACCGATCGCAACGGCGAGCAGCGTTTCAACGCTCAGCCGGTTGTCGATGCGGAAGGTGGCCTGATGGTGGCGGACACTGACTTCACTGCCGAATGGGTCAAACGTCATGTGCGAATCTGCTAGCCGATTCGGATGCGCTTGCCAGGTATGGCGATAACGCTTGGAAATACGGTATTCGAGATGCCGCCGAAGTCATGGCTAGGCGTGTGCTTTCCATGATTGACGAAAGGTAAGCCGTAGCGACGGCAGATGCGGTCCGTCGCATTTGACGTCGCGTTCCAAATCTCACCCATGATTGGCTAAATACGAGACCATGGGTGAGACCATAATGGAACAAGCTAAACACAATATGCAAGAGGAGCAGTCGTGACTGACAACCAGCGTGAAGCCGGTACCATTATTCTTGATCCAACCCATGTGTCATTCAGCCAGCAGGAAGGCGTGAACGATCTGGGAGCCACCCATTTCATCGGCATCGGAGGTGCAGGCATGAGCGTACTTGCCGAGATGCTGCACGAGCAGGGCGTTGAGGTGGATGGCTCAGATCGTGAGCCCAGCGCCAAAACCGATCGTTTGCAGGGGCTTGGTATTGCCGTCGAATTCGGGCAGCGCGAGGAAAATGTCGAAGGCAAACAAACTATCGTTTTTTCCAGCGCCATCAAGCCTGACAATCCGGAAATCGTCGCAGCACATGCGGCAGGCGAACGCATCGTGCACCGCAGCGACATTCTTTCGTTGCTGATGAACACGAAACGTGCGGTAACGGTTGCGGGAGCCCATGGTAAAACCACGACCAGTTCCATGCTCGCCCATATTCTCACCCATGCCGGTGAGGGAAATCTGGCTGATCCAAGCTATGCCATTGGCGGATCCATCCAAGGCAAGGACGGCATGATGCTTGACGGAGCCATGCAGGCCAAGGCGATGTGCTTGTGGCGGAAGCCGACGAATCCGATGGAAGCTTTGCCAAATATCATCCGGAAATCGCGATTGTCACCAATTCCGAAGCTGACCATCTCGACCATTATGGAACGCAGGAAAACTATCGAGCGGCTTTCGTGGACCATGTTCAGCACGCCGTCAAATCGGTGGTGATGTGCGGTGATGACGAAGGGAATCTGGCTGTGTTGCGCGCTCTTGATGCGTCTGCGGCAGCACATACGGTCGTGTATGCGACGCGGGATGCGGCTTCGTTGGGTGATCTGAACGGTGCGGCGTTCGTGCATATCGAATCGGAAAGCGAAAGCGTACAAAGCGGTGCCGAACATTTCACCTTGCATGTGCCTGCGGGACTGCTGTGCGAACAGGAACGTATGGTTCCCGTAACGCTCGCCGTTCCAGGCATTCACAATGCGCGCAATGCTTCCGCGGCGATTATCGCGGCCGCATTGTTGGGGGTCGACATTGAGAAGGCCGCCGAAGCGGCCACGTCGTTCCTCGGCGCCGTCCGTCGCTTCCAAGTGCGCGGCACCGGTCAGCCAGGTGACCGTCGTCGACGATTACGCGCATCATCCCACTGAGATTTCGGCTTTGCTGGATGCTGCCCGCCGTAAATATCCGCAGTCGGCGATTCGTGTGATTTTCCAGCCGCACTTGTTCTCTCGCACCAAGTTCTTCGCGGAAGCATTCGCGGAGGCGCTGGCCAAGGCGGATGATGTGATTGTCACGGGCATTTTCCCCGCACGTGAAAAGCAGGAGGATTATCCGACGGTCGGCCCGGACACCATTGTGGATGAGGCTCTCAAGCTCGACCACACGCCTGCCGAGGATTGGATCCGTGGGGTGGAAGACATGCACACTGCGGCGCAGATGATGGTGATGCGTGCCCATCATGGTGATGTCATCTTCACCGTTGGCGCGGGTGATATCACGCAGATGGACGAGGTGATATTGCACGCGCTTCAGGCTCATCGTTGGGATTGTGAGGGCTGATGGCGCGAAGGGTCGTCAGCTCCGGCACGGGTTCGGATGGTTCTGCAACGACGTTTGAAAAGCATGTGTCGCACGGCAGGACCATCCAAAGCCGTAATCATTCCGACTCCCCAGCTCAGTCTCAGCCGAAGGGTCGTTCCATTGCCGGAGGAACGGGACGTTCGTCGTCTTCCGTGAACCATGCGCAGGCGGAAGCCGGAATGGAGCATGGAGGCAAGAGCAAGACGAGTCGTTCCCGGTCGGGTGACTTCGTGGATGCGCGCAATCTTGCAGGTGAGGATTTCGTTGCGAAGACGTTGGAGGAAACCACTGGCACTTTGGGGGTGGCCACCGCCCGAAGTGGTTGATTTCAGCGCGCGTTTGAAAGAACGACGTAAGGCGAATACGCGTGTTGTGGCGATGCGGGCCTTCGTGTCGGCCGCGGTTGCGGCCGTCGTGGTGGCGTTGGCATGGTTGTTTTTCTTCTCATCGTTGTTTCGTCTTGAACCTGGCAATATTTCCGTTGTCGGGGCCAACGAATGGGTGAGCGAGTCGCAGGTATTGGATATTGCCGGTCAACAGGCCGGTAAATCGATTCTGCTGGTATCGAATAACGATGTGGAGAAGAAAATTAAGGAGATACCGGGAGTCACTTCCGCGCAATCCACGAAGCAACTTCCGAACTCCCTTGAAGTGACCATCAAAGCGCAAAAGCCGGCTGCGATGCTTAAAACAGGTGAAGACAGCATGACCGCGGTCGATAGCAAGGCTCGTATATTGAATTCCGTCAGCGGTGCCTCCGTGGATGGAATTCCCGCTATCGAAGTGAAGGATGTCGATACGAGTCTGAGTAACCGCTCCATTAAGGAGGCACTGAAGATTCTGAGCTCGTTGCCTGAGTCGATGCGTAACTCCATTACTAAGGTGACGGCTGAAACTCAGGATTCCATTACTACGGAAATCAATGGGGGAGACCGCGTGATCGTATGGGGTGACTCTTCCGATCTTAAGTTGAAGAAAGCTGTTGTCGACAAGATCATCAACGATCCAAATGTGATCGGAGACAAACACAACGTCGACGTGTCCGCGCCTCTACGGCCGATCATCAAATAGTGGTGAAGACGTGGCTGAAAATAGGAGAATCGCATACGCTGAGTAATCTGGTTTGATATACGAAGAACCCCGGTTGCCTTGTGCAGTGACCGGGGTTCTTCGCGAATAGGAGGAGAAAAAAAGGAGAAGTTTTATCATTGCGTGCCGTCAGGCGTTCGGATTGGCCTTCATTGCCGGAGCGACGGAAACCGCCGGATCGAGACGCGGGATCAGTGTGCACTGCGTGGCGTGGTACAGGTCGGACTTGCCTGGCCAGACGGTGCCGATGACCTCGTTGTCCTTGTTCAGCTGGTGGAACCAGGAACCATTCTCGTGGTCGATTAGGTATTCGTCGATGTACTTCCAGAAGATGGCATACCAGTCCTTGTACACCTGCTTGCCGGTGACGGTGGCCAGCGTGGCGGAGGTGTTCACTGATTCGGCGAGGGTCCAATGCATACGGTCGGTGACGACGGGCTTGCCGTTCCAATCGGTGGTATAGGCCAAGCCAATGGTGCCTTCGGCGTTCCATGCGTCGGAAAGTGCTTGGGTGAACAGGTTCTCGGCTGCTTCGATAAGCTGCTGTTTGCCTTCTTCGGAACGCTGCTTGGAGCTCAGCGCATACTGGGTAATGAGACGAGCCCATTCAATGCCATGGCCTGGGGTTGCTCCGTACGGCTTGAACTGATCGTCCGGCTTGTCGTGGTTGCATTCGAGGTCCGGCTGCCAGTCGGCAGTGAAATGCTCTGGAATGCGCCAGCTGTTGTTGGACGCCCAGCCGACCACATGGTCGATGATACGGCCCGCACGCTCGCGGTGTTCCTCGTTGCCGGTCACATCGGCGACGGCGAGGAACGCTTCGGTGGTGTGCATGTTGGCGTTGATGCACGGTAGGAGTCAAGCTTAGTGAATTCCGTGTTCCAAGTATCGACGGCCAAACCGATCTCATCATCCCAAAAATGCTTGTCGTAGGTTGCCAGAGCCTCTTCGAGCAGCTCGTCAGAGCCCGGACGGCCGATAAGCTTGGCGGAAGTGGCAGCAAGAATCACGAAAGCGTGAGCGTAACAGACCTTGCCTGTTTCATGTGTGGAGCCGTCTGCGGAAATGGACGGATACCATCCGCCGTTTTCATCGTCATGCAGCGGACCGCGTAGACCGGCGATGGCCTTGTCGACCAGTTCGGCTGCACCTGGCTCGCCATGCAGGAATCCCAAGGAATACACGTGTGCCATACGGCAGGTGATCCACGTGTGGATGCTTTGGGTCAGATCAGGATTGCCGCTATCGTCCAGCCAATAGGAGCCACCCTGCGGGGCGGGGAAATTGTGTCCGAAATGCAGGAGCTCGTTGGTTTCCGCCTCGAGCAGGGCGTGGTTTTCTTCGGAGCCGAACACGTAGGCTTCGGGAGAGTAAGTGCAGGTCATCGATCAAGTCCTTCCTTGACGTCGTCTGCTGTGACGTGATAACTAGGTTGATGTATTAACTATGTTAACCACTTAAGCGGTTAATGCAAATCGACACACGGAATTTGATGGTGGGATTCTGATGATTTGTGATGGGGAGAGCTGGATTTTTCGTATGTTGATTTGACGAGGTTGTCTTGTGAAGAGGAGTACCTAAAACGTACCTTGCATGCTGTTTAGGGTGGTAGACAGATGGAACTTGGAAGAGATTAAGCAAGCCGGAGGAGGGATTTTTGCCCACATTTTTTAGAACATCCGGCACATCGGGGGTAATTTGGAGTAAACCCAGGAATCTTCGAAAACCGTTGGAAATACAAGAAAAGCCGCCATTTCTGGCGGCTTTCAACTCGTGGAGATGCGGGGAATTGAACCCCGGTCCGATAACCGAACCCTCAGTCTTCTACGTGCGTAGTCTGCTGGCCGTGCGGCGGTTTTTCTGCTCCCATCGATATCGCAGACAACTGATGGCGGGCATATCTACAGTAAAAGTCCCTTGCCGGCCCTGTGGCTCAGTCGACAAAGCAAGTCTTCTAAACGACGCTCAGCATCCTTCCAAAGACGAGAAGGAGTGAACGGAGCGGCTGCTCACTGGTTAATCCTGGCGCGAAGCTCAGGCAGCGAGAGCGAACTCAGTGCGGTTAGATTTAGCACTTATTCTTTTGTAGGGGCATCCACGAGCGGACCCTACGTTCTCGGCACGCTTCCCTGCGACGAACAGGTCACCGTCGAAACCGATCATCCCCAATCTTGAATTATCAAGCACCCGGTGCAAGACCGGACTTTTCAAGATATCATGGAATGTCAATAAGTGCAAATCATCTACCGTAATTCTTGCGCTGTGAGCGAAGCCAAAGCTTAAACTGATAGCCACTCACAGCTTGACGTGAATACCGAAATAATCCATGACCAATTCACAGAACATCATATTGGCCCAGCTGAACCACGGACGGGTATAGGAGTTCGGGTCGTTCGCGTCAAAGCTTCATGCATGAGATGCGTGCCGGCGTCGGCGGCGACAAGTTGATCAAGAATACGTTCTTTTC
>ENA-OQIC01000356-OQIC01000356.1-human-gut-metagenome-genome-assembly--contig:-NODE-356-length-20648-cov-1.579699_pt1 | contig 20648 bp, 27 predicted proteins | sample MGYA00242572_ERZ504736 | MGnify/ENA primary metagenome ERZ504736 (study PRJEB26092, sample SAMD00036201) | human gut metagenome | host: Homo sapiens | study: EMG produced TPA metagenomics assembly of...
GGGGTTAACGGCTAAAGAGGCGGCTTACGCTGCTTGATAGAGGGTATGGATAAGAGTCTGGGCGATTGATGGACTGGTTGGAGAAGAATGGCGAGGCGGATAACACGATCGTGATCTTCATGAGCGATAACGGTGGTCTTTCCAGCGAGCCAGATGGCGTGACGGCGAGATCCATACGCAAAACTATCCCTTGAACAGTGGTAAAGGCTCCGCCTATGAGGGAGGAGTCCGTGAGCTATGATCGTGCGTTGGCCGGGGGTGGTGAAACCGGGAAGCAAATGTGATAAATACTTGATTATCGAGGATTTCTATCCAACTATCTTGGAGATGGCAGGCATAAGGGGCATAAGACCGTACAGCCGATAGATGGCGTCAGTTTCATGCCTTTATTAAAAGGTACGGGAGATCCTTCCGTGGGACGTAGCTTATTCTGGAACTGCCCGAATATATGGGGTAATGACGGGCCGGGAATCGGTCCGACTTGCTCGGTCCGTAATGGAGACTGGAAACTGATCTATTATTACGAGACGGGGAAGAAGGAATTGTTTAATATCCCGGAGGATATAGGGGAACATAATGACGTGGCAAGGCAGCATCCCGATATCGTAAAGCGTCTGTCCGGGGAATTGGGTACGTATTTACGGAAAGTGGACGGCAACGTCCGTCGTTTAAGGCGACAGGCAAACCGGTTCCTTGGCCGGATGAGATATAATAATTAAAAAAGAAAGAGCATATGGAGTTTTACAAAGCGGAAGAGAATCGCTATGCGGATATGATATATCGGCGGTGCGGACGGAGCGGTATCTTATTGCCGGCCGTTTCCTTGGGATTGTGGCACAACTTTGGTAGTGTGGACGTGTTCGGTAATTTTATCCAGATCGCTCACGCCGCATTCGATCATGGCGTGACTCATTTCGACTTGGCGAATAATTATGGCCCGGCCTACGGATCGGCGGAGGAGAATTTTGGCCGGATATTGAAGAAGGGCTTGGGCGTTTATCGGGATGAGCTGATCATCTCTACGAAGGCGGGCTACGATATGTGGCCGGGACCGTATGGGAACTGGGGAAGCCGTAAATATTTAATGGCTAGCTTGGATCAGAGCTTGAAACGGATGGGACTGGAATATGTGGATATCTTTTACTCCCATCGTCCGGACCCGGAGACTCCGATCGAGGAGACGATGGGGGCCTTGGCTGATATCGTCCGGCAAGGAAAGGCTTTGTATGTAGGTATCTCCAACTATGACGCAGACCAGACCCGTAAGGCCTTGGCTGTACTGAAAGAACATAAGGTGCCTTGCTTGATTCACCAAGCCCGCTATTCGATGTTCGATCGTTGGACGGAACCGGATTTATTGCTTGTATTGAAGGAAGAGGGTGTGGGTATGATAGCGTTCTCGCCGTTGGCGCAAGGCTTGCTTACGGATAAGTATTTGCGTGGAATCCCGGAGAATTCTCGTGCGGCGAAATCGACCGGCCATTTGCAGACCTCTCAAGTTACCCCGGAGCCGTGGAAAGGCCCGTAAGCTAAACGAGGTAGCCGCCCGCCGTGGACAGACCTTGGCGGAGATGGCGCTCGCTTGGTTATTAAAGGACGAACGGGTAACTAGCGTATTAATTGGCGCTAGCTCTGTCGCCCAATTAATGGATAACCTGAAGGCGTTAGATAATATCTCTTTCTCCGGGGAAGAATTGCAGGAGATAGAGAACATCTTAATATAACGTGAATCGTATCCGATTGTAGAGACGGGGCGTGCCCCGTCTCTACAACTTGTACAAATTTTAGAATAAATGAAACCGTTCTTATATCAAGTAGCGTCTCTTTTTTACGAGAAATGGGAGGCGGAGGTCAGTCGTCTGGCCTTTGTTTTCCCAAACCGGCGTACGGGGCTTTTCTTCCAGAAATATCTCTCGGAGGTAGCCGATACCCCCCTTTTCTCTCCGACAATCCTTACGATCAACGATCTCTTTATCCAGTTGAGCGGAAAACAATCCGCCGACCGGATCAGTATGCTTTTTATCCTGTACGACATCTACATCCGCCAAAGTGGTTCCACCGAGACTTTCGATGAATTCCTGTATTGGGGCGAGATGTTGCTCAACGACTTCGACGATATCGATAAGTACATGCAAATGCCGCATGCTATTCAGTAACGTGACAGACCTACGGGAGATAGAGAATGATTTCGATTTCTTAAGTGATGAGCAGATCGCCGCTATCCGTAGTTTTTGGTCCAGTTTTATCCCCGGGGCGATACGCCGAACCAGCAACAGTTCTTGGCGGTTTGGCAAGTGCTATACGATCTCTATGAGGAATTCCGTGCGACCTTGGCCGCCGAGGGAAAAGGCTACGAGGGCATGATCTTCCGGGAGGTCGTGGAAAGTATGGAACGGGGTGAGTCTCCGGATTTACCTTACGAGCAAATTGTCTTCGTCGGTTTGAACGCCTTGTCCGTATCGGAAGAACGTTTCTTAGCCCAGTTGCAGAAGCGGGAGATAGCGGATTTCTATTGGGATTATGTATCCGATAAGGTAACCGATCCGGATAATAAGGCCTCTTATTTCGTCTCCCGTAACCTGAAGAGCTTCCCTTCCTCGATGAAATTACCCCCCGAGGAGAAGGTAAAGACCGAGATCGAGGTGATCGGCATCCCTTCCGGTATCGGGCAGGCTAAGCACGTCTACACCCTGTTGAGCGATTGGTGCAAGGAAGCGGAGATGAGTTCGGAAGAAGCCCTGCGTACGGCGGTGATCTTGCCCGATGAACATCTGCTGATCCCGGTGCTGAACGCCATTCCGGAGCAAATCCGGCGTATCAACGTCACGATGGGTTATCCCTTGGCGGGAACCCGGTCGCCTCGTTGATCGAGTATATCTTGGCGTTGCAGAAGAACGTACGCTACATAGACCGGAATCCGTTGTTCTATTTCCGTGACGTGCTGCCGGTATTGAACCATCGCTACATCCTCTCCACCTCACCGGAGATTATTTCCTCCTTGGTGAAAGAGATCACGGAGAACAACAAGATCTATATCTCGCATACGGAGTTAGAGAAAACGCCTTTGCTAGAAATCCTGTTCACGCCGGTGACCGGGGTGGAGGCCTTCTCGGATTATCTGATCAAGGTGTTGGAAGAGCTGAACAAGGTTATGTCCGCCCTTTCCGATGAAGAAGAGGAGGACGCACCCCAGCGGACGAACGATTTGGAGCAAGAGTTCATCTTCCATTATTTCACCACGGTAAACCGCATGAAAGAGGTAATGAAAGACGCTCGTATAGAGATGAAAATAGATACCTTCTTCCGCCTATTGAAGCGGGTAACCGATACGATCACGATCCCTTTCCACGGCGAGCCGCTTTCCGGCCTCCAGATTATGGGTGTGCTCGAGACCCGTGCCTTGGATTTCGACCGTCTGATTATCTTATCCATGAACGAGGGTATTTTCCCGCAACGGAAAGCGGCGAACTCCTTTATCCTTATAACCTACGCAGGGGTTTCGGGTTGCCTACCTACGAGCATCAAGATAGCGTATGGGCCTACCATTTCTATCGTTTGATAGAGCGTGCCAGACGTGAGCCTTTTATACGATTACCCGCAGCAACGGATTGCAGACGGGAGAGGTAAGGTCGCTTTGTCCACCAGCTGCATTATCATTATGAGGTTCCGATGCGAGATAAATTGGTGGTCTATAACGTATCTTCCTCCAAGACCCCGCCATTGGCCGTGACCGAAAGAGGATATCATGCGCCGTTTAGACGCTTACCGGAAAGGGGGGAGCAAGGCGATCTCGGCGAGCGCTATCAATACGTATCTGGATTGCCCGTTGAAATTCTATTTTTCCGTCGTGGAAGGCATTCGAGAGGAAGAGGAGGTGAGCGAGACGATCGAGAGCGATGTATTCGGAAGCATCTTACATAAAGTGATGGAGGAGCTTTACAAGCCGTTCCAAGGGAAGATGGTGACGTGGATTTGCTGAAAGCGATCCGTAAGGATACGGCCTTGCTTACCGGAGCTATCGCCCGGGCTTTCGCCAGCGAGTTTTTCAAGACAGAGGTGGTTCGCTCCCTTACCGGACAAAACTACCTGATCGGCGAGATGATCCGCAAATACGTGGAGAAAATCTTGGAGCGTGACGGCAAGCTGACCCCTTTCGTTTACATCGAGTCCGAGCGTAAGATAAACGGCTTGATCAGCCTTTCCGACCATTCCGAGATCCGGTTGAAAGGCTTTATCGATCGTGTGGACGAGGTTCTCGACGCTATCCGTATCATCGATTACAAGAGCGGTAGCGGAACTACGACTTTCAGTAGTATCGAGAGCCTATTCAACAAGGAGGAGAAAGATCGTGCGAAAGCGTGATGCAGGTATTCATGTATTGCTGGATGTACGCCCATTTCACCGAGAACAAGGGAAAGACGATACAACCGGGCATTTATTACGTCCGTTCCCTCTTCTCCGATCCGTTCGACCCATCTGTCTACCATCGTATCGAACGGGGGAAGTCGGAGAAGGTAGAGGATTTCTCCGGTTATGCCCAAGCGTTCGAGGAGGGGTTGCGGGGCTGCTTGGACGAGATCTTCAATCCAGAAATTCCCTTTACGCAAACCCCTACGGGGAAGGCTTGCTCTTATTGTCCGTTCAAGGGTATTTGCGGTAAGTAGCATTTGTCCCGGTACTTCTGGGAGAGTACCGGAGTACTCCTTGTAAAGTACTGTGGTATTTCTCCGGATAGTACTGGAGTACTCCTTACAAAGTACTGCGGTACCTCTTAGGCAGTACTACAGTACTTCTTGCGAAGTACTGAGGCGAGGCTTACTGATGAGGAAGCAATTCCACTATCTTTTCCAAAAAGATCTGATCAGTCTCATCGAAACTATCCGGTTGATCACTGTCTATATCAAGGACAGCGATTACCTTATCCGCCCATATCACGGGAACTACGATCTCAGAGCGTGACGCCGAGCTACAAGCGATATGTCCCGGGAAAGCGTCTACGTCCGGTACGATGATCGTACGGGTCTCCTTCCAGGCCGTGCCGCAGACCCCTTTTCCGTATTTGATTCGTGTACAGGCGATAGGGCCTTGAAAAGGCGCTAATACCAACTGATTGTCTATGACCCGGTAGAAACCTACCCAAAAGAAACCGAAAGTCTGCTTGAGTGCTGCGGCGATGTTCGCCATGTTAGCGATTAGGTCGGTCTCGTTACCTACCAATGAGGCGATTTGCGGGAGCAATGTCTCATACATCTCCTGTTTATCACCGTTTTTAATCCGTAGTTCCTCTGCCATATTTAAACTATTATAAGGTCGCGAATATAAGAATAAATCGAAATATCCGTATCTTTGCGGCATGACAAAACAAAATTCTCCATTGGTATTAGGGACCGAGCCTATCGGTAAATTACTTACGCAATATGCGATTCCTGCGATTATCGCAATGACAGCTTCTTCTTTATATAATATGGCCGATAGCATTTTTATTGGCCATGGAGTGGGGGCGTTAGCGATTTCCGGCCTAGCCTTGACCTTTCCGTTGATGAACTTGGCGGCCGCCTTCGGTTCGTTGGTGGGAGTCGGCGCCTCTACGTTGGTTGCCGTGAAGCTGGGGCAGAAAGATTATGAGGGGGCGAATAACGTGTTGGGGAATGTGTTGATCTTGAATGTGGTTCTGGGTGTCGCTTTCACGATCGCTTTCTTGTTCTTGCTCGATCCCGTGCTGTACTTTTTCGGCGCCAGTGAGAATACGATCTCGTACGCTAGGGATTATATGCGGATTATATTGTATGGAAATGTGGTCACGCATATGTATTTAGGCTTGAACGCTGTCTTGCGCTCCTCGGGGTTCCCGAAGATGGCGATGTATGCTACGTTGGCATCGGTCGTTATCAATTGCGCCTTGAATCCGTTGTTTATCTTTGGCTTCGGATGGGGCATAAAAGGCTCGGCTTGGGCGACGGTGATCTCGCAGGTAATCTCGCTTACCGGACAGTTGATTCATTCTCGAGACCGAAGCGACTCCTTCATTTCAAGAAAGGTATTTATAGGCTGCGCTCGGAGATCGTGAAAGGTATCTTGTCGATCGGTTTATCTCCGTTCTTGATGAACCTTTGTTCCTGCTTGATCGTGATCCTTATCAACCGGGGATTGAAAGAGCATGGGGGAGATATGGCGATTGGCGCTTATGGTATCGTGAACCGTATCGCTTTTCTTTTCGTAATGATTATCATGGGATTTAATCAGGGTATGCAACCGATAGCCGGTTATAATTATGGTGCCCGGCTCTATTCCCGGGTGACGGACGTGACCCGCCTGACGATGCGCTGGGCGGTAGGAGTGGCTACGCTGGGTTCTTGCTTTGCCAGTTGGTGCCGTCGTGGATCGTCCGTATGTTTACGAGTGACGGGGAGTTGATCAGTGCCGCCTCTTATGGCCTGCACATCGTCTTCGCCGTATTCCCGATCGTGGGCTTCCAGATGGTGGCGACTAACTTCTTCCTTTCCATCGGCATGTCTAAGAAAGCGATCTTTCTCTCCTTGACCCGGCAGATGCTTTTCTTGATACCCTGTTTAATCATCCTCCCCCCGTTATTCGGAACTCTCGGTGTCTGGATCAGTATGCCTATCGCCGACACGGTGGCGGCGATCGTGACGGCGATCGTGCTTGTGAAACAATTTAAACAATTCAAATATGGAACATAACGTGATATTACCTGCGGAATGGTATCCGCAAAGTGCCGTGCAGCTTACGTGGCCGCATGAGAATACGGATTGGGCCCCGATATTGGACGAGGTGATTCCTTGCTTCGTGGCTATCGCCAAGGAAGTGATCAAGCGAGAGAAGTTATTGATTGTCTGTCCGGACGAGACGCCGTACGTGAGCAATTGGGTGAGGTTGATTACGACCGTATCATTTTCCGTGAGATGGATACAAACGATACGTGGGCACGGGATCACGGGGGAATTTCCGTCTTCGATGAGGGAACGCCCATGCTTTATGATTTCGTGTTCAATGGCTGGGGAATGAAGTTCGCCGCCAATCATGATAATTTGATTACCCGTAATCTTTGTCATATGAAGACCTTCTCCGACGAGGTGGTGCCCGCTAATATGCAACCTTTCGTGCTGGAAGGCGGTAGTATCGAATCGGATGGGAAAGGTACGTTGATGACTACCGTTGAGTGTCTGGCATCCGTAAACCGTAATGAGTATTTGCAACAAGAGGAATTGGAACGTTATTTGAAAGACATATTTGGTTGGATCGTATCCTTTGGATTACCAGCGGTATTTAGCCGGGGACGATACGGATAGCCACGTGGATACGCTCGCCCGTTTTGTAGCAGGATACGATCGCTTATGTCCGCTGCGAGGATGAGGAAGACGAGCATTATGAGGAACTGAGGCGATGGAGGAGGAGATCAAGGAGTTTACTAGGGCGAATGGTGAGCCTTATCGTCTGATTCCACTTCCGATGGCCGATAAGGTGGAATGGGAAGGGGAGCGCTTGCCCGCTACCTACGCTAATTTCTTGATCATGAATGGGGCCGTATTGGTTCCGTTCTATGACTCACCGAAGGATGAGATCGCTAAAGCGGCTTTGCGGGAGGCGTTCCCGGACCGTGAGATCATAGGCATCAACTGCCTTCCGCTTATCAAGCAACACGGTTCCCTGCATTGTGTAACGATGCAGTATCCAGAAGGCTTTATCGAATAACAACTACAACCAATTAAATATGAAAGTAGGATTAATACAACAAAAGAATACCGCTGATAGAGCGGCGAATATAGAGAAGCTAAAGGTAAATATCCGTAAAGCTGCCCGGGAGGGAGCGGAATTGGTCGTCTTGCAAGAACTGCATAACGGCCTGTATTTCTGCCAGACGGAAGATACGAGTATGTTCGACTTGGCAGAGACGATCCCCGGCCCATCGACGGAAATCCTTCGGTGCTTGGCGAAAGAATTGGGTATTGTCTTGGTGCTTTCCCTTTTCGAGAAGCGTGCCCCGGGCCTGTACCATAACACGGCCGTCGTCTTGGAGAAAGACGGTACGATCGCCGGAAAATACCGCAAGATGCATATCCCGGATGACCCCGCTTATTACGAGAAATTCTATTTTACCCCCGGTGATTTAGGCTTTGAGCCTATCGATACCTCTGTGGGGCGTCTTGGTGTGTTGGTTTGCTGGGATCAATGGTATCCGGAAGCAGCCCGTTTGATGGCTATGCGTGGTGCCGAGATGTTGATCTATCCGACTGCTATCGGCTGGGAAAGTAGCGATACGCAGGAAGAGAAGGACCGTCAGCTGGGTGCGTGGGTGACCATACAGCGGGGACATGCCGTGGCGAACGGACTCCCGGTCATTTCCGTAAATCGTACCGGGCATGAGCCGGACCCTTCGGGACAAACGGGCGGTATCCGGTTTTGGGGAAACAGTTTTGTGGCCGGTCCCCAAGGTGAGCTATTAACCGTATTCCCGAATGACGAGGAGGAGGTACGTGTGATAGAGATCGACAAGACTCGCGGTGAGAACGTGCGTCGTTGGTGGCCTTTCTTCCGGGATCGCCGTATCGATGCGTTTGGTGGTTTGACAGAACGATTTTTAGTATAATGACCGAATACACGCAAGAAGAGGCCGTCTTCCGCATGAACGAAATGGGGAAAGCGGGACGGCCTTTCCTTTTTATCATTGATTATAAACGAGAGCGGATCTACGTGGAGAGGCCGGAAGAGATCGCTCCCTCCGAGTTATTGTACGATTTGAACGGCTTTACGAATACAAATCATGAATGTAACTTGCGGGATTCCTCTCATCTTATATCCGGAGAACCTGTTGAATGGCAACCCTCGTATGTTTCTTTCGAGGAGTATGCCCATTCATTCGAGACCGTTTCCCGGCATATCCATGCGGGTAATTCTTATTTGGTAAACTTGACATGCGCTACTCCGGTATATACGAACCTCTCCTTGAAAGATATCTTTTACCATCCAAGGCGATGTATAAGCTTTGGATGCGGGATCGTTTCGTGGTATTCTCGCCGGAGATATTCGTGCGGACGCGGGATGGTCTCATCTATTCGTATCCCATGAAAGGTACGATCGACGCTACGCTGCCCGATGCCCGGAGACGTATCCTTGATGATCCCAAGGAAGCGGCGGAGCATGCCACGATCGTGGATTTGATCCGGAATGACTTGAGTATCGTAGCCTCCGAGGTTTGTGTTCCCCGGTATCGTTATATCGATGAATTGCGTACGCATAACGGAAGTTTGTTGCAGGTCAGCTCTGAGATAAGAGGCCGGTTGCCGGAGGGATGGAACGGCCATGTCGGGGAGATTTTGTTCAGCCTCTTGCCTGCCGGCTCCATCACGGGCGCTCCCAAGAAAAAGACCTTGGAGATCATCGCCGAGGCGGAAACCTATGAGCGGGGCTTCTATACGGGGGTGATGGGGTATTTTGACGGCCAAGATTTAGACAGCGCCGTGATGATCCGTTTTATGGAACAAGTCTCTCCCCGTTCGTTTATTTTCAAGAGCGGTGGGGGAATCACTCTAAAAGTGAGGTGAGATCGGAGTATAACGAGATGAAACAAAAAGTATATGTGCCCATCTATTGAGACCTTATCTGGGAGTCCGTTTGTGGAGACGATCCGTATCGAGAAGGGACGGATACATAACCTTCCGTACCATAATGCCCGGATGAACCGTACCCGCAGGGAGCTATTCGGAGCGAGAGAAGAAATTGATCTCGCGGGTTATATTCATCCGGGGCCTCATCAAGAACGTACCAAATGCCGGGTGGAATATACCCGCGAGGTCTTAAAGGTAGAATACGTTCCTTACCGTATGCGTCCGGTTCATTCCTTGCGATTGGTTACATGCGATGAGATCGATTATTCCTATAAGAGTACGGATCGTCAATGCCTAAATGATTTATTCGCCCAACGAGCGGGACATGACGATATCTTGATAATCCGTGACGGTTTGCTGACCGATACTTCCATTTGTAATGTCGCCCTTTGGAATGGCACCTCTTGGATCACTCCCGCACGCCCTTTGTTATGTGGTACGATGCGTGCTTACTTATTGGATAAAGGCTTGGTACAGGCCGAGGATATCCCGGTAGAGGATCTGCCTAAGTATACCCGGATCCGTCTGTTTAACGCCTTGATCGAGTTCGGTGAAATCGATGAGATCACACGAATATACGTATGACCCTACGCGAGTATCGGCGTGGCCCTGTGCCTATATAGGTAAGGGGTTACACCGATATCCGTGTGGCCTCTTACCTATATAGGCATGAATCAAGGTGTTTCCTAGAACAATATATCCACCTCCATATTGCTGATCCATTCTACGGGACGCCGGCCACCTTATTGCAAGTGACGGCGAATTTCAAGGGGAGGATAATTCCCAACGGGATGCGTAACCATCCCGGCATATTGAAATTATGGACACCGATCAGAGAACCTAGCTGGATACCGACCGAGGGAGCTACCAAGAAACGGGTCTCGTCATTACGGCGGTCTATACCCATCTCGAAATAACTATACAAGCCGAGGAAACGTTTCGGGGAAACGAATATATCCATGTTATAATTGGCGCCCGCCTTCACGTTCCAGTTCTTGATCGTGTAGGAGGAGGAAGGGGCGTGCATATAATAACCGGAGATCGTAGGGGATACCCAATGAGCGATGTCACCCGGCTCCATGATCATGCCTTTCCCTTTCCCGAACTTATGCCAATTGATCATGCTGACGTTCAAGCGACCGCCATACGTCATGACACCGTCCCGGTTGCTATGGATCGGCGTACCGATCAGGAACATGAAGGAGTTGGCTACCCTCGACCGGATAAAGTTGCGGGTAAAAGGCTCTTGTACGATCAGCTGTAGCTCATCCTTGCGGTCGGCGACGGAAGCTTCCAAGGGGATGTCATCCAGATCCGTCCCGAAGGGGATCGGGAAATCCTTGATTACCGGGAAACGATCGTAGACGAACTGGGGCAGGTCGTCTCGTTCGGAAGGGATCTCGTTCAAGATATTCTCGCCTGATCCTTCCAAAGCATTCTGGTAAGCTTTCCAGACTTCTACGATAGACTCGCAGGTGGCGGTCACGATTGGTAGAATACCTTCGTCTCCCGCTCGTAGCTATCGCCTTTCTCCAAGGAATAAGGGTGCTTCTCCGTGACCCGGATATGCCGGTAATCATCGGCCTCGTTGTACTCCATCATGTTTTGGTTCAGACGTTTATCGCCGTAAGCACTCCATGTCTCGCCTTTTAGGTTAGCGGTCTGTACGGGGATGGTATTGTAGAAATCGTGCAAGCTCTTATTGTTGGATACGGCGGAGGCGGAGAAGCCCCTACGTACCATTTGGTGTCCGGAGCGAAGGAGTCTTGTAGGAAATGCTCGGCGAAAGCCTCGTACATCGTGGCGTAGAACATAAGGTTGCTCGCCATTTGCGTATCTCCTTTACGCATCTCCTTGCCTGCCTCTTGCGCTAGGTAGATAGCGAAGATGTGGATGCAGAAATACTTGCTCATGGAGGGCAACTGATTTAATTTATCGAAGACCTTGTTTACTTCCGAGGGGCGTTGAAGGCGGCGGATCAGCTCGGGGTCGATCATCTTCAGATGCTCGTTCAATCCCTTGCCATAGGCGTAGAAGTGGGAGAGATCCTTGATCGCTAGGATACCGTAAGCCAGATTGATGTCGAGCAGCTCCTTGCTGTTGGCTCCGGTGAGGAACTCGTTCATGGCTTGTGTCTCCAAAGCCAGCGTACGGTTCGTCTTGGAGAAATGGGTCTGCAGGCCTGTCTCCAAGAGCATGGGATTTTCCACATGGTCGCCGGCCAATCCGCAAAGCGTACCGTAGGTCACGATATTCGGCAACTGCGTCAGCTCATTCATGGCGTAGGCGTCGAGCCGGGCATATGCGACATGTTGAGGATTTGCAGCAAGGCGCTATCGGCGACGGCCTCGTTGGGGAAGATCCCGTTTTCCACCAGATAACGCGGGAGAAGGCTCATGGCACGGTCGCCGATCTTACGGTGCTCGGCGAAATCCCATGCGAAGGCCGAACTTGTTATTGCGCTGATACCCATAAGTAGGCATCCGCGGTGAAGAAGTTGTTTAATAGTGTTTCTCTTGTTCATATCTATACTTGTTTATAATTATCTGAATAACTCAAGTGCGAACTTCAACCCGACGCTTTGATACTTGAACTCCTCGAAGCCTAGGAAAAGCGCTATATGAAAAAGGTCGCTACCGATACCATACCCGAGCTCGCTGTAATTCGGCAATACGGGAGTCCATAGCTGGCTGAGGTAGAAACGTTCGGACACGAGGTATTTATGCGCCTTGGGATTGGGCTTGAGGAATCGCAATAGAATGAATGGGCTCTCGTACATGAGGTGCCCTTGAATATATTTGTCGGAGGCATTGCACCAATCCCACCCAGATTATGAAAGATCCCGCCAAACCGATCGCCCCAAGGCTCGGGGAAATAACGTTTGGCGAAATAGCTGAAATCGGCGAAGTACATGTTATGCTGGTTAAAAAAGAGTCCACCGCTTAGATTGTAACTCAGTCGTTCGGATAAGCCCAGCCGTACGGTCTGGTTCATGCCGGCCTCCATCCGCCAATAATTTCCCGTACAGCCGAGCAGGTCCGGTATACTTCGTGCCAGCTCGATCCGGAAGGTCGGGTAATGGGAATGTAGGTACTCTTTCCGGTAACCGTCCATCCAGTAATATTGCCGGGGCGTGTAGGTAAGGCCGATAACCGGGGTGAACTCATTATGATCCTTTAGATCCAATCCGGTATCCTTATTCTTTTTCACGGGCGTACGATAGTGGTATGCGAGTCCGGCCGAGAGCCGGAAGCCGTTCATCAGTTCTATCTGGTTCATCAGCTTGGCATAGTAGTGCTGGAAATACTTCAAGTTGAGATCTTCGAAACGGATTGGGGTATCTTTTAGGATCTCGTTGATCTGGTGGATCACTTCGGAGGAATAGCTTTGGTTGTCATTGGCTATCGTGAGGTTGAGGATGCCTTGACGCTCGGGTGATACTCCCAGTCGGTTGTTAGCCGTAGGCGTAGCTCTTTCTCCTTGAATAGGAAACCGATCTCGGGGTGGAAGCGTAGCTGACGGTCATGCTCGAATGTCTTACTGATACGTGCTTCTTGCTTATAGGTGATCCCGTTGCTTCCGAAAGATAGCTGGAACGGGTTGAGAAGGCCGGAATACTTCACACGAGTACTCTTGTAATCCCTGTTGACCGTGCTGGTGAGCCGCTCGCCGAGTTGGAGGTAGCGAGTGAGAGCGCTGCTGTCCGCTTCCGTCCTCACCACGTTCGTTCCGGTGGTGTACAAGGCTTTCTCGTCGGTAGTGAGCGGCTTGTCCCTCCGGCTGTTCCAATAAGTGCTGTCTTGGGTAAAGGAGAGTGTGTCGGAGGTGATCGTATAGTATTGGGTTTGATCGAGCGAGTATAATTTCCTGCTCTCATGGTCTTCCTCTACCCAAGAGATCGATTTATAGCGGAAAGCGGCGTGGATGTCGCTCTCTATCCGGTTGCCTAGGGCATGGTAGCAGACTTGCAGGTCAGCCTCTTCCGGGAGGATGAAATGCTTCTCGTCACGGTTGAAACGTATGCTTAGGTTGAACTCGGAGAAAGAGGAGTGCCCTTGTATCTCGATACGGTCGATGGTCCAGAGTTCGTCGGTTACGTACAGGTTTCCGGATAGTAGTTTCTGGCTCCATTGGCGAGGGGTGAAACGGATGTTATACACAGGGATGCCGGAGATCGTGTCCGTGCCTTCCTGCCGAAACGTGTAATATTTGAAAGCATCGGGCGAGAGTGGCATGATCATTCCCTTATTGTAGATCGTGGGGGAGTAGACGTTCAAGTTGACGAACGAGGCTATCTCCTTGTAATGCCTTCCGGCGGCGAGATGGCTGCTGTTGATGGCTACAATCTCGTTGCGATAATGGTTGGGAGCGTCGTAGCGGGTGAGGCCACTCATCTCGAAGAAGCATCGCGGGGATGACGCTCTATCGGGAAGACAGATAGGCGTATCGTAGCAGCTGGTTCTTCCGGGGAACGTGCGTACGGCCTTTCACGTAGGTCTCCGCTTCATAGCTCTCGAGGACGTGCTCGTAGATGGGGGCTTGATGGATTACCTGCCGCATGATGGAGTCGGCTCGTGTGACGGGTGTCTTCTCTTGTGCCGCAGGTCTGAATGGACTAGCGGGCACAGAAGAAGTATGGATAGTAGAATAAGGTGTCCCGTCTCGATCCTCATCCTGTCAATGTATGGCGAAGGTTGGGCATACTAATGCGCAAAGATGGCAGCCGACACATTTTTGCTCGTCTATCACCGGTTTGCGCATAGAGGTGAAACGGATAGCTTGATGTCCACCGTCGTTACAGGAAACGAAACAGCGTCCGCAGCCGAGGCATAGGCTGTTATCTACTGTCGGGCGGTGTATCTGCGTACGTTCCAGTTTCTCGGGGGGTACGATGTTCGGTAAAGCGATACCTATGAGGTCGGATAGGGTTTTATATCCGTTCTCTTGCATGAACAGTCGTAACCCTTCGCATAGATCGTCGATGATCCGGAAGCCGTATTGCATCACGGCGGTACATATCTGTAGGTTCGTGCAGCCTAGTAGCAGGAAATCGAGGGCATCCCGCCAAGTCTCTATACCGCCTATCCCGCTGATAGGCATCTTGCCGGCAGAAGGATCGCTCGCCAGCTCATGTATGAACCGGAGAGCGATAGGGCGCACGGCTTTCCCCGAATAGCCGGACACGCTGCTCAGTCCGCAGACAACGGGCCGGGCCGTAAGTGCTTTCTCATCGATACGGGTGATACATTTGATGGTGTTGATGGCGGCTATCCCGGTGGCTCCTCCTTCGTGGGCGGCGAGCGCCACGGGTGTCATCTGCCCGATATTCGGTGTCATCTTCGCTAGTATCGGCAGATGGGTACCCCGGCGTGTGGCGGCGGTGAACCGGCGTACCAGTTCCGGGTTTTGTCCTACGTCGCTGCCCATCCCTTCTTGCGTCATTTGTGGACAAGAGAAGTTGCACTCAATGATATCGGCCCCAGCTGCGTGGAATATTGGGCAAGCCGTGTCCACTCATCGTCTGTCCGTCCCATAATGGAGGAGATGATTAATTTGTCAGGATAGCGTTGCTTGAGGCGATAGAGAGTATCGAAATTCTCTTCGACAGAGGCTTCCGACAATTGTTCCATGTTCTTGAATCCGATGAAAGGTACGCCATCCACCTCCATTTGGTCGAAGCGGGGGGATACCTCATGGATCGGATAGAACGATATCGTCTTGAAGCAGATACCGGCCCAACCGGCTTCGAGGGCCCGGACGCACATCTCGTAATTATGGCTACGGGTGAGGAGGCCAGTATAAAGGGATTGGCGCAGCGGATGCCGCAAAAGTCGATCGCCAAGTCCGGAGACGAAGTGAGGGGAGAACTATCCGTCGGGTTTGGCATATCTTGCAATTGCCGTACGATTTGAGTGATGGATATCGCCCGGTCGGTTCGTCCGCGGAGGCAGGCCTTCTCGCAAGGATGCCCGTCGCAATCCTTGCAGGCTTCCATCCGGTAGGCCCGGAGGATAGCTCCCGCTAGGTTGTCCATTTTACAGGCCCGCAGCAAGCGGCCCGGATCTAGTCCGGGCTTGCATGCCTTTGTGCAGACAGGGGCATCGCACAGATAACAGCGATTCGATTCTTCCGTTAGGAGGCGTTTTCTCTGGAGGAGGTTTGTCTTCATGGCTTCTAACTGTATTATCTTACTACTTTCTGTACTTTCCGGTAACGTTCGGTCACTACCTCCACGGTGTACAGGTGTCCGGGCAGGCTGAAGATTGCTTTTCCGGATACCGCTTGCTGGTGACCGGTTAACGTGCCGTTCATGCTGTAGACGTTGACGGTGGCCCCCGGCAGGCAGTCTACCGTAAGCATGCCGTCGAGGAAGCGGATAGACAGGGGCTCGTCGGTCGTTACCTCCTCATTGCCAGTGGCGCTCACGTCACCTCGTACATAGGTGATGTTGTTGATGTCCCACGCCAATACGAAGGGTTTGTCGCTGTTTACCATGAAGGGAAAGGTGTCGGTACCGAAGCTGATCTTCCGTTCGAGTAGCTTGGGGTAGTACTGGTCACGGAGCGTGTTCGACTTCTCGGCAGTGAGCAGATAGAGGGTGGATGAGAAGGACTCGGCTGTCTCTTCCGGCCTGACGTGCTTGTCCGTGCGTCGTATCTTCGAATAGGATGCGCTGATACCCTGCGAGGTTGTCGCCGTGGTCTGGTCTGTCCATTCCCAAGAACTTTGGTTCTCTAGTTGGAAAAAGGGGAATTTCAAATCCATAAGGCTGATGGCACCTTTGGTCTGACTGTCGGAGATTGTGCCGCTGGTTTCCAGCGTCATGTCGATCCGTTCGGAGTTGAGGCTGAAGTTGACGGACTTGCTGACATTTGGCTCGCTGGCGGTCATGGTGAGGATCTCACGGGCCTCCCAGTCTCCAAGTTTGCTTGGATTGTCTATGCGGAAAGGCTCTAGGTCGAGAGGCACTTCTACTTGTTTGATACTCTGCCGTGTCATGTAAGTATAGCTGAATATGGGCATTCGTACACTCTGTCTCCGGGTGGGGGAGAGGTATTCTAGGTCGCAACGGGTCAGAATGGGTACAGAGTAGAGGCGATGGCCCGGTAGTCTGCTGTGTCGTTTGCTTCGAAGGTAACGGTGATGGACTCGGACTGGCTTGTTACTTCCTCGTGTTGTTTCTGGAAGGAGTATCCGCCGCCGAATGCTGCCGTGAGTTTGTCCGTATGCGGCCCGAAGGAGCATTTGAGATCGCTCTTGTAGAGCCGACTCACGGAGTTGCTGGTGCCCGATCCCATGGTGAAGGCAAGGCTTGAGGCTACGCCGAGGTCGCCGAACCACTCGTTATTATCCACTACCGTTGGAGGTGGTCCTTCGATGATGCCGACGAGGCGCACGAGATTGCGTAGCTCGCTGTTGCCGAACAGGGCCTTCTCGTCGTTGAAGGAACTGCGTCTCTCTACGATCTCGTTGGAGCGGATGGAGGCGATGTAGGCGTGCTTGTACCAATGGTATGGATCTGGTTACCTCGCAGCAGGTAGATATATTGCTTGTAGTAGAGCCTCCGCCGGGAGCTGTCTCGGTGGTAGGATCTGCTGCGGTGGCTACGACCGTGTAGCCGTAGGGCAGGTCGGTGTAGATGGGTGCGTCGGTGGCGAAGCTGTTGCTGCCGGGGTAGAATTTCTTTAGGAAGTGTTCGCCCGTTCCTTGCCATCATAGGTACAGTAGCTGAAGATCAGGGGATTTGAGGAAGCTTTGTAGCCGCTGGTATTGTCGGCTGCGTAGCCTTCTATATCGGCTTGGATGAGCTTGAGCGAGAAGGTCTTCGAGCGTCCTATGTCGTGATGCGCGTATTCTTCCCAGTTGGAGGGCCATATGTTATCCTTGCCATACTCGCCGCTGTAGCTGAATGCCTCGAAGGTACCGCTCTTGAGTCGGCCTATGATGAGTTTCTCCACGTTCTTTTTCTCGGTGTCGTCGTAGCCGTACCACGAGGTGGCGTCCCAGTGGTCGTCGGGATCGTATTCCATTGATATGCCTGTTGAGCCTTTTAGCTCGATATTATCGTGTCCGGCGTGCGCACGGTGCCGCACCAGTCCCAGCCGCTGTTCAGCTCGGGGTCGCCGTATTGGTAGACTTGCAGTTTCTTGTTGGTGCGGCGGTGTAGGATGACGCAGATCTTGTCACGGTAGATGGTGGCGGCGAAGTTGGCGTAAGTTTTCCCGTCATCGAGCATACGAGTTTTCTTGTATTCTCCCTTTTTCATATCCACCTCGCCGATCCATATCTGGCCATTGGTATTATTCTTCCAGAGCACGTAGAAGCGATTGCGGTATACGATGATCTCGCATCTTGGTATACGCCGAAATCATTGAGAAAGATCATTTTCTTACCGGTGTCGCCAACGGTGGATTGTTCCATTGTCCGGGTCTCGCCGTTCACCTCGAAAGCGATGAGGCGTATGGATGAGGGGCCGTTATTATCTATGTAGACCCCGTAGAGCTTCCCTTGGTAGTATTGTGCGTCGGTGAAGCAGTAATAGGCCCTCCGTCTTTATCGATATTGTGGAATTCTTTCACCTTATACAGTTCGGGATGTTGGCTGATCTGTGCCTTGACGGTGGTGGTAGAGGCACAGATAAGCAAAAAATATGGCGATCAGCCGTATCGCTTGTGCTTTGAGTGTCGTTCTCATGTATATATCTGTTTAAGAGGTTTAGAAACTGATATTGAATTGTAACTGTACGGACTGCCTCTTGCCGAAGCTTCCGTTTACTCCGAGCGAGATGTTGTCAGCGAGGAAATAGTTCACCCCGGCCAAAGCGTACAGCTTGTGACGGGCGTGGAAGGTCTCGTCGATACGAACGGTATAGTCCTCGCCGGCATATGTCTTGGTGAACTCGTACCGGTCTTTCATCGTGTAGTCCTTGTAGAGGATGCCGGCGTAGGGCACGAAATTGCCCAGTGCGTATCCGGCTACTACGGGCACGGCCCACTCTAGGTAACGGCGGTTGAGGCTGAGGTCTCGCAAGGGGATGGTCTTGCCTTGGTAATACACCTCGGTGGTCATGTTATCGCTGTTGGCATAGCGCACGCCGGGTTGGGTAGACATGAAAAAGCGGTCGGTGAAGGCATGGCCGTAACCTAGCCCTCCGCTGTAGATGGGTACCATGTTCTTGCTGAAGATGGTACTGCTTAGGTCGTCATCATCTCGGAAAGTCTCCTCGTGGGTGAAGTTGGTGGTACCGATGCCTGCCCACAGGCTGAGATTGTCCCATACACGATAGGAGAGGCGCAGGGAAATACTGTTCATGATGAGTCGGTGACTTACCGAGTGATTGTCCTCGTCGATTTGTTCGGATGTCCAATTCTCCGGGTTTCCCATCTGCCATCTTCATCCACGCCAAATGACGTGGTGGAGAGCCAAGGGGTACTGGTATCGTGACTTCCGTTGATCTGTAAGTTGAAACGTTTTTCCCCCGTAGGATATTTGTCTAAGGGGATCAATATATCCGCCTTGGCTTGATAGACAGTAAAAACGGATAAGAGTAGGAGTGTAAAATGTCTCATATCGCTATTTATTTAGTTGAATCATTTACGTTGTTATAATATAGGTTGGCGAAGTACTCGATGGGAGTGTTGCCCGTCACCTCCTTGAATTGGCGGTAGAAAGAGGTACGGGAGGTAAACCCAGCCGTCTTGTATAACTCCTGCGGCTCTTGTGTGAGGCACTTGGAAAATTCCCGTATGAGGTACTCTACCCGATAGATAGCCAGCCAGCGACTGAAGTTCATACCCGTCTGATTGTTCAAGGTAGAGGATAGCCGGGTACGGTTCGTGCAAGCGAGGTTGGCCAACTGGCACAAATTGAACTGTGGATCGAGATAAGGCTTCTTATCCTCCATGATTTGTAAGATGCGGGCATATAGCCTGCGTTCGATTAGGGATGGCTTTTGCTTTTCTTCCATATTGGTACTGTCTTAAGTAACCCGCATAAGAGGGACTTGCGAGGTCAAATATAGACAGTCCCATTTGGTAAATCAAGGGATGAGAAAGATGCGAACGTATTGAAACTTGATCCGAACGATCTGGTACACCAAAGGCCGTAAAGCCCCTGCATCAAAGGCTAGACACGTACTTTAACAGATTATTTGCCGGTCTCTTTTCGTACGTTTCTGTATTGGTTGGGCGTAAGTCCGGTGACTTGCCGGAACTGCCGGAAGAAGGAGGTTCGGGAGGTGAAGCCTGATTCGGAGGCTAGTGCGGTGATGTCGCTGTCGGGACGTAGGGCGACGAGCGAAAGGAGGTGGTGTACCCTGTATTCAGCCAGCCAACGACTGAAGTTCATTCCCGTCTGCCTATTGAGGGTGGTGGATAGTTGTGTTCGGTTAGTACCCACTAGACGGGAGAGGGTCACAAGGTCGAGATTAGGATTTAAGAAAGGCTTTTGCTCTTTCATAACTGATAGGATTCGTTGATATAGGAGATTATCAGCTTTTGTTGTGACCTCGGTGTTTGCCTCTGAATGATCTGGTAACTTTATTTGTGGCCGGGAGATTAGCGGAAGCGGATCGTGTATTAGCAACCAAGCCGCATGATGGCTTATCAATAAATCGAATAACTGGCGTAGGCGACGGGCGATGATTTCTCCACCAAAGGTATCCTCCGGTTAGGATAGCCATGAGCAAAATAATGACTCCGGTAAGGATATACTGGATGAGCCGTGCCTGTTCCGCTTCCGCCTTCTGACTTTTTAAGCGGGTGGATAATAGTTCGTTTTGCAGGCTTTCGCTGATCATCTTTCTGCGTATGTTCATTTGCTCTTGGGCATAATGGGATTGTAGGGAGTCTGCCGGTTTGCCTGTTGGATGGCTTCCGATTGATTCCGGTCGCATAATGCATTCGGACAACATACGTGCCACACGCACCTTATATTCCTCGATATTGTCTTTGTTCCTCAAGAGAGGCGTGGCGACATTATTGAATGAGACTCTGTTCTAATTCCTCCAATACGGATAATGTG
>ENA-OQIC01000357-OQIC01000357.1-human-gut-metagenome-genome-assembly--contig:-NODE-357-length-20624-cov-3.314778_pt1 | contig 20624 bp, 21 predicted proteins | sample MGYA00242572_ERZ504736 | MGnify/ENA primary metagenome ERZ504736 (study PRJEB26092, sample SAMD00036201) | human gut metagenome | host: Homo sapiens | study: EMG produced TPA metagenomics assembly of...
GAAGGATTCCAGCATAAGCTCAGCCACAGCCTTGCAGAAGACTATGACGCGGTATGTGTGGAGGATCTGAACCTGAAGGGGATAGCCGGAGGACTGCATTTCGGAAAAGGGATACAGGATAACGGATACGTCAGTTCCTTTCCATGCTTGGATATAAGCTGGAAGAACGCGGAAAATATCTGATAAAAGTAGACAGATATTTTGCATCCAGCAAGATATGCAGTGTATGCGGGCATAAAAAGAAAGAACTGGCATTATCAGAACGGACATACCTGTGCGAATGTGGAAACCGGATGGACCGGGATGTGAATGCGGCGGTCAATATTCTGAAAGAAGGAAAAAGAATATATAAAAAATGTGCATAATAGCACAGAAAAGATCCGTAACCGGATAAAAAAGAACCGCGGGACACGCGGGGATAGCCTGTTTTAGCTTTGCCCTGAAGGGCAATTGAGCAGGAAGCTCCCACTTCAAAATCTGTAAGATTTAAGTGGCGAGAGCATGTCACCAAGTTTCAGATTTGTCTGTGACTGGCCATGAAATAAAATTTTGAAAAAAGTTATTTTCTTAACACAGATTTTATTTCTCAGATGCTATAATGTGTGCATATCAATAAAACGATGCCTGTTATGCGGGGACAAAATCCAAATCTGCGGACAGACATAAGGAATTAACCAATTAAACTGTGAAGCAGTTATTTGGTTAGGAGCAGGTAGAGAAGTGTATGTTTTTATCGGCTTGGCTTAAAAGTAATATAAAAATCATAACAGTAAAAAATGAAGGGAGCTTACTTATAATGAAAAACAGAAGAATGAGATTAATGGCGATTTTTGCAGCAGGTGTATTAAGTGTGACATCTATGGGAGGTATTGTAACTGCACATGCAGAGGAAACTCTTTCAGTGCCTGCAGAGGAAGCCGGTGCAGGTGCGGTTCAGATGGATGGAAAGGATGCTCAGGCAGCAGAAGATGGCAGTGTGGCAGCTTCCGAGGGCTTGATCGCAGGATCTTTCAAACCGTCAGAGATTGCTCAGCCGGCACAGGATACTTATGAATATCCATTCCTTGGAATGAAATTAGGGATTTCCAAAGATCTGAAAGAGCAGATGGAGAAGAAGAACATTTCCATGTTTACAGATGAGAGATGGAATGACAATGCAGATGCAGTCACATATGCCACAGCAAGCTGGTGCACCCTGACAGATGAGCAGAAGGATGCAGAGGTGGACAAGATGGGTACCGGATATGACGACTGGCTGAAAAGTCTCAGCAGAGTAGGTGTGATCGGAATGTATGATGAGGAATCCCAGAAAGATCTGGATAGGATTACCGGCTGCACAGAGCATAAAGAACTGGGCACCAGCAGTGATGGCAAATATAAATATTATCTCAGCACAAACAAGGATGCGGATGCAGATCTGTTAAAGGACGTGGAGGGGATTGAGGTAACACTTACAGAAATGACTCCTTTCCAGATGCTCTCTGCATTTGACCAGCCACAGGATACTTCTGATAGTACAGAGGCGACTGAAGGAACAAATGTAGGTAAATTTGAAACAACAGGAGTTGATGGAAAAACTTACACACAGGATATCTTCAGCAAATATGATCTGACTATGGTAAATATTTTCACCACCTGGTGTTCTCCATGTGTCAATGAGATTCCTGATCTGGAGAAACTTTATCAGGAGATGAAGGATAAAGGTGTGGGAGTAGTAGGCGTGACACTGGATACAGTAGGCAGTGGTGGAAAGCAGGATGAGGAAGCAGTGAAAAAGGCTCAGGTACTTCAGAAGAAAACAAAGGCATCCTATCCATTCCTGATCCCGGATTCTGGAATGATGAACGGACGTCTTAATGGAATCTCCGCTTTCCCGGAAACTTTCTTTGTTGATAAGAACGGAAATATTGTAGGCGAAACTTACTCCGGAAGCCACAGTCTGGACGAGTGGAAAGAGATCGTGGAAAAAGAGCTGGAGAATGTAACAGAGGGAAAATAAAAAATGGATGAATTGAAAACCAGCAAAATATGGAACAGTAAATGGCCGGCGTTGATTCTTATGCTTGTAGGAGTCTGCTTTATGGGATATGGGATTTCCCGCGGAGAGCTGGCAGTGGTGTTTACAAAAGCCATTAATATCTGTATGGAATGTGTAGGAATAGGATAAATGAGTAACAAAAAGAACAGCGATAACAAAAGTAATAAGAAACAAAACACAAAAAATATGAAGATCAATGAGTGGCCCCGCCACGGAATCCAGGCACTGTGGGCGTTCATTACAAACAGTCATGTTACCGGCTTTGTCACAGGCAAAATTTACACAGGCAAATTGAAAAATGCCTGTGTTCCGGGCCTGAACTGCTATTCCTGCCCCGGTGCTGTTGGTGCCTGTCCTATCGGTTCTCTTCAGGCTGTGATAGGGAGCTGGAATTTCAAAATGGCTTATTATGTGGTGGGATTTCTTATCTTCATCGGAGCTATGGTGGGAAGGCTGATCTGCGGTTTTCTCTGTCCCTTCGGATTGATTCAGGATCTGCTGAATAAGATTCCGTTTCCTAAGAAAATCCGCACATTCAAAGGCGACAAGCTGCTTCGTAAGCTGAAATATGTGATTTTTGCAGTATTTGTGATCCTGCTTCCATTGTTTCTGGTGGATATTATGGGACAGGGTGCACCGTACTTCTGTAAGCTTATCTGCCCGGCAGGAACACTGGAGGGCGGACTGCCACTGGTACTTCTGAATAAATCCATGCGCAGTGCACTGGGCTGGCTGTACATATGGAAGAATGTGATCCTTGTCATAACGATCATTCTCTCCATTATGATCTACCGTCCGTTCTGCAAATATATCTGTCCCCTGGGAGCACTTTATTCCATCTTTAATCCTGTCTCTCTGTATAAGTACAGAGTGGATAAAGATAAGTGTATAAAATGCGGAAAATGTGCAAAAGCATGCCAGATGATCGTAGACCCTGTGGAAAACTCCAACAGTCCGGAATGTATCCGCTGCGGCAGATGCCGAAAAGCCTGTCCGACAAATGCAATCCAGTGTGGAATCAGAAGAAAATCACAATCATGAAAAAAATAAAGTGATACCAGAGGTATGTATAGAACTGTTATCAGTCAAAATTATTCAGATCCAGCCCATAAAATGATTGATAACAACAGATATGGAAAAGGGATACCTGGCAGATTATAAAAAGTAGTCTGCCAGGTATTTTTGTATGTTTTTATTGAAAAATGTACAAAAATATCGAAAAATATATAAAAAACTGGTAGAATCATATTGTGAAAATACAGAACAGAAAATGAGGTGACTGTATGGCAAAGAAGAGAAAAAAACCGAAGATGGAATTCCGCTATTACCAGATGCCTGCCGGAAGTCCGATCCTGGCTCTTCTGGGGCAGAAGTGGGTTCAGAATTATGGAAATGATGTGGATTATCTTCATTTTCATAATTATCTGGAGATTGGTTTCTGTTACGAAGGGGATGGAGTTATGGCGTTTGGTGAGGCTAAAATGCGGTTTTCGGGAAGAGAATTTACGGTGATTCCACCCAATTATGCTCATACGACTAACAGTGATCTGGGTACGGTCAGTAAATGGGAGTATCTTTTCATAGATGTGGAAGGTTTCATGAAAAAATTTCTGAACAATCCGGTAAAGGCTGAAAAAATGATTCAGAGAATATATTCTAAGGCTTTATTTCTGAAAGAGAATGAGTCCCCCTCTATAGCTGCAAAAATTCTTAAGATCATGAATATCATGCGTGAGGGAGAAGAATTTTATATTGAAGAATCCAGTGGAGTTCTTGCGGCATTACTAGTAGAAATTGCCAGACTGAACCGGGTTTCACCGGAAGACAGGGTGGAAGAGGAAACAGGGAAACTTACAAATATGATCACCCGTGTACTGGATTTTGTTTCTTATCACTATATGGAGGACATTCGGATTGAGGACCTGGCGAAAATCTGTCACATCAGTGAAACTCATTTCAGAAGAGTATTTACATCGCATATGAAAGTAAGTCCTTTGGAGTATATTAATTCTGTGCGGATTCATACTGCCTGTGAATTTCTGCAGAAAACAGATATACCGGTGGCAGATATTGCGCACAAATGTGGTTTCACGACCAATTCAACGTTTAACCGGAACTTCAGACAGATAATGGGAGTGACTCCGGTTGAATGGAGAAAACGGCCGGAGAATTATGAACAGCAGCTTTTGGATTTCGATATTCATTCAGAGGAAGGATGGTAAAAAAGTTATGAACTATAAGATTGTGGAGCAGGTATCAAGAAAGAAAAAGAGTATGTCCGGAGTCCTGTGTGTGGTAATGATTATTTTTGCAGTGCTTTTTGTGGTTATGGGAATCACGATTTCCCAGGCATTTATGCTTCCGGGATTTCTGCTTGCGGGGCTGTATTTTGTCTTTGATATATTCAGTCAGAAGGATTATGAATACATGATGGAAAACGGTCAGTTTGAAATAGATGTGATCTATGGCAAGAAGTATCGCAAAACAGCTCATATACTGGAACTGAGTAATCTGGAGACAGTGGCACCGCACTGGCATGAAAGTGTTGCAAGGTACAAAAAGAATGGTGGAACGGAGAAGCTGAAAAAATACGATTATACCTCTTATGATGAAGATACTCCTTATTATACAATGATCATCCGGGAAGACGGGCACAAAATAAAACTGCTTCTTGATCTTAATGAGGAACTGCTTCATGCGATGAAAACACAATATCCTGAAAAAGTCTATTTTGCATAAAATGAATTAAAAACTGTAAAATATGTACAAAAATTGAACGGAAAATTTATGAAATAATAACAAAGGTCATTTTTAAAGACAAAAATATATATTTTTTTGTCCATGAAAGTGGCCTTTGTTATTAAAATTACATAGTAAAAACATAGTAAATGAGAAAGTGAACAAAAAATATATTTTTAAATATTTTTAATAGTGCAAAATACATAAAATGGTCGAAATTGCACATTATGTGTGCGGTTATGCAAACTATACCTGAAAATCGGATGCTATAATCAACTTACAAGCGATTCGGAAGAAAGAATAAGCTTAATAAAGGAGGATATAAATATGAGAAAAAAATTACTCGCAGTATTAATGACCGGTGCTATGGTAGCATCCTTTGCAGGATCAGCTACAGCTGTTTTTGCGAAATCTGATGATGACAACAAGTTAACTGTATGGGCGTGGGATCAGAACTTCAACATCAAATCCATGCAGATCGCAGCAGATCAGTATGCAAAAGATCATGAGGGATTTTCTGTAGATATCGTAGAGACATCTTCTGATGATTGCCAGACTAAACTGACAACAGCAGCAAATGCAGGCGATTACAGCACACTTCCTGATATCGTTCTTATGCAGGACAACAGCTATCAGAAATATCTGAAGAGCTATCCGGATGCATTCACAGATCTGAAAGATATCAACATTAACTGGGATGATTTTGGTAAACTGAAACAGTCCTATTCCATGGTAGATGATACACACTATGGTGTTCCGTTTGATAATGGTGCTGTTATTGCATGCTATCGTACAGATATCCTTGACGAGGCAGGATATACTATTGATGATCTGACAGATATCACATGGTCCAAGTTCATGGAAATCGGTAAAGATGTTCATGAAAAAACCGGAAAATATCTTCTTACAAGTGAAGCTACAGGTGGCGATACTCTGATGATGATGATGCAGTCCTGCGGAGCTAACTTCGTAAACGAAGATGGCGAAGCTTACATCGTAGGCAATGAAGTTGCAGAGAAATGCATCAATCTTTATGTAGATCTGGTTAAGAATGACGTTGTTAAACTTGTAAATAACTGGGATGAATATATCGCTACTATTACAGGCGGTGAGGCAGCAGGTATTGTAAATGGTAACTGGATCACAGCTACTCTGATGTCTACAGAAGATCAGAAGGGTCTGTGGCAGATCACAACAATGCCTAAAGTAGACGATGTTGATACAGCTACAAACTATGCAAACAATGGTGGATCTTCCTGGTATGTTACATCCAACTGCCAGAATGTAGAACTTGCAGAAGATTTCCTTGCAAGTACATTTGGTTCCAGCACAGAGTTCTATGATACAATCCTTCCGGAAGCAGGTGCAATCTCCTGTTATCTGCCGGCAGGTGAATCTAAGGTTTACAACGAGCCAAATGAATTCTTTGGTGGACAGCCAATCTTCTCCACAATTGTAGAATACTCTTCTCATATTCCGGAGTTCACAAAAACACCGTATCATTATGAATCAAGAGAATGCGTCAACACAGCAGTTGTAAATATCGTAAACGGCACACCTGTAGAAGATGCCCTTCAGGAAGCTCAGGATACTCTGGCATTCAAGATGACTGAATAAATTCTGATCGCAGGATCAGATGATGTCAGGATTGCGGGAACAGTGAAACTGTGAAGCAATCTGTAGACAGTGATTAAGTGAATGAAAACAGGTAAGTGCGGGGGACTACCAGCAGTCCCCCATCTTACTGCAAAGAGTTGGTAATTGTCCGGCAAAATGCTGAACAGTTACAGAGTTTTTTGAAAGGAGGAGTTCACGTGAATTCTAAGAAAAAAGGTATGTCTCTGCTTGGCAAGCAGAGGGCAGCAGGATGGACGTTCCTGGCTCCTGCAACTATCATGATCGCGATCATGAGCTTTTATCCAATGATACGTGCATTTATCATTTCCCTGCAGACCGGAGCCGGAGCAAATATGAGATTTGCAGATCCGATCTTCAGCAACTATAAACGTATTCTGGCAGACAAGGTATTTCAGCAGTCTATTGCAAATACATTCCTGTATCTGATCATTCAGGTGCCGATCATGCTGATACTGGCAATTCTTCTGGCACAGCTTCTGAATAACAAAGATTTGAAATTTAAGGGATTTTTCCGTACTTGTGTATTTCTTCCATGTGCGACATCCCTGGTATCCTATTCATTGATCTTCCGTTCCATGTTTGCTACAGATGGTCTGATCAACAGTATTCTGATCAAACTTGGAATCTTATCTACCGGCTATAATTTCCTGGGGAATTCCGCCAGTGCCAAGATTGTAATTATCCTTGCGCTGATCTGGAGATGGACAGGATATAATATGGTATTCTATCTGGCAGGACTTCAGAATATTGAATATTCTGTATATGAAGCAGCAAAGATTGATGGCGCCAATGGCTGGAAGACTTTCTGGAAGATTACTGTTCCGCTTCTGAAACCGACAATTATCATGACATTTATCATGTCAATTAATGGTACACTGCAGCTGTTCGATGAGTCTGTCAACCTGACAAAGGGTGGACCGGCAAACTCAACAATCACAATGTCCCACTATATTTACAATACATGTTTTATTAACGTACCAAACTTTGGATATGCAGCAGCAATGTCATTTATCATATTCATTATGGTAGCTGTACTTGCATTTATTAATTTGAAAGTAGGTGATACACGTGACTAAGAAAAACAAATCAGCCATTCAGAGAAGATTGATTCCAACCTATATTTTTCTGATCATCGTGTCATTTATTTCAGTATTCCCGTTATACTGGATGATTTCAGCTGCAACTAATACATCCACAGATGTATCACGTGGACGAATTATTCCGGGAAGCCATTTTATGGAAAACTTCCGTAATCTTACATCCCAGCAGCCACTGTGGAGAGCACTTGGAAACTCCTTCTTTTATGCAATCCTTACTACAGTGATCTGTCTTCTGATCTGCTCTATCGCAGGTTACGGATTTGAAGTTTACCATGATAAGTGGAAAGACAGAGTATTTTCAATCCTGCTTCTGGCTATGATGGTTCCGCAGGTTGCAACTATGGTTCCGTTATTCAAAATGTTCTCCAAGGCAGGACTTTTGAATACAGCAGTAGGTTTTATCCTTCCGATTATTTCCACGCCGTTTATGATCATGATGTTCCGTCAGAATGCCAGATCATTCCCGGTTGATATTATTGAAGCTGCACGTATTGACGGACTCAATGAAGTAAGGATTTTCTTCCAGATGTTCATTCCTACAATGAAATCTACATATGCAGCGGCTGCTGTTATTACCTTTATGAATGCATGGAACTCTTATCTGTGGCCAAAGGTAATCATGACAGACAACAAGGCAATGACCATGCCAATGCTGATCGCCAACCTGATCACAGGTTATGTGACAGATTATGGTATGCTGATGTGCGGTGTATTGTTCTGTTCTATTCCTACAATGATCGTATTCTTTGTATTACAGAAACAGTTTGCAGAAGGTATTACCGGAGCAGTCAAATAAAAAACTGAAAAAGAAAAATATAACTTCGACCGTCTGGAAGACATTATCAATAATCTATACAGAGAGGGCGAAAGAGAACACCCGGCAGATTATGAAAAGTAATTTTGCCGGGTGTTTTTGATGCCTGTTTGGAAATTTATAGCAAGCCTCTTAATTAATATGCATTACTGCAACTATACAGAACCATATGGTTCCGAAAAGGTAGCATTATTTTATGGAATCGATATAGTATTAATAAATTTGTGGTAGGCATAACGGAAAAAGTACGGTAAAATAGTTAGAATGCGGAAAGTATTTTTCCAAAATAAAACAAAAGGGGGAGGGCCATGTCCGAAGTAAAGAATAAGAAAAAGAAATCAAGTATTATTCAGGTCAGTATTGGTGTTCTGGCAGTTATTATGGCTATCCTTATTATCATAATGATGGGAATTGTCTCAGATATTCAGGGAACGGCCCGTATTGTAAATTATACCGGTTTAGTCAGGGGAGAGACACAGAGACTCATAAAACTGGAGCTTTCCATGCAGCAGGAAAATGAGATGATCCATGATATAAGAACTTTTATTGACGGTTTGCGAAATGGAAATGATGAATTAAATCTTGTACGTCTCAATGATGTTGATTTTCAGAATAAAATGCAGGAACTGGATGATAAATTCTCTGACCTGTATAAGAAAATTTATCTTGTGAGGTTCAAAGGAGCCAGAAACACAGATATTATTCCGGAAAGTGAGGAGTTTTTTGTGATCTGCGATGAAGCAACAGGCCTGGCTGAAAAATATTCGCAGAAAAAAGCCACATCCTTATCATTGCTTGAGAAATATATCACAGCAGATATTGTTGTGCTGATGCTGTTGATCGGATATGAATTCATCAAAGCAATACAATATGCTGCAATGAACCGCCTGCTGCAGCGAAAGGTATATCTGGATGATGCGACGGGACTTCCGAACAAAAATAAATGTGAAGAATTACTGAGTGAGGAAGAACCGGATGCAGATACCGGTGTCTGCAGTTTTGATCTTAATAATCTCCGGCGTATTAATGACAGCAGAGGTCATGAAGCCGGTGATGCCTATATCCGTAGATTTGCCATCTGCCTGCGGGCTTCCATGCCGGCAGAGCAGTTTGTGGGAAGAGCAGGTGGAGATGAGTTTCTTGCAGTTACCCATGGACTGGACAGGGAACAGATGACACAGTGCCTTGAAAAGGTGCGCAGAGATATGAGAGAGGAATCCAAAGTGTATCCGGATACTCCCCTGAGCTATGCAGCAGGCTTTGCACTGGCCGGCGATTTTCCCGGAAGTACAATGAGAGAACTGTTTAATTGCGCAGACAAAAACATGTATATCAATAAGAATCATGTAAAAAGGGAAGAAGCTGCTGCAGAAAAGCATCAGGGATATCAGCTGTTAAAGCTGCTTAATCAGCATGGCAGTAATTTCTCGGATTGTCTGTACTGTGATGCCAGGATGGATACTTATCGAGCAATCCGTTCCAGTGAGAATTTTTTCCTGGCCTCTGATGGTGCATATTCCGGTGCTGTGGAACAGATCATAGAGGAACAGATTGAAAAGTCCTGTCAGGCAGATATCCGCGAAGGGCTGCAGATTTCGGAGCTTCAAAAGAAGATGCATACGAAGGAAGACGTGCTGGAATATGAGTATAATATCGGAAAACAGGGGGCATATAACCGCCTGACACTGATTCCGGTGGACTGGGATGAGGACAAAAAGCTGCATCATTTTCTTCTGGCATTTGAAACCATCCGAAAGACTTCTGAAGGTCAGACAGGTGCAAAAGAGCAGCTTCAGCTCTATTATGAACAACTGAAACAGTCAATCCTGGAAAATGACAGCTATGTGGATGCGCTTCTGGAATTGTCAGATGTGATCTATACAGTAAATCTGACAAAGGATGTTCTGGAAAGAAGAATCGTATTGAATGGAAAAGAACAGAAGAGCCGGGAACTTTTTATGGACTACCCGCTTCCATGTTCTTATCAGGATTATTGCTGGGAATATGAGAAAAAAATTACTCAGGAAACAATTGCCGGTTACTGTATGACAGATAATTGCGAAAAGCTTCGTAAGAGGTTTGAGAACGGAGAAACCAATATGTCTGTGGAATATTGTGCCGCGAAGATGATGGAAGTATCCGCTGGGTACAGAAAACAGTTCTTATGACCAGGATGGTGGTGTTTGATACAGAAATTCTTGCTGAGGTGCCTATGATCTATGCGATCATTCTGCTTCAGGATACCACACAGAGACATGAACGGGATGAGCAGGAACAGGCACGCCTTCAGGCAGCATTCAATGAGATGCGTGCGAGAGCAGGGCAAAAACCAATTTCCTCAGCCGTATGAGCCATGATATCAGGACACCTCTGAATGGTATTATTGGTCTGTTAAAGATTGACGAGACTCATTTTGAGGATAAGGAACTGATACAGGAAAATCATAAAAAGATGAAGATAGCAGCGGATTATTTGCTCTCCCTTATCAATGATGTTCTGCAGATGAGTAAAATAGAGGAAGGTCATATTGTTCTGACTCATGAATATATCTGTCTCAAAGATCTGGTCTATGAGATTGAGAGTATTATCACTCACAAGGCAGCAGATGAGGATATTCAGTGGATTTATGAGAAAAATAAGGAGAATATCCCTTATCCTTATGTCTATGGAAGCTCACTGCATCTTCGCCAGATTTTTCTGAACATCTATGGAAACTGTATTAAGTATAACCGGCCGGGAGGAAAGATTACTACGGTAATGGAGGCTGCAGATGTACAGGATGGGATCTGTACATACAGATGGACGATTTCTGATACAGGTATAGGGATGAGTCCGGAGTTCCTGAGTCATATTTTTGATCCGTTCTCACAGGAAAAAACAGATGCCCGTAGTGTTTATCAGGGAACCGGTCTGGGAATGGCGATCACTAAAGGCTTGATTGAGCAGATGAATGGAAGTATTGAAGTGACAAGTCAGGTGGGCATTGGCTCTGTGTTTGTCATTACCATTCCTTTTGAGATTGCCCGGGAACAGAAAAAGGATGAGGAAATTGCTGAGAAATATGATATTCGTGGATTGCATCTGCTGGCAGCTGAGGATAATGAGCTTAATGCTGAAATCATAGAAATGCTGCTGACAGATGACGGTGCGAAGGTTACAGTTGCAAAAACGGCAGACAGGCGGTGGAGCACTTCGAAAATAATCCTCCGGGAACCTTTGATGCCATATTGATGGATGTCATGATGCCTGTTATGGATGGTATTGCAGCAACAAAAGCCATACGTGCCATGGACAGGGCAGATGCAAAAACAATTCCGATCATTGCAATGACTGCAAACGCATTTGAGGAAGATGCCAAAAGATGTCTCGCAGCCGGCATGACTGCACACCTGGCAAAACCTTTCCAGATAGAAGATGTGGAGAAAACCATTGTGGAGTGCTGTGGAAAGTAAAAGCATTAACATTAAACATTTTAAAAGGTGCTACCTGGGGGACAGTAGGAATCAGAACCAGGTCAGCACCTTTTGTTTGTCAGACAGTCTCTTAGGATATATTTCTGGTGGGTGGTCTTTGAAAGAATGTTACAACTGTTTCATGATAAAACGATAATCTGTAGGCGTCATCTGGAAATTAGCATAAAAACCTGGTTAAAATACTTGGTAGAAGTATAGCCTACTTTTTCTGAAATATCAGATACTTTCATGGTAGTATGGGCAAGAAGATCCTTAGCGGCTTCCATTCGGCGTTCTGTGAGAAGTTGTGAAAAGCCATGGAAAGTTCTTTCTTGAGTAATCGGGAAATATAGGAGCTATTACGGTTTATAAATTCTGCGGCATCATTTAATCCAATTTGTTTTTCGTAGTTTTTATGTATGTATTCTATAACAGCATTGACGATTATCCCTGTGTTTCGTGTGGTGACACTGGACAGCTCCTGAATGATGTTTTTAATACAGTTGGAAAAAACAGTTCTGCTGTGTTCGCTGCAAGGTTGTTCCATACAATAGCGTGTGATCGGAGTAGTAAGGTAATTACTATCTTTAGAGTCATCCAGGAAATTTTTAAGCTGGATATGGAGGTTTAATTCTACTAGTTTGATAGCATCCTGCTGATTGAGCAGATTTTCATTCTGTATCAGTGAAAAAAAGCATCTCCGATTTCCAGCGCATCACAAAGATTACGTGTCTGGATGGCATTGATCAGATTGGAAATGATCTCGTTAATCTCAATAATACTGGAATTGTAATCATTTATTTCTGCAAAAAATAAAATGCTGTCGTCTAGTGAAACAATATTGGGAAGCTTTATAGGAAAAGCAATACTGTATCTGTTTATTGAGCTTTGGAAACTGTTGAATAGAATTGCCAAGTTCGCTGATTCCGATTGTGATAGAAGAAAAAAGTTTTTCCCTGGTATAGCAGACAAGTGAATGGGCCAGACTTTTGGCTTCAGCAATAGGATCAGCAGATGTAACAGGCATGAGAATATATACAATGTTTCCAATATAACAGGATGCAATACCCTCATAATCTTTATTGATCTTCTTAGACAGAGAATAAGAAATATAGTATTCCTGATTCTGGAGGATGTTCATCCTGTTCGTAGTGTTACACTTAACCCCAATTAAATAAAATAGATCCGGGTTTAGACCAAGTGAGAGACATTGTCGGAGCTGTTCTGGTGAAAAACTGGTAACAGGATTAATCAGCAAAGTTTCTATAAACTGTTTTTTCAAAAGACTTTGATTTTCCTTAAAAAATTTGGAAAGCATTTTTTTCTGCTTTTCCATATTTTCCTGTTCCTGAATTGCATTTATGGCTTTCTTTAGACAGGAAAGAAATACCTCACTGTTCAGTGGCTTGAGAAGGTAATCAAAAGCATCATATTTCAAAGCTGCCTGTGCATAAGAAAATTCAGAGTATCCGGAGACAAAGATGACCAGCAGTTTTAGCTGTGATTCGGATATTTTCTGAAGAAGACTAATTCCGTTTTCACAGGGCATTTGAATGTCCGAAAACAGAATATCTGGATTCTCTGTCTGAATGATGGTCCAGGCATCTGCTGTATTAGAAGCTGTCAGGATGGTATGGGATTTAAAGTCAGACTGCCGGATTATATTTTCCATGGTCTGAAGTGCAATTGATTCATCGTCAACAAGTAATATTTTCATTTCAAATTTCCTGCTTTCTCAATTGGTTTTTCTACTAGTTTCAAAGGAAGGCGGACTATGATACATGCTCCGCTGTTTTCATTATTCTGTAGGATCAGTCCATGATCTTCGCCGTAATAGAGCTTTAGTCGTTTATCAATATTGTAAATGCCATAAGAGGTGGCTGGCTTTTGCTGAAAACTTTTGGAAAAATCTTCAAGAAATTCCCGGGAAAACCTAGACCGTTATCTTTTACACAAATCTGAAGGTTGGTACCATCGGTACTTCCAAGAATGGCAATGATACCTTTGTCAGAGATTTTTGATGTTCCGTGGATCACTGCATTTTCGATTAGAGGCTGGATGATCAGTTGGGAATATAGTAATGGTATAGTGATTTGGGAATATCAATTAAAATGGACAGATTATCTCCGAAACGGAGCTTCTGTATATAGGTATATTCTTTTACATAATACAAAGCCTCTTCTATGGTGCTGAATGGCTTGCCTTTCAGGGACATGCGTTCAATATCTGCAAGTGCAGTCAGAGCATGATGACATTCTTCTTTTCTATTCATATCTACCAGGCCGGAAATACAATTTAAAGTATTGTAAAGAAAGTGAGGATTGATCTGTGCCTGGAGGCTCTCAATTTCAATGTTTTTTGTAAGAATTTCCTGTTCATGGATCTTTTCAGATAATGCATGGATACGTGAAAGAGTCTGATTGTATACATTGGATAACTGGGAAAATTCAATGGAACTCTCCATATGGATAAATGCATCATTATTGATCGCTTTTGTTTTATTCAGTTTTTCCATAAAATAGTCAAATTCATCTGCTATGCTCCGGGAGATAAAGCGTGTTGCTCCGATGATTGCAATCAGAGCAAGAATAGAGGGGAAAAGCAACAGGATTACAAACATCCGGGCATTTTTATAAACTAATGACTGATTAGTTATCAGCAATAATTGCAGATTATTTATGCTGGTGGAAAAAGAAGATGCTGTATATTTATACGTCTGTGTATTCAGACGTTTATTTTCTACGAGCTCAAAAATGTTCTGTTCTGAAAGTTCAGTAGTATTTCTAAAAATATGATGATTATTATCAATTAAAACAAATTGGTACACGTTACTATTAAGGGAAAAGATTTTGTCAAAAACAGTAGCCTTGGGTTCTACGATTAGTGTACCAAGACGATTCTTTCCTGTAGTTTCAGTTTTTCCAGTCCATTGATAAATATTTCTACATATGTACAATTTATCTGAATCATCAGTACTCCCAAAGAGAAAAGGTAATCCGTGAAAATCATCACCTTTTTTCAGAATCTCTGTAATGTAAGTGGGAGAAAGATCGGATACCAACTGTGATGAGTAGTTGGTTGTTGAAATCAGCTTTCCGTTGTTAGTGATAAAAAATACATTATCTGAATAGTTCATGCTTAAAGAAGGATAATAGGGAGCATCGTTTAATAAAAGCTGTTGGAATTCCAGCCCATCATCCTGTGTTATATTTATAAGATTGTTCTGTGTTGCATTTTTATAGAAAAAGATACTGGAATCGGAGGTAAACTGAGAAAAATAGGATTCCAGTGATGTGAGCGCCGTATTAGAGTAGGCTGTTTGTTCATGTTCGGAGGATTCCTTCACAGAATGAAAATAAAATATGGTATCAATTGCTCCGATGGAAAGAAATGTGATTAGTAAGATAGGAATCACATAACGTGTGTATTTGATTCGAATACTGATGGGGCGAGTTATTTTTTGTTTCATACAAACCTCTTTCTTATAAATGTATCAAATTATTCTGCTTTTTTATTATAACATATGAGATTCGGAAAAAAAGAGGTGGTAAAAAATTTGGTATAGGATGTCATTATTCTGGAATCGAAAATACTATAAATGAGAATATAATAAAGACATCAAAGAACAGGAGGTTTTTATTTATGAGAAAGAGAGTAATCAGTACCTTGTTGGCAATGGCAACAACAGCAGGTTTATTTGCCGGAAATGTATCTGCAGTGTACGCAGAAGGAAAGTCATCCGGAGATTATGAATATCAAGAGCTTGAGGATGCCGAGATTACATATTATAATTATTCTGTAGAAGGAAAAGAACTGTATGAGAAGGAAATCGCTGCTTACAATGAAGTTCATCCGAACGTGAAAATTAATCTTGAACTTGTTGGCGGCGGTACAGACTGGCGTTCTACATTAAAGGCTGAAATTTCAAGTGGTCAGGCACCGGATCTTGTGGTTATGGAAGGTGCATCAGATTTTGATACATTCGGCGATATGATGGAAGATCTTAGTGACCAGCATGGGTGGAGCATATATATGAAAACAATGTCAGTGACTGTAAAGTTGGGGATGCAATAGTTGGTGCACCATCAGGTGTAGTGTGCTATGGTCTGCTGTATAACAAAGCTGTTTTTGAGGCTTGTGGCATTGATGGTTCTACATTAAAGAGTTACGATGATATTGATGCAGCTTTTGGCAAAGTTCAGGATGCTATTGATGCAGGAGAACTTGCAGATCAGTTCCCAGATCTTGAAGCGGTTGTTTCACTTCCGGCGGCAGAATCATGTACTTGCAAATCATGGTGCAAATCCGGCAATTCAGGCAGAGTTTGGAACTGCATTTGAAACTTACGAAGCGAAGTCTCTTGACTTTAAATATGCAGATGCATTAAAGGACTATATTGATCTGATGGTAAAATATTCTCCTGATGCAGACAAACCAGAAGCATTGGTTGGAGTTGATTATGATAGTGCAATGGGCGGTTCCTTCTGTATTGGAAAAACAGCTGTTATTCAGATGGGACAGTGGGTTGCTCCTGTAATCGATGAAATTGATCCGGAGCTTCGTGAGAACATTGGCGTTCTTCCAATGCCTTTAAAGGGAGTGGACGAAGATAATATCTGTTATGGTATTGCTTCCTATTTTGTTGTCAACAAGAATTCAGATGATGCAAAAAAAGCTGCTGCAAAAGATTTTGTAAATTGGCTGCTTATGTCTGATGAAGGAAAAGCATTAATTACTTCTAATATCAGTCTTCCATTTGATAATTTTGCAGATTTTCCATCTGAAAACGTAATCAGTCTTGCATGTGAACCATATGCAAAAGAAGGAAATACTTCTCATTAGTATTTGGTGGTTATCCAGATGGTTGGTCTGATTTATTAGGCGCTGGAATCCAGAGCTATATTGCCGGGGAAAAAGAGTGGGATGCTGTTGTTGAAGAAGCAAAAGCAAACTGGGCAGAAATGAGATAAAGAAAAGTTTCAGGACAGCCGGAAAACACTCTGGCTGTCCTTTTATGGAGGAAATGATATGCGTAAATCGAAAAAAATATTCTGGCTTTTTCTTGCTCCCTGTTTGATTACTTTTTGTATTGCTGTTGTAATTCCTACAATAACAGGTATTTATTATTCTTTTACAGACTGGGACGGACTCCATTCAAATTGTGATTTTGTTTTTCTGGACAATTACATCAGTGCATTTCATGATATTTACTTTCAAAATGCTTTTGTTTTTACTTTTAAATTTGTAATTATAACAGTGATAGCGGTAAATGCGGTTGCATTTGCAACTGCTATGTTGGTAACTCAGAATATAAAGGGAAAAAATTTATTTAGAAGTATTTTCTTTATGCCTAATCTGGTAGGTGGTGTGCTGGTAGGATTTGCATGGCAGTTTATTTTTTGTGATGTATTTGACAGTATTGGAGAGCTTCTTGGAATTAACTGGCTTTGTGATTGGCTTTCTACTAAGTCTACAGGTTTTTGGGGTTTGGTTATTCTTGTTGTATGGCAGATGAGCGGATATATGATGCTGATCTACATTGCACAGATACAGAATATTCCGGAAAATTTGTTGGAGTCTGCGAGAATTGATGGTGCAAGTTCTTTTCAGTGTTTCTGGAAAATTAAGCTTCCATTGATGATGCCTGCTTTTACTATTGGACTTTTCCTTACTCTTACAAATTGTTTCAAACTGTATGACCAGAATCTGACTTTAACTGGAGGTGGCCCGGCGAAATCTACAGAAATGCTTACTATGGATATTTGTAATACAGCATTTTCAAGAAACATGTATGGAATGGCACAGGCAAAAGGAATTATCTTCCTTGTTGTAGTTGCACTTATTACAGTAAGCCAGCTGATGTTTACCAAATCTAAGGAGGTGGAGATGTAATGCAGAGGAAAAAAATAATCTCTAAAACAGTGATTATCTTGTGTTGTATTATACTGGCAGCATTTTTTATCTTCCCGATTTTATTATTGTTTATTAACTCATTTAAATCTTTAAAAGAAATTTATATTAGTGTTCTCCAGCTTCCTAAGACACTGAATTTGGACAATTATATTTCAGCGTTCAAAGAACTGGATTACCTGAATGCCATCAAAAATTCCCTGATCATAACCTGTACGGTAACGGTTGCAAACGTGATCTGCTGTTCTATGGCAGCGTGGGTACTGGTACGATATAAGACAAAAACAAGCAAACTGATATTTACCATTTTTCTGTTGCAGTGCTTGTTCCATTTCAGTGTGTTATGCTTCCATTACTGGACAGAATGGGAAATTAAATATGATTAATATGCCAGGACTGATGCTTGTAAATCTTGGATTTGGTTCTTCTATGTCGATCATTTTGTTCCATGGATTTATGAAAAATGTTCCGGTAGAGTTAGAAGAGGCTGCGTCAATTGATGGTGCCAGCCAGCCAAGAATATTCTTTACAATTGTGTTGCCCCTGATTAAGGGAATTGCAGTAACCGTTGCAATCTTGAATGTTATGTCTCTTTGGAATGATTATTTACTCCCATCGTTGACAATCAACCGAAGTGGAACGCAAACTCTTCCTCTTCGGACTTATCTGTTCTTTGGTGCTTACACAAAGAAATGGAATCTTGGTTCTGCGGCGCTTGTTATGGCAATTATTCCGGTAATTATTTTTTATGTTCTTTGTCAGAAGCACATTATTAAAGGTGTAACTGAGGGAGCGGTGAAAGGTTAAGTTTTACTGGCTGTGATGAATAGTGACGGTTAATACGGAAAAGGAGATAGAAAATATGTGTTGGACTGTAAATGAATAAAAAAGGTGTTTGGCATGTTGATGAGAGTGGATTGAATGCCATGTATGTAGTAAAGGGTAGTAAAATGTCTGCAGTAATTGATGCAGGAACTGGAATCGGTGATTTTAAGGGGCTGGTAGAGTCTTTGGTAGACAATCCCTATGTTGTGCTGATTACTCATGGACATGTAGACCATGCTGGCGGATGTGGTCAGTTTATAGAGGCTTATATTAATGAAAGAGATTATCAGGCTGCGCTGAATATAAAGGTAGAAGATCGAGAAAGATATTTAAAGAATATGGAAAGTGCCGGTGCTGTTGCACCTGGAAGCTTGAGTATTGCGGAAGAACTAAAAAATGATAAGAAACCAGAGTTTCGTTTTATGAAAGAAGGAGACATTTTTGACCTTGGAGATAAAAGCTGGTTATATATGAGATGACAGGACATACGGCTGGATCTGTATGTATCTGGATGAAGAGGATAGAATTTTGTTTTCCGGTGACAGTGTAAATGATTTGGAACTGATCTGTGCTCCGGCCAAGGATCGAGAGGCTTTACTGAAGGAATGGTATGAAGCTGGAAAAAGAATTTTTGCAAGAAAAGATTCATTTGACATCTGTGGCGGTGGGCATTGTCTGATTCCAATTGAAAAAGCAGAAGAAACACTGACATGTGGGGAAATGATTTTATCTGGTGAATTACAGGCAAAAGTTGAAAAGGTTCATTTTTTCCATGCACCGTTTTATAAGTATAAAGACAGTCGACTTTATAATGGAGATTTTGCAGCATTGCATTCAGAGGATAAATAAAGAGAATTTGAAGCTATTACGTGAGGTGAGGTAATAGTACTGTTTCAAGTGAACTCTAACGGTATGACTAAAAAATTGTATATTGTAAGTATAAAAACACGAAAAATGTCCTTGGTAGCTAACCTGGGACATTTTTCTGTATGTGGAGATGGAATGTCTATGATGTAGTGCGAAGATGAGAAATTGAGTTAAAAACGTGAAAATATTATGAATAAAGGCTCATAAAACGTGAAAAATAAATTGACAAATCCTCATAAAACGTGATAACTTTGAAAAAAGGAGGGGGTTTTATGTATTTAAAAAGAAAGATAGATGAGTACCTGCTGGAGTGGAAAAAAAATGAAGAAAGACTTCCGTTAATTATAAAAGGTGCAAGGCAGATTGGAAAAACGGAATCTATTAATCATTTTGCAGAACAAAATTACAGTAATATTGTGAGTATTAATTTTGTTCTGGAACCTAAATATAAAACAATATTAAGTGACGGATATGCTGTTGAAGATATTATAAAAAATATTTCTATGATAGATACATCAAAAAGATTTATAGCAGGTGACACTGTGATTATTTTTGATGAATTACAGGAGTTTCCGGATATTGCAACTGCTCTGAAGTCATTCAGGATAGATGGAAGATTTGATGTCATATGCAGTGGTTCTTTGCTTGGAATCAATTACAGAAAAATTCATAGTAACAGTGTGGGATATAAAACAGATTATGAAATGTTTTCGATGGATTTTGAAGAATTTCTGTGGGCAAAAGGATACTCAGAGAAGCACATTGAAGATATCCTGAAACATATGCAGACAGGAACTCCATTTTCAGAAACCGAATTATCAGTTTATAAGAAATTGTTTTTGGAATATTGTGTACTTGGCGGTATGCTGCAGTAGTAAAAGTATATATTGAAAAAAATCTTTTTACAGATACTCTGGAAATCCAGAGACAGATCCAGATGGATTACGAAGAGGATATCAGAAAATACGCTGAAGGTCTGGATCAGACTAAAATTGTAAGTGTCTATCGGAACGTACCTGTACAGCTTGCAAAAGAAAATAAAAAATTTCAATTAAGTAAAATAGACAAAAAAGCCAGAAGTCGAGAATATATGGGATGTATAACCTGGCTCGAAGATGCAGGTGTGATTTCTGTATGCTATTGTCTGCAGTATCCGGAGCTCCCATTAAAGGGAAATCATGATGACTCAAAATTCAAAATCTATTATCCAGATACAGGATTGCTGATTGCTTCATTAGATG
>ENA-OQIC01000358-OQIC01000358.1-human-gut-metagenome-genome-assembly--contig:-NODE-358-length-20607-cov-9.872607_pt1 | contig 20607 bp, 15 predicted proteins | sample MGYA00242572_ERZ504736 | MGnify/ENA primary metagenome ERZ504736 (study PRJEB26092, sample SAMD00036201) | human gut metagenome | host: Homo sapiens | study: EMG produced TPA metagenomics assembly of...
ATAAATCATTCCGCTACGGTTCTGAAGGATTCTCCATGGCTTATGACATGTGGGTAAAAGAAGGTGGAAAACTGGGAGATATTTATGGAAACGGATTCGAAAGAGATGAAAATGGTAAGATTAAATTAAACGAGACAGGAAATCCAATCAAAGTTACAGGTAACAATACTTTACTAGGCAATGCTAATCCTGATGCTTTATTAGGATGGAGCAATACCTTTACTTACAAAGGATTTACTTTGTATTTCTTGATTGATGCACGTATCGGAGGAGATGTCATGTCATTGACACAAGCACATCTTGACGCAATGGGAGTCAGCAAAGAATCCGGAGAATCCCGTGATCGCGGTTATGTGGAATATGAAGGCATCCAATTCAAAGATGTTCCTAACTTCTATGGTACAGTCGGAGGACGTAACGGCATCTCAGAATACTATATGTATGATGCAACGAATGTACGCTTACGAGAATTGACACTAGCTATTCATTCCCGGAAACCCTCCTTGCCAAAACCAAATTCATCAAAGGATTAGATCTCACATTGATTGCACGTAACTTATTCTTTTTGTACAAAGATGCTCCATTTGACCCGGATGCAACTTTATCAGTAGGTAATACTCTGCAGGGCGTTGATGTTTTCGGCATGCGACTACACGTAATATTGGTTTCAACGTTAAATTTACATTCTAATTTTAAAACAAAGACATTATGAAAAGTTCAAAATATATTTCAATTTTATGCGTGGGAAGCCTTCTGAGTTTAGCCTCATGCACAGACGGATTCGAATCTGACAATAAAATCAACGGTAGTTTTGATGATACTGTAAAAGAATATGATTTCCAAAAATACACTACTAACTTTGAGACAATTCAAAAAGGTATTTATTTTAACTACGACTGGGGAGAAGGCACCACTTGGCCTTGGCAGACATTCCAAAACTTGAATCATGATATGTTCTCAGGATATTTTCATGATTTTGCCTCCAAATTCAGCGATAAAAATACAGTATATGCATTAGAGGCCGGATGGACAGCCAGTGCGTGGAATTATACTTATAATTATATATTTCCAGTAGCCCATAAATCAACATTAATTACACAAGATGAAGCCAAATACAAACATTTTTATGGTGCAACCCTTATTTTAAAAGTAGAAGCCATGCACCGTATAACTGATACTTATGGCCCTATTGTCTATTCTAAATTCGGAAAAAACGAAACAAACTCTGTTGATACCCAAGAAGAAGCTTATAAAGCATTCTTTGATGATCTGGATAAAGCTGTAGACGCATTGGATACTTATTTGAAAGAAGGCGGCAAAGAAGATGGCGTGAAAAGCATTAATATGTGCAATTGTCCTACAGCCAGCAGATGGATAAAATTTGCCAATTCATTACGTCTTCGTCTAGCTATGCGCGTATCTAATGTAAATAAGACACTTGCTACCAGTGAAGCCCGAAAAGCATTAGAAAACTCTTATGGTGTCATAGAATCTTCTGATGAAAACATACAAATCTCCGGTAAGGGGTATCAAAACCCGTTAGCAGGTGTTGCCGGTTGGGGAGAAACCTATATGGGAGCAACAATAGCTTCTGTCCTAAACGGTTATGAAGATCCACGCATCAGTATATATTATAATCCGGCGACATTGGCAGAGCATACAGAGGAATATCTAGGAGTACCTCAAGGAGTATATGCCAAGGACGGTGACCCCAATTATTACCAAAGCTATTCCTTTATCAACACCCAAACAATCACAGCATCCACACCCGCCGTTCTTCTGACAGCAGCAGAAACTTGGTTCTTACGTGCCGAAGCATCTTTACGAGGTATCAATCCGAAAAACGAAAGCGCAAAGCAATGTTATGAAACCGGTGTCCAAACTTCATTCAGCCAATGGGGTGCCGGAGATGCAAGCCTATATCTGACAAGTAAAGGTAAACCGACAGATTACATTAATTACGCAGCAGGCCCCGGAAAAGACATGAAAGCATTAATAACCACCACTCCCAATTTTGACGATGCAGTTAATCAAGAAGAACAACTTGAAAAAATTATCACTCAAAAATGGATTGCTTGCTGGCCAGAAGGCATGGAAGCATGGGCAGAACAGCGCCGTACCGGATATCCGAAATTATTCAAAGTACAAACCAACAACAGCAATGGTACAATTGATACAGACATCATGATTCGCCGCCTCCCCTTCTCACAAGATGATGCCAAAAAAGATCCTGAGCAGTATAAAAATCTGTGTACGGCTCTTGGTGGTGCAGACAATGGCGGTACACGGCTATGGTGGGACACAGGTAAAAACAACTTTTAATTCATATTTCAGTAACAACTATTATTTATAAGAGAGATTTTTAAATATTTCACTTAATCAAGGTATTAGCATAAGGCAAAAAGATTTCATAAGACGGGGAGCGTGATGTTTCCCGTCTTTTTCTGTTTTTCATACGGCATTCTATTTTATTTTTCTATCTTTGTTCAAGCTATGAAATAACATACCTATACAGCAAACTTTTTCCGGATATTCATCGTTTAACTGAAAAAAATATATGAAAAAGTTTCTAAGTAATACTATCGTACAACTGCTTATTGCCGTAATTATCGGACTGTTGGCAGGCTTTGTTGTTAATGACGCAGTGCTGGAAGTCGTTATCTGTATAAAGCACATCACGGGACAGATTATATTTTTCCTGGTTCCCCTTATTATTCTGGGATTCATAGCCCCCTCTATTGCCCATTTGCGCAGCAATGCATCAAAGATGCTTTTATTCGCTTTCAGCATAGCCTACCTATCATCTATCGGAGCCTCTTTTTTCGGAGCAGCCGTAGGTTACAATGTGATTCCTTTTCTGCATATAGCCGATGATGCCAATACACTGAAAGCATTGCCGGAAAATTTACTAAAAATAGATATTCCACCGGTCATGAATGTTATGACGGCCCTTGTACTGGCAGCTTTGATAGGACTTGCTACTGCTTGGGTTAAATCGGATGAAATATCAAAACTACTGGATACTTTTCAAAAGATGGTACTTGAATTGGTGAAAAGAGTACTGCTTCCCGTACTTCCCGTATTTATTGCCGCTAACTTCTGCATTCTTAGCTATCAGGGAGCTGTTACGAAGCAGTTACCGGTATTCCTCTCCGTATTGATAGTTGTTATTGTTTGTCATTTCATCTGGCTGTCATTGCTTTATTTCATTGCAGCTGTTTACTCAAGAAAAAATAGTTGGCAGGTATTGAAATACTATGGTCCTGCTTACCTCACAGCATTAGGTACAATGTCTTCAGCAGCTACGCTGGGAGTGGCGTTGGAATGTGCCCGCAAAAGCCCTATCCTTCGAAAAGAAATCAGTGATGTGACGATACCTTTATTCGCCAATATACACCTATGCGGCTCTATCCTGACAGAAACCGTATTTGTACTCACTGTATCCCAAATGCTTTATGGAAGTATGCCCAGTATATTACAAATTACTTTATTCATCCTGTTATTAGGATTATTCGCCATCGGTGCACCGGGAGTACCGGGGGGAACAGTACTTGCCTCTTTAGGGCTAATCATCTCTGTTCTTCACTTTAATGAAGCCGGAACGGCATTACTACTTACGATTTTTGCATTACAGGACAGTTTCGGAACAGCTTGTAATATTACCGGAGATGGGGCACTAACGCTTATTACAGATACTTCGAAAAAGATAGCTTCGAAGCCGAAGGCTTTTAAATAAAGGCTCTCTAATAACTATCTTTTTACTTAAGGGTTTTGTAAAGTTACTTTTTTTGATATTATTGCAAATATTCTCAACCCATACTAACCACAAATCAAAAATAGATACTATGAAACGAAAAACACTTAAAAGAAAAATTTCTATTGTTGGCATTTTGGTTTTTGTCAGTATGATAGTTTATTCATGTTGGCAAGATGAATGGTCCTCCAATGTAACTGATGAAGTTATTTTTGACAGCAATAAAGAATTGACCATTGCTAAAGCAGAACAATGGTATAATGCCACCAATTCCTCAGCTACTACAGTTAGATCCTTAAGTGCTGACGGGCGAATTCCAGCAAAGCCTAATTGGAACAAGGCTAAAGAAAGTAGAAAAGGAGATTTAGAGGTAGTCGAAACGACTCTAATGACAAGCGGTAGTACATTTTTTATGGATAACGAGACAAAAGAAAAATATGAACTACAAGATGATTTGGATAAAATATATAATGTAGCACGCATGGTAATATTGAAGAATCTAGAAACAGGTGAGATTTACAACTTCATCATGGTATTCATAGGTACTTATGATTATTTGATGCATACCACCTCTTTTGAAAACAATTCTTATTTACATCGTGAAGCTGATTTTGATGGAAAAGTTTTATTCTACAATTTCAATTATGGATTGGTAAATGGTTGGAAATATGAATCAGGGAAAATAACAGCCTCCATTTCTCCGGGAACAGAGGAAGGATACCGTATGAGTTTGCAAAGAGGAAGAGGACAATCCGTATGTAATACGGAAATAGACTGGATGGAAAAGCGGAATTGTCATAATGATATCGTTTGGGATCATGAACTGGGGCTGCCCGGCATCGATGTAATTTGCGACAAGTATTTACATCCTGAGTATCATGAAGTTTGCGTTTCATTGGATGATGACGAAATGGATGGCGGAGGTGGTGGATATAATCCTCCTTCAAATCCTCCTGAAACACCTCCTACTCCTTGTAAACGTGCTAAAACATTGTCGCAGGACGCAGCATTTAAATCGCGTATAAAAGATGTGTATAGAAAAACATTTTCCGCAGGCAATACTGTGGAGCAAGGCTTTATACAGACTTCAGACGGGCAAACTATTTTCCCGAACGTACAAGAATCAGGAAGTGCCAAATTCACAAATGATCAAATAGCAGGAAAAGAAATCATGGAATGGTACCATTCCCACCCTACAGGCTCTATGATTACTTCATGGGCAGATTTAAAGGCTTTAGCTATACGATACCAACAGGGATATGTGAAATCAGAGAATTTTACTTATGGAGTAGTTTCAGAGTTCGGATGTATGAGTATTATGATAACTTCTCCCACAGATTTTAATACTTTCGCTACCAAAGTTCGAAATGGTGAACTTTCCGAAAGTTGGAACGCTTATATAGTTGGTGCAAGCGGAGGGGGAGTTGATGAATGTATAGGTCAGTTGCTTAAATTTTTAGATCGCAATAACTCCGTCTGTCAGTGATGTTTAGTTCGAATATTGATGAAAGCAATCCGACTTGGAATGCTCAGGAACTAGCTTCTAATGGGAAATCTGTAAATATGGAATGTAACCAATAAAAAGAAAAGTCATGAAAAGAATAGAATTTGTTTTGTGTTTGTTTTTTATCAGCACAGTTAGTTTTGCCCAAAAGGAAATTGCTCCAACAAAAAACTTGGATGCTTATATCGGGACTTGGATGTATCAGTCAAATGATACGATTTTTAAAATAGTTCTTAAAAAAGGATATGCAGAGGATCAACACATGATTATAAATGGTCTTATGGGAGGATATTTTCTATCAGTGAAGGGAATAATTGTAGAAAACTATTTTAGTATCAGAGATACTATTTGGCACTTGGACAAAAAAAAGGGAACTCAAGATTTTTCTATCTGGGCTTCAAACAATACTACCAGTTTGGACTACATTGATCCTAATCGAGTCGGAGTTTTATTTTACGACCAACGGAAGAAGCACTTCGGCGGAAAAGGGATATTAGGCGGAAAAATACTTCTGCTTTCTTCCGATAAAATTCGTTGGCATCTGGATGAAAAATTAGGATTAGCCCTTGAAGAACCGGATGAATATACAGAACTGATAGGATTTTCTGTTCCTTCGGACGTGATAATGACTAAAGAGAAAGAACAATGATGTGAACAAAGACAACAAAATGTATCAAAAGCCAATGGAGAACCAACAGTAACCCCTGGCTTTTGGTACATTTATTTTCATAATCTTACAGCAAACTTGTTATTTCAAAACCTCATCCAGCTTTTGTTGCAAAGCCTCCCCTTCCAATCCTACAGCCAAGATCACCCATTGGGGTCCAACAAGAAATTCATAGGAATCCAACGAATAGCATACTGCACGGCTGCATCCGATTTCCAGTCCTTCAAGTCTGAAACATGAGTCCATGCCAATTGATCTTTCTCAATAGCGGCCAACCAAGGTTCTTTCTTACGATCCAAAGAAACTCCTAAAATAGTAAAATTCTTATCCTTGTATTTATTCCAGGCAGCAACAATATTCGGATTTTCCTTGCGACAATCAGGACACCAGGAAGCCCAAAAATCAATCAGTACATATTTTCCTCTCAAACCGGATAATGTGACAGGATTACCGTCTACATCGGGCAATGTAAAATCCGGAGCCACAGCACCGACCTGAATATCTTCCATCCGCTTGATAAAGCCATCTATTTGACTGACATACATGGTTTCATCCAATGAAGCATCCAGTTTGGCACGCAATGCCTTCATTTCTTCCAAATTCAACTTATAAGCGAAATCCTTCACTATGAAATAAGGGGTAACAGCAGATGCCGGGTGAACAGCAACCAGACTATCTATGCTATATCCATCCTGACGAGTCAAAGGAGCATTTTGTGCATACAGATCATTAATGGCAGAACCTGTCACTGTCAGTATCTTTTCTGATTCATTCATCTTCAACTGCATCTTTTCGTTATCTAAAAAGAATACCAACGGACGTTTGCTATCCCTAAACGTAGTCAGCCCATAAGCCAATGGCTCAGTACAAACACCTTCAAATTTGAAAGTACCGTCAGTAATCACAGCCGAATCCACAGCTATGAACGATTTATCCTGATATTTTTTCAGATACACCATTCCATCTTTAACATCCGATATTTCTCCATTCAGAGTATATCCTTTTTTCTCTTCGCCACAGGACAGTACAGTCATAGCCAGTACACCAGCAAAAAGCACATTTACCATTCTTTTCATCTCTATCTTCCTTATTATTATAACTCGTCAAAAATAAATATTCCTATGCAATTATGCAAACTCCACCGTTCCTATTTGGAAATTAACTCTCCCTGAGTTACCTTTGTAACTTCAACTAACTATTATATAACCTATGAAAAAACTCCTATTTCTAGGCGCTCTCCTGTTGTCAACAGTATGTATGAACGCCCAAACTTCCGAATATTATCAGGAAGCAGCCAATCCTATTGCCACCAACCCGCTTTATGGGCGAAAGTTACAGCTCCACAAATCAGCTGGGGAAGCACAGACATCCGCTATAAGAAAGAGGAACCGGCTCCCATCCATAGTGCGCAGAAAAGTATGAATCTTACTGCATGGAAAGGTGAGAAAATTTCAGCCCAACTGGTAGTATGGACTCCCAAATCGCTAAATGACTTGACTTTCATGGTCAGCGATTTAACCTCAGGCAGTGCAACCATCAGTAAAGAGAATATCCGAACAGGCTTTGTCCGTTACGTTATAACCGATGAACTGAACAAAGACGGTTTGGGCGCATGTGGCTATCGAAACAGTGCTGATTTTGACTCAACTTTAGTAGCAGATGTAATAGACCATATCACTCCTACTCTAACCCTTCCCGCCAACTCCACCCAAGGGGGATGGATCAGCGTAAACATCCCTCAGGCACTAAAGCCGGGAAATACACAGGAACCGTCACAGTGAAAGCCGACGGTATCACCTTGTCTGAATTAAAACTGAACCTCCAAGTGAAGAACCGTACTCTGCCTCCTCCTTCCGAATGGACTTTCCATCTGGATTTATGGCAGAACCCTTATGCAGTATCCCGTTACTACAATGTGGAACCGTTCAGCAAAAAACATTTCGATTTGATGCGCCCATTGATGAAACTGTATGCCGATGCAGGTGGTAAGGTAATCACAGCCTCCATTATGCACAAGCCTTGGAACGGACAGACCTATGATGCTTTTGAAAGCATGGTCACTTGGTTGAAAAAAGCGGATGGAACCTGGTATTTTGACTATACCGTATTCGACAAGTGGGTGGAATTTATGATGGATCTTGGTGTCAAAAAACAAATCAGTTGCTATTCTATGGTTCCCTGGCGCCTTTCTTTCCAATATTTTGATCAGGCCAGCAACTCTTTCAAATTTCTGGACGCCAAACCGGGTGAAGTTGCTTATGAAGAATTTTGGATGAATATGCTGCAAGATTTCTCAAAGCATCTGAAAGCAAAAGGCTGGTTCGATATCACTCACATTGCGATGGACGAACGCCCGATGAAGGACATGCAGGAAACACTGAAAGTGATCCGTAAGGCTGATAAAGACTTTAAAGTTTCTTTGGCAGGAACTTATCACAAAGAACTATTGGATGATCTGAATGACTATTGTATCACCATTGCCGAGAAATTTACTCCCGAAGAGATTGAAGCGCGCCGGAAGGCAGGCAAAGTAACTACTTATTATACCTGCTGCACAGAGCCCCGCCCCAACACTTTCACTTTCAGCGAACCTGCCGAAGCTGAATGGCTGGCATGGCATAGTGCGAAAGAAAATCTGGACGGATATCTTCGTTGGGCTTTAAACAGCTGGGTGAAAAATCCCCTACAAGACAGCCGTTTCACAGCTTGGGCTGCCGGAGACACGTATATGATTTATCCGGGCGCCCGTTCATCCATCCGGCTGGAACGCCTGACAGAAGGAATACAATTTTTTGAGAAAGTACGCATTCTGAAAGAAGAATTTGAAGAAAAAGGCAATAAAGGAGCTATTAAGAATATAGACAAAACCTTGAAAATGTTTGATGAATCAAGCATGGATAAGATTTCTCCTACCACTGCCGTAAACAAAGCAAAAAAGTTATCAACCGATACTAGAAAAAGGGAAAATACCTTTATTACGTACATATATATATCGGACCACACATATGTATGTAATAAAGGTACTTCAAACTAAAAGCCGAACAGAATTAACTTGTGGGAAATAGGATGGATGAATCCCCGATAGCTTCAAAAGTAACTTAAGTGCATTGGGCAAGTAACTTAACTTACTTGACACTTTCACTTAACTTACTTGGCTCACGAAGTCAAGTTACTTTATTTGCCCTATATTTCTCAAATAAATTCTGTTCGGCTATATAAAATGGCAAGTTCTAGTTTTAACTTTATCCTCCCTTTCCTTTATACAAGTTTATTCTTCGGGTATATAAATGATTTCTCCATTATCCAATTCATAGGCAATACCCACCTTTTTTCCTTTCTTGCCGCTTTTGACATCCTGATCCTCAGAAGGGGTATAACGGTTAATCTTCTGCCCTTCCTTGGTTATGATTTCCATGTTTTCCTTACCCGGATTCTTCACCATCGTAAAATCTTCCTGACTAAACATTTCAGTCATATTATAACGGGTAACCAAGGCCACCATTAACGCTACAGCAAACACCATCGCCACATCAAACAGATTGCTGACCACGCTCATCGGGTCACTATCCTCCTCTTTTCTTAATAAATTACGTTTCATCTCAAGCTGTACGTTTTTCAGTGAGCAATTCAGAAAGGAATTCCAGATTAGTCATATCCTGTAAATACCAGCGTTGCTTCACCTGCTGGGTTATGAAACCGATAGCACTAGAAAACAGACCAACTACAGTCGTAGCAAAAGCGACCTGCATATTATACGCCATAGAAGCGATATCACCAGTAGAAAGTCCCACCAAAGCAGGTCCCATTGGAATCAATGTACCCATCAATCCAAGCATCGGTCCCATCTTGGTCAATGTTTTTGAAATAGCCAAATCCTTATCAGCAGTAATTTCAAAATCAGCCAACAGGCGCTGCACATGTGCCGGACGGTCTTTTGTCTCCAACACCCGACGGATATACGCAATGACCAACGAGTTCGACTTCACAGGAAGTTTGCCTTCCAATTCGGGCAAAGTATCTATAGTCAGTGTATCAAGCTGTTGACGCAACAACGCATCCGTACGCCGAATAGCCAGATACTGCCCGAAAAAACTGCCTATCAATAATAGCGAACGGATGAAAAGAATAATAAGCAATACAACAACAGGGACTAAAAGTCCGTTCGAAATCCAAAACAGAATGTCTGATATAAGATTCATAATGTCAGTAAGTTTTAAATGTTTGTTTTTATTCGTCTATATTTATATATAACCAATCCAATGAGTCCTCCACCTGCCAGCATAATTATCAAGCCGGTCAATGCCCCCCAATCCACCTCGCTTACACCTGTTACGGCGGTACGACCATTTACAGTAGCAATAATTCCCAATATGGCGGTCAATGCATTAGTGAGGAACAATAGCTCCAACCGTAATTCCTTTTCCGGCAAAAGATAACGAAGAAACAATGTGCCTGCAGAAATCAATATCAATACACCTGCCGCCATACTCCATGCGACAAGAGAAAAGGAAACACCCGGAAAAGAGAAGATAAGATATACCAATCCGCTAAACAAGACAGGAAATATCAAAATCCCCGGAAACCAACGTAAAGCACGGTAAGCCCAAAGAGTACGTTTCTTAACAGGCCCTGTAGTAAGCACATGAACAGCCAACATACAAAAAGCCATCTGTAAGGCAACTTCCACTGTAAGCACCACCGAAGTGTCAAGCATCAATTGGACATTTGCCAACCAATCAGCAATCTGTGTCTTAGACTGCTGAATAGCATATGGCCACATCAGTCCCACAAAGAGGGTGGCTACAACAGCTATTGCTGCAACCGATCCTCGTTTACGAAATGTCTGTTTCATCATAAAATTGAAACAGACCAATATCATAAGAACAACTACAACTGTTTCCATAGCCTGTTATTCCTGCATTTTTTTACGGCGACAACGCACCAATACAATTAAAACAAGAACTGCAGCCACCACTACAACACAAACAACAGTATTGCTTACCGTATTCGTCTGTTGTTCCGTACCGACTGTATTCATCTCTTCTTTTTTCATCACCATACCCTTTTGCTCTTTTGAAGCAGCAACTTCACGTATCTGACTGATGTTTTCCTTATACCGGGATGCAGTCTGTGCATCCGTTTTAGAAGCTATGAACTGACGTAATTTAGCATTATCACAAACAAAACCAGAACAAGACGGTTTATATTTATTCACCAAATCGGTATGTAGTTTGGCAATATCCGCTATCTGTTGCCCGCTAGCCTGCCACATTCCTTTACGGATAGTTTCCATCATTACCGCAGTCATTTCTTCCAAAGCGGCAGGGTTCTGCTTTTCAAAATAATCCTGCACTCCCAAGTTAAATTTATCCTTTACATACACATCATATATCTCATTCCACATTTCCTTATCAACAGCCTGAGGTTTCATGACATTCCAACCATACGTATTTTGCACAATCTCAGCAAAAGTATTAGCTGCGCCGGCCTCCCCTTTCATTTTTTCCTTAATATAAGCAGGATTGAATATTGTGGTACGGCTCTCTATACCAATAGCTTCTTTCACCTCTTGCATACGGGCATTGTTACGGTTACGATAGTCGCTCAGATACGCATCAGGATCTTTACCGGTCACATTACGGACAGCAAGATTCATACCTCCCATAAACTCATACACATGATCCAGACTTAATGCACCCCATGTATTGCTTTGACGTGGCTGAATAACCGCATCCGTACGTGTCAAAGCAGCTTCCAAAGCAAATTGGCGAACAGTTTCCCAATTCTTTTCACTACCATAAAAAGCACCCATATTATTCAAATAAACATCGGCGATTTCCTTTTCACTTTCCCAACGGTCACCAGATTGCACCATACTTTGTATACCCGTACCATAATTACCATTCACTCCTCCGAACACACGGAAAGTAGACATTTCACGGGCCTCTTTTGGAGTCAGACCTTTTTCTATTAATACACGTTCAGCTTCCACAACACCTGCTGCTACTTGATTTTCAAATTGATCTTCTCTAGCATTGGCTGCCATCTCTACGGCACGATTAACAAGAAACAGACGTGAAGCGGCAATATCTCGCAGCTGCCCGCTAGTCTGCACTACCACATCAATACGAGGACGGCCTAATTCAGCAGAAGGAATCAGACGAAGATCCGTCACACGCCCAAACGTATCACGAACAGGCTCTACACCCAGCATATAAAGCACCTGTGCAATAGTAGCACCGCCGGTTTCTATAAATTCTCCACTCCATAATGTATAACTTACTTTACGAGGAACAGAGTCATTATGACGACGGCGATACATTTCGATAGTGTTGTCAGCCAATTGTTTTCCTTTTTCCCATGCAGATTCCGACGGAGTTTCTTCAGCATTGATAGCGAAAAGATTTCGTCCTGTAGGTAATGTATTAGGATTGGCGATGGGATCACCACCCGGTGAAGGCTGCGTATATCCTCCGTTCAACGCATTCACCATAGAGGTCAATTCTCTTTCCGGACTTTCCAAAAGAGCACTCTTATAATTGCCCACATTCTTCAAGGTACGTTCTACTTCCACGACAGCCAAAGCAAAATTCATCTCCTCTTTAGAATATTCTTTTTTCTTGGACATCATAGCTTTCATCATCGCTTCCATGCCTCCGAATTTATCACTATCCGCTTTTTCACGTTTTCCTCGAGAAGTTGTTTTCATTGTAACCGTATCTTTGGCCAGTGTATTCATACCTACAGCACGACTCTTGTACATTCCTGTTTCCATTTTCTTTAAAGCTTCAGGGCTTGCACCCATTTTTTTTGCAAGTTCCATAGCTTTCTCAGGATTCATACCTTTCGCTATTTCCTTCATTTTCTCTTTCATAGACCCGGATATGCTATTCCTTTTCGAACATCCGCTTTGGTCAGCCTGCATTATTCCACTGCTCATATCAGCATGTGTTTTAGCCTCAGCCGGAGCCTCTTCAGCTAATGCCATCATCATGGTCATCATGCCTTGAGGAGTATTACGGGATTTATTGATTTCATGTGCTTTAGCAAGTTCATCGGAAGTAATGCCAGTAATACGGCAAATCAATTCATCAGAAGCCAACGATGGATCAGCCAACAGACGAGTGACCAAATCACGTGCAGGTTCTAAATAACGCTGAGTAAAAAGAGTGCGATGTTTCTCTACCTGTCCGTCCGCACGATTACGTAGTTTATCTAATGCCAACAGACTATAGGCTATCGGCTCGGTAGCCATAGCATACACACTGGAAGTAATACGAATGGGTTCATAAGGAATCCCCATTGTATACAACTGACCTGTAATCTTCTCATTTGCCAGTTCCTCTGCAAAATTTTCTATACGCTGAATATCTTCCTCGGCATAAGGAACAGTAAGAAGACTATCCAATTCCAATTCACGATGGATGCCCAGTTTCACCGTGAGTTTCTTTACCGCCAATGAAGCACGGTTCAAAGCGTCTTTATTTCCGGTAGACAGTACAGCCTGCCCATCGGCCGGAAGTAAATTATTGTATGTTTTGACAGCCTCAGTCAGTTCACGATAAATGGTGCGGACACTACTTTCCATAAAAGGTGGAGTAAGATAAGATTGCAATCCCGCATACGAACGACGCTTAGCAATCATCCCTTCACCTACATTGCCGATGGAATAAATATAAAAATGAGGTAATGCACCTACCAGACGGTCGGACCAGTCATTGCTGCACAAAGCAACTTGTTTGCGCGGAGTGAACTCTAAACTGCCATGAGTACCGAAATGAATCAACGCATCAGCTTTAAATCCGAATTGTGTCCACAGATAAGAAGCAATATAAGTATGTGGAGGAGCTGCATTGGTTCCATGTACTACTTTAAATGCATTATCCCCACTACCGGCCGCATTCTGTGGCAAGAGCACCACATTTCCAAATTGCAAACGAGCTACTCCTAAACGGCCGTCGGAAGTAGTCATATATGCTCCGGGAAATTCACCATTGGCAGCTATTACTTCGGCATACATTTCAGGACGAATGGATTTCTTTATCCAACTCTCATATTGTTCTTTTGTTATGAGTTCGGGCTTGCCGGTTTCCATAAACCGATCAAAAGCTCCTTCGGCATACGAACCAAATACGGCTCCTTGAGATTGTATCATCTGTTCCAATTCTTTCGAAGAGGTAGGCAAACCGTCCACCTTGTAGCCCTCGCGTTTCATACGCTGCAACAAGTTATAAAGTGAAGGAACCACTTCCATACTACCCGCAGTCAGTGCATTCTGACCAGGACCTTTATAATAATAAATAGCAACGCGTTTCTCACTATTGGGTTTACGCTGCAGAGCAATATAGTTATTAACTGTTTCTACAAAAGTTTCCAAGCGTTCTGGAATAGCATAAGCGTGTTGCAAACCCTCCTCATCCTTATAATGTCCAAAAAGAGCGAACGGACGGATAGCTCCATCTATCTCGGGAGTAACAATACTTTGTGACATAAAGCCGCCATTCATCCCCATCTTGTCCCTCTCCCACTCCTCTACCAAGCGATTTACATTCAATGGAGAGAAAAGCGGTATATTCTGTTTCGCCAGATAATCTACAATAGGTTCACCCATACGTCCATGCGCCATATTGATAATAGCAGACGGACGGACAGAATCAATTCCATGGTTCTGAATAAAAGAACGCATGGAACGTATAGGATAAACCATATTGCCAGTTTCCTCCAATTTAGCAATAAGCCCGGAAGGTTCACCCATCGGACCGGTCACAATAATACGCGGAGCATTCTCTTTCCACAAGCCGTTATGTTGCAGAAAAGTATTGTATCCGGCTACCGTATTGAAACCCAACTCTTCGTCTTCGGGTTTCTTTGGATCCATGTGATAAAGCACATCATCGGCACGTTTCATTACGGCTTCCGGTTCAGACACAGAGAATAGTTTTTTATCAATATGCACACGCACATAATTCAGCATACTGCGATAGTTACGACGTCCTCCATTAGACAGATAATGTTTCAATATATCCGCTTGGATGGAATCCAATGAAATAATCTTGTTTGCAGGATTGGTAGCGGCAGTAGTCAATACCGGCAGACCACCATCGGCTGCCTTTTGTATTTGCGCACGTTGCTCTTCAGTAATCCTTAATCCCATGGCATTGATAAATACCATATCATAACCGGCCAATCGGTTCAGATCATCTGTGCTCAGTTCACTGATTTTAATAAATGAGTTGTCATTAGCTTTAGATATCTGCCCTAAACTGATTACCTGATAGTTGATGAAAGCCACTTTAGTTGCACTGAACCAAAGATTCCATACACCAAACAAAAGCAGCAAGATGACTGCTATCCCTCCGCCAATCAATAATTGTTTCTTCTTCATATCTTTATTTAAATCACATAGTTTATTTAGTATTAGCAGCCAAATTTCATTTGAACAATTGTTCTATATCCAATGACAAACCGGCTGAAAAAGTTGTTCCTTTAGTAGCAGGCGAATTATTATAATAACGGAAAGGGACATAATTAAACAGGTTGTCTACCGCCAAAGTCATATCAACACCTTTCCATACTTTCTGAGACAACGTAAGCTTCCACATTGTATACGCCGGATAGGTCACCTTCTCAGTTTCTTCATAAGAAGTGTTCGAAGTATATTCCTCCGTATTCACCTTGGACAGAAAGCGTCCGTTCAAAGCAACATTAAACGCATAGTTCTTCCAATGCTTGTCATACTCAAGACGGACAGTAGCCGTATGCGGGCGAGTACTTGAAATGACAGGTTGCCCTTTCTTTATATTCTCGTGTGTATAGGCGTAAGATAAACGTGCCGACAGTCCACAAGGATATTTGACGGAAGCATTTGCCTCGGCACCGGATATCCTGATATTTGATATATTGGTATATACCTGCCCTTTCAACGCCTCACTCCACGCCGTAGTGATACGATTATCAACTACATTATAGAAACCTGTCACCGTCAAATTATAACGACCTTTCATATATTCTGCCGAAAGAGAAAAATTATGGCTGGTTTCAGGCTTCAAGTCAGGATTACCATAAATCATAAAAATACTTGCCATATCAAAATTCATATACATTTCTTTCAAAGTAGGAGCTCGGAAACCACCAGCATAGGAACCTCTCAATGAACAGTTTCCTATTTTATACATCAGTCCTAATTTGGGAGAGAAATGATTAATATCGGAATCTGAATAATAATCAAAACGTAATCCTGTGATGACATTGAAATATTTCGTCGGGTTCCAGTCAAACTGTGCAAAGCCGTCCACTGTATACTGATGTTTACTTCCATTATTGGCAAACTGATAGGACATTAAATAATCACGCATATAATCACCACCCACGGTGAGAATATGCTTACCGACAAAAGTATGATTATAAAAAGTATGAACCGAATGTTGTACATTACTATAATCACGTACATCATTAGCATCTTGCGGCAAGTAGTCGCTCTTATCATACTGGTCGAAAGAATAAGCTATTTCCAGATCCTTATCTTTATCCAATACATAATTTCCTTTCACCCCACCACTGAAGTCTCGATAACGGTCTTTACTAGTCTGTGACTTCTCACGTTCACGAAAAAAATATCCGGCACGTGCCGTCAGTTTCAGATGGTCATTAGCAGTATAGACCAAACGTTCTTTGAAATTCCAAGTTTTATCACCATACACCTTTTTAAATGCCCAATCCTCCGTTTCCTCATTTGTTTTTCCATCTGCCAAATCTTTTTCATCTACTTGGGTATGCTGTACATTAGTCACACTATTGAATTTTCCAACATTGAAACCTATTGTTCCTCCATAACGCTGCTCATTATAAGCCCCGTAACGTCCATTGAGATTCACAGTCCAAGGCTCCGCAGGCACTTTACTTATGATGTTTACCACTCCTCCTACCGCATTCGAACCATAGAGTGAAGAAGCCGCACCTTTTACAATTTCAATACGCTCCACATTGCTCATATTCAATCGGTTGTAGTCTATATTATCCAAAGTCTCACCTGCCAGACGCTCACCATCAACCAGAAAAAGTACAGCATTTCCACCAAATCCTTGCATATTGAGAGAAACTTGCTGGTCCATGGAATAAGAGAATTCAATTCCCGGCAGTTCTGCCTGAAGTAAATCTCCAATATGGGTAGCATCTACTTTTTTTATTTCATCGGCAGTAATGACACGAGTTACAATGGGAACATCTTTCAGGAGTTTCGGAGTACGGGTTCCCGTTACAACTACAGTTTCCATATTTACAGCATCTTCTTTCAGTATAAAATCAACTTTACCTGTTTTACTGACAGACACTTTATGAGTCTGCGAGATATACCCCATGTATGAAACCTGTAGAGTATATTCTCTATTATCGGGTAATTTCAACATGTATTTTCCCTGTGTATCCGTAGTGGTTCCCAAAGTTACTTTTTCTTTTACGGAAACTGTTGCTCCCGTCAGAGGTTCTTTATTTTCATCAAATACAGTTCCCGAAATAATTCGTTGTGCTGATACTGATACCGCCATCAGCCAACACAGTATCAAGCACACGTTTCTGAGTAGTCTATGCATATCGTATGTCGGTTTACAATTCAAACGGATAAATATAATCAATAGTCATGAAGCCTTTTACACCACTAGCATTCATATAATTTGTGAGACGAACAGCCGCATAAGTTCCATCTTTCAGCTTTACCATATAAACCTTGTTTGAAAGAGTATAGGTAGGTGGCATATTACTTTTATCAACATTCAACCATTTGGATAGTTCTTCATTATAATAGGATTCCATATAAACAATATTACCATCCATCATACCTGACATATCAATGGCTATCTTAGCGGTAGTCCAAACATCCTCCACATAGGCTCCTTCGGGCATCGCATCCGCATTCCGTAAAGCAGAAAAACCTGTGAAACCGGTTTCCAATACTGCTCCAGCATTGGTTTTAACATCATAACGATGAACAGCAATATCCCATTCCTCCGGTTCTTTCTGTTCAGAATCCGTCACATTTACAGAATCTACTTTTTGTGTATGGAAATCGATAAAAGTCCAACGTCTATAATCAGTAGCATCAATATAAATAGTACCCGAATGGGTAGAAGGGTCTGTTCTTATAAAACCCAATTCATTACTATCCGAAGCAGCAGGACTATCATATATTCCTTCCAAAATACCATCACATGCCGAGAATGGCAAAAGCATCATTCCCAGTATGGTTATAATAGAGAGATATCTTTTCATGCTATTTAGTGCCTACAAAAGTCGCAGTAATAGCCATAGGCATGGCTCCCGGCTTTAGTGTAAAGATCAGATCAGCCTTTTCATCCTTAATCGTTCCTTGTAAACTTCCTGTATATTTTACAGAACCAACAGTTACATCAACAGCACTTTCCGGCAAAATATAAGTGACATTATCGGAGGTATGCACTTTAATTCCAGGTATAGCAATATCCGGCAATGACATCATTCCTTCACCAGCACCGCCAACTAGAAGAACTTGAACAGTTCCCCCTTCTTCCGCAGTAATTTTCACCTGACTGTCTGACGTTCCTTGATCATTTCCTGATACTGAGAGTGATAATGTTCCATTGTAAATACCAGCAACCTCCTGAGCCGGAATCACGGTATCTTCCTTTTTATCATCATTGTCACTACATGCTACTGCACACAATGCAATAGCCATCATCGCTAAAAAGTTTTTCAATTTCATAATACTTTAGTTTTATTGATTAATAGTTATTATTTTATGTTTTCAAATTTGTTGCAAAGTTACCCTTGCCACCAAGAGTACACAATACCTAAAAATTGGGGTTTTATTACTGATAATCATATACATCATAAAATACACGAGTACTTATTTTTAGGTATAAAGCCGAAAATTATCACCATTAATAGGTATTATCAGTATGTATTTCTATAACCAATTTTGTAAAAAAAGCAAGCATGATTAAATTGACACATCATGAAATGCCTGTGAACAAGACACTTCATCATAGAACAATAGAGATTCTGACAGTACTTACCCTACTTATAGGTAGTCCGTCATTCCTTATTTACTTCTATTGTTCCCACGACACAAATAATCCATTATGCCAATGGTTGCTTTGTACTTTGAACCATACTCCCGAAGATGGGGAATACTTATATAATCGATACTTAGTAATCAGTATCACATGAGCGGCCTTATATTCGGATTTTTATTTGTAATTTCCTTATTGTTCATTGCAATAAGAAAAAGATCCTTAGATTTATCTCCATTCCAAATCACTTATTTACATTCACTCATAAAAAAAAATCAGCAAACATCTTCCACTTTATAAGCTACCATCCAAAGCATCCGGCCTTAAATACCTTATAATTTCATATGTTGATAAACTCTTTCTTAAACAGAAGATTCAATTTCATATTAGCAATGATTTAGTTGCATATTCCTCCTATAGCTTTAAAACATTTTAAATATCAAGTTATATTTGTCCGGGATAGATGTATCAAAACTTTTTTATCTTAAAATGTTTATAATGTATGGAAATGCTATTTTTACTAAAGAATTTATACCGTGATCCTCTTGCGCTATCCAGATTCAGCCAATTCAGGTGTCTTCATATAAGTAAAGGAGAGATTATCCAAAACTTGAACGAAACCCATGAATTTCAAGTTTGTTTTGTTCTAAAAGGATCATTATGCCTATTCAGAGATCATATAGAATCCATGCCTCTGATGGCAATGCAGAATGAATTTTTCTTCATCAGCAGCCTGCATCAATGTAAAATCAAGGCAATGGATGAAGTACAACTTGTCATTCATGCATGTAATATTGTGGCTCCTTATCTACATAGCAGAACAATAGAGTATCTGCAAGATATATCCATCGAAGAAGTAAAACCGGTAGAAGTCCTTCCCATTTATCCGTTAATGCGTTCCTACTTAGATTTGCTGGTCGATTACATGAAAAATGGAACAGAAATTCCCGACTTACATCGAGCCAAAGAATATGAATTGTTCTCATTATTTAAAATTTGCTATAAGAAGAATGAAATTGCCTCCATTTTCCGTGATGCGCTATCTAACGACCTTCAATTCTTCGTATCCGTCATGACACATTACAAAGCTTGCAGAACAGCCAAAGAACTAGCTGTTTTATGTGGATATAATGATACTGTTTTCACACAGTTATTCAAAAAAAACTTCCATGGAGATACACCATATCAATGGTTACAAAAACAAACATCTTATGAAATTGAATTCAAATTAAAAAAAAGTACTTTACCCATCAAACAAATAATGCTGGACTATCATTTCAAGACTTTCTCCCATTTTACAACCTACTGTAAAAGAAATATCGGAGCTACTCCTAACGAAATACGTAAAAAAGGAGAAGAATCAAGAGATACACCTTCTCTTGAAACATATTCAGTTTCTGCAAACGATTAAACAAACATCCCGCATCCTAAAGATTATGAATATAGTTATCTCCATCATACACACTAAAGCTAATAATAAGTTTGTTTCCTGATCTCGGTATATGGATCTATTTTAACGTGAGTTCGAAATAAAATCAAAAAATAGCAAGTTGTCCGTCATTGACAAACTTTACGTCAATGGCGGGCTTCTTTTCAAAAAAGCAGTATGCCGCGATAGCCGACAAGGAGTTGGCTATAA
>ENA-OQIC01000359-OQIC01000359.1-human-gut-metagenome-genome-assembly--contig:-NODE-359-length-20603-cov-2.006642_pt1 | contig 20603 bp, 23 predicted proteins | sample MGYA00242572_ERZ504736 | MGnify/ENA primary metagenome ERZ504736 (study PRJEB26092, sample SAMD00036201) | human gut metagenome | host: Homo sapiens | study: EMG produced TPA metagenomics assembly of...
CAAAATGTGAGCAAAATTCCACCGTTGTGCTTTCGGTTGCTTATTTATTTTTATCATATACTCAAATCTACAGTTAGCCAACTACAACTTAAAATTTATTCCTTGACCATTAGCTTTTTTAATTCCCGGCGTTTTTCAATCTCTAATTTTGAGAAGATCCTTGCCACAAGATTTTTCACGTACCCATAAGAATAATGCATAGACTCTGCAATTTCCTTGTTTTCCATTCCTTCTGCAATCGCTATTGCAATCTTCCATTCTGTTGGTGTTAACTGGCTTTTGATCTGCTTGGCATAATCTGATAATTCCATGGATTTTTTGTGCTGTCTCTGCTGATATCGTTCCAAATGCCGTTCAACCCTGGCAAGTAAGATTTCTTTTGCAAATGGCTTTACGATATAATCAACTGCCCCTGCTTTCAAGCCCCTTACTTCATAATCCATTTCTGAAAATCCAGTTAAAAATATGATCGGGATCAATTCACACCTTGGGATTTTTTTGATTTCTTCTAATGTTTCGTATCCATCCATCTGTGGCATATCAATGTCTAATAAGATCAAATCTGGAATGATATTTTTATTTAACAGATTTAATGCCTGTATTCCACTCTTTGCGACACTGACATTATATTGGTCAGATAAAATCTCTTCTGCTGTCTTTAGAAGCATAAGATCATCATCTATGATCAAATATGATTCTCTCTCATTCCATTCCCTCCCATCGTTTCATAAGGATTTCTGCTTCATCAAAATCAAGCTGATCAATCCGTATTTCCATCTCTTTCAAGATATTTCTTTCTTCCTCGGATATCTTGCCTTTTCGATAATACTGAATCTGTTCTTTCGCTTCTTTCGCCTGATATCTGGTGATAAATATTTTTAATTTTTCTTTGATTTCTTCTTTACTTTGCTTGTCTTTTTCTTCCTCTTTTTTCTGATCAAACAGAACATTTTTCGTCTGTTCAATAAATTCCCGTGATGCCTTAAATACTCGTCCCCACTCCAATTTAAGCAGATCATATGCAGACATGATGTATTCCATATCCTTTTGTTTCCCTCTATCTTCCATTTCTTTTGCGATCTCATACAAATGAATCGCACCTATCGCTTTTGCATTGCTCTTTAAGGTATGCATCATCCTTGTGATCTCATCGACTTTCACTTCCTTTTGTGTCATCAACTGCTGCATCTGTCTCATATATTCTTCCTGGTACTCCGTAAAGAATTCCATCAGTTACGATACTGCATAAAGTCTCCATCCAGAAGTCTAAGCCCTTCTTCTAATCTTTATATCATTTTCTTTTAGCTGTCCCTTCATCTGCTTAAATTCTTCATCTTTGATCTTTTGTTCTTCTTTCAGATCCTCACGAATAAATACAAGATCATCTCTCAAATATTTCATCAGCAGGTCTTCTAATTTGCTCCACATCACTGGCTTTGAAAGATATGCACAGAATCCTTCTCTTAAAAATGTTTGTTCAATCCCTTTCGTCACATCTGCAGTTAAAGCGATCACTGGAATATGAAATTGTACGTCTTTTTTTAATTCCCGGATCGTATCGATCCCATCCATCTGCGGCATCATATAATCAAGTAAGATCAGATCATATACATTTTGCCTGACTTTATGAATACATTCCTCTCCACTGGCTGCTGTATCCACAAACACAGCTGTACGCTTTAGAAGTGATCTTGTCACCATGAGATTTTCCGGATTATCATCTACAATTAAAATCTTTGCCTGCGGTGCTACAAATGATTTTCTCTTTCGTTCATCCGCTTCTTTCCATTCAACATTTGAAATCTTCCCATCAGATACCTTCCTCATTGGAAGCTGCACAAAAAAACTGCTTCCTTTGCCGTATACACTTTCTACCCAGATCTTGCCGTCCATCTGTTCTGCCAGCTGTTTTGCGATCGCAAGTCCTAATCCGGTTCCTTTGATCTTCTTATTCTTCTTAGAGTCTACTCTCATAAATGCATCAAACAAAACGGGCAAATTTTCTTCTTTGATCCCGATCCCTGTGTCTTTTACCTCGAAAATAAGCTTCATTTCTTCTTCATTTTACTGACTTTCATATCAATCTGACCTTCTTTAGTGTATTTTACTGCATTATTGATCAGATTCAAAAGAATCTGTTTGATATGTATCACATCACCGATCAGATACGCTGGCAAGGTCTTATCAAATATCAGATTCATTTTTAACGACTTTTGTTCCGCCTGTTTTTCTGCGATCAACATCACTTCATCAAGCAGCTGCCTGAGTTCATATTTTCCTTCTTCAATCTCCATTTTTCCGGATTCGATCCTTGAAATGTCCAGAATATTATTGATCAATGAAATCAGATAACTTCCAGAACGTTCAATGCTTTTTGCATATTGACGGATTTCTTCGCTTTCACTTTCTCTAAGGATCATCTCGTTCATTCCAAGCATTACATTGATCGGAGTCCGGATCTCATGACTCATATTAGCAAGAAATGCACTCTTTGCCTTGTTCGCTGACTGTGCTTCGATCCTTGCTTCTTCTAAGATTTCTTGTTGTTTGTTGTACATCCGAAAATGCAGATACATCACTGCTGCCACCGAAATACTAGATGCACAAAATCCTATCAACAGATCCATCACAACTTCTTTTTCAGAGGAGAACCACACGACCATCTGCGGATTTTGATAAGCGATCAGAATCGTTGCTATATATACGACCATTTCCGTAAATGCTGTAAAAAACATTGCCTTTCCTTCCAACATAAAGACCGTAAATAAGATTCCAAAAATATAAAAAGAAACCATTCCTCCTTTGTAACCGCCAGATTTAAAAAATAAATATGGGAACATCACAAGAAAGATCGTAATGATCGTAACGACATAACAAAACTGATATCTGCCGCTTTTGTAAGCATAAAACAACAACACAAAAGATAACACTGCAATCCCAAGATTCAATCCGAGAATCACACTATCCTGATTATTCGCATATGATGAAATTCCATTGATCAGACTGATCATTCCACCAACTAATGCAAGCACATTAAATAATCTTACCCGAAATGGAAGTGATAACCGAAACAGTGAATGTTCTCCCTGCAATATCTGACGAAACCATTTTCCCACGAACTTCCCTCCCCTTTCATGATCTTGCTTCTAGTTTATCACGCTCTTTTTCATCTCCCTAGTTACTATCAGTCATCTTTTTTGGAATGCTGTTCTAAGAAATGCAATACTGCATCATAAACCTTCTCTACATCGTCTTCATTTAAGATTCATGTCTCCGGTTTAAAAATAACATTCCACGTACCTGATTATACCCTCGCTTCTTCAGCATGGTCATTGCCTGCGCATATTGTTTCTTTGAACCAATGCATGGATCATCAGCTCCTGCGATAAAAAGGATCGGAAGTGACGGATGTTTTACCTGCCATCCCTTTTTGTTGTAAGTTTCATCCATTAGTAAAAAAGATTTAAAAATTCCAATTATTGCTAAATACGAATCCATCCAATGGATTTTCATCATAAGCTTTTACATTTTCTTTGTTATAACTGATCCAGCCATTTTCTGATTCATCTTCTCCTAATGCCTTTCCATATAAGCCAAACGCCATCTTCTGGAAGAACTCTCCTTTTTTGTGTGCTCCCATTTTACAAGCAGTTTTTGCAAGAAGGCTTGCAGCCTTTGCTGCTTTATTTTCACTTGGACTTCCACATACGATCAGAGAGTCCAGTTCATCATCATATTTTTTCAGATAACAACGAACCACCAAAGATCCCATACTATGTCCGAACAAATGATATGGAAGTTCTCCCCCATATCGTTCTTTCATCCATGTTGTTACCTGATGAGCATCTTCTATGATCGCTTTTCCACTGTCATCATAAAAATAACCAAGGTCTGCCGCATCTTTGACACTCTTACCGTGTCCTCTGTGATCATGGATCACACTGATATAGCCATTGTCACACAACATCTGCATAAAAGGCTCATAACGTTCTTTATGTTCTGCCATACCATGCAGATCTGCACGATTCCCTTTGGAGATTGTTCTGGCTCCATAAGCAGCACATGTAATTTTAATCCGTCTTGTTTTGATGTCAGATATACTGTTTTTTTCATTTCAAGTACCTCCGTTCTTGTTCTTGTTTTTAGTTTAACACAAAATCATGATTATATGGTAAACTAAACTTAATAACTACTAACTCTTTCATGGAGGGATTCATTATGAAAATTAGAATAAAAAAAGTGACTGCATTGCTTCTTTCTTGTATGCTGCTTTTTTCGATCAGCGGCTGTCAGAAGAAACGTACTGCGAAAGAAGTTTTGGAATCAAGTCTCAAACAAAGTTCCAAATTAAAAGATGCTGATTTCAGTGGAGAAGCTTCTTATAAGATTGCAAATAGTGATGTTTCTTCATCCTCAAACATTACGATCAAGATGAATTTTGACACAAAACTACAGACTGTTGATAAAGATCAGTTAAAAATGTCTATGACTTCTACCTTAAACATGCTTGGTCAGACTATGGATATGAATATGTATTATTCTGATGGTTATTATTATATGAACACCAATGGAACAAAGCAGAAAATGAAAATGGATATCGCAGGTCTTCAAAAACAGATTCAGTCAACCACAGGTCAGACTTCTTTGCCTGCAAAATATTACAAAGATCTGAAACTTAGTGAAAAGGATGGAAATACTGTTCTGAAATACAGTATCAATAATGATGGATTGAATCAATATGTCAAAGATATCGCCTCCCAGATGACAACTGTAACTGGTGGAAGTAATGCCATTAAGATTTCTTCTTTGGCAGGTACAAAAACATTGAATGACAAAGATCTTCCTGTGAAAGAATCCATCCAGATGGTTATGGAAAGCGGTGACAATGAGACAGGTTCGATCACTTTAAAAATGAACCTGACTTATCATAATCCTGGAAAATCTGTGACTGTGACCTTACCTGACGATCTGAATACTTATCAGAAATTCAAATTAATAATTTTATTGCATCGGAAATTCGATAAATTCTAAAACAAACGACGTAAGCATCTTATTCTTTTGAATTAGAATTACTTACGTCGTTGTTTTTATGATCTTATTTTAACTTAATCTTGATCGTTGCTTTTTTATTACTTCCATCTGTTGCCATCGCTGTGATCTTTATGGTCTTTTTCTTTCCTGCTTTCTTTGTCTTTACTTTACCACTTGATGTAACGGTTGCATATTTTGTATTATTTGATGTCCAACGAAGTTTTTATTGGCTCCTTTGCTTGCTTTGACTACAGCTTTTAATTTCACTGTCTTTCCTGCTTTAACACTCTTCTTTCCTTTAATCGTGATCTTCTTTACTTCACCTTTCATAACCCGGATCACAAATGTTTTCTTTTTACCGCTTCCATCTGTTGCTATTGCTGTGATGGTAACCTTTTTGCCTGCTGCTTTTTTGTTGATCTTTACGACTCCATTTTTATCTACTGTGGCAAGTTTGGAATTGCTTGTCGTCCATTTTACTTTGTCCTTTGGCAGATTCGTTGTCAGTTTGATCTTTTTGCCCGGAGCAATTTTATCAGAGATTGCCCCAATTGTGATATTTTTGATCTGCTGATCATCTTTTCCTGTATTGTTCGTTTGATCATTTTTTCCTGTATTGTTCGTTTGATCATCTTTTTTTGTATCTGACGTGTTATTATTTACTGGCACTTTTTCTACGGTAAATTTAACCGTTGGTCTTGTGACGGTCTGGTTTGTTGCATAATGGTTCATGTTGGTTATTGTATGATATTGGTCTTCATCAATAAAATATGTGAGATAGTAAGTTCCTTCTTTTTGTGCTGTGACTTTCTGCGCACCTTTTCCACCACTTAATGTAATATCTCCATTTTCTATTGGATCTCCACTGGCATCTGTAACTTTCCAAATACCATATTTACTTTGGAAACCGTAATATACGGCATCTTTTTCGTTCATTCCATTCAATTGAATCTGATTTAATGAGAAACTCTCTCCACTCTTCATTGCCTGATCATACCTGTCTGCCACAACTTTAGTAAGCGGTCTTGTTGCGATCAGTTCATCAACTTTACTCTCTGTTGTCAATAGATCTTCTGTATAAGAACCACCTGCTGTACACATTAAAACGTTCCGGCTAATGCGGTTGATCGATCTATCTGCTGTTTGATCATTCTTAATATTCGTCCAACTGATTCCGTCTTTATCTGTATCTGTAGGATGAAGAACTGCTCTGTTTTTTAAGGAAGCTCTTGCATTACTTCCACTGAATGTTCCTAGCACATATGTTGCTGCAGCATTGCAGCCTTACGATCGTTACATCATAATTGATCAGTACTGGACATTTATAATAAGTCACTGCTTTCTGTTTTTCTGTTGTTGCCTGATATAGCTGCCGTATATGGTGGTAATGTTATTGTTGCTTCGGACGATGTTTCTGTTGTCTTGCTTTCACTTTTCTCATTAGACCATCCATTTTCAATTGCCTGTGATGTATTAAACCCAATAGTCCCTGTAATTTCTCCAAATACCCCTAATGCTTTCTTATATTCTACGGACACTGATTCTTCATACGTATATGATTTAGATCCATTTACTGCATTTGTAACTGTATAGTTTACCGCATTTGTTAATGACTGCGTTCCAGAAACTGTCGTTCCACTGTCATTATTGTAACCTGCCGTATACATTGGACTTTTTTCTTGTTCATCACTGATCTCACGATGATAACTTCCTTCATTCATTGGATAGATCGGTGAAACCTTGAAATTATGGAAGTACACCGTCATTGCTCGAAATTGAACTGTTAAATAGGCATCAAGAACAGGCAAAAGTATCGTTTTATAATAAACAGGACCTTCTTCGTTGCTATTTGATAACTGGGATGCTTCTTTTGCTGTTACAAACACTTGCATCTTTTTCCCATCCATAACTTCATAGTTGTTTATTTGATCTATTGCCTTTTTCTGTGCATTTTTCAGACTGTTATCTGTACCTTCAAATATGTTTGGTACTAAAAAAAAATTGCCATCTACCCTACCTTCTGGAAGATCTTTTTTTCCATAAACTGTTAGATTCTTTATATATTTCGTTGGTGTATCATTCGCCCTGGCTCTTTCAAAAAGGCAAGCTCCCAAATACTCCCAGTCATTGACTAACGAACTTGTCGATGTGTTCATCTTATATTGGTCATCTTGAAATGATGTCTGCAATGCTTTCTGATAATTACTTGTGTTCGTTCCATCCGCAATATCAACATCAGCTTTTCGATAATAAATCTTTCCACTGCCGAGTGCCTACGTATCTTTATCTTCCAATATTGCTGGAATATCACTTAACGAGTTTATGATCTCATTTTTGTCTGCTGCCTGCACTGTCATTGGTAAAAAACTTGTGATCATCATAACAAGACTTAAACATACCGATATCATTTTATATGTTATCTTCTTGTCTTTTTTCAACTTATTCATAATACCACTCTCCTTTTCCATAAGATCGCATTTATGCAAGTACAAACGTAATTTATACTTTTGACATTTACATCATTTTATAATGTTTTTTCCTTATGAAATAGTGTCTTAGAGTCACGTCTTTTCATCGAAACTCCAAAATCAACATGTGACTATCGGTTACTATTTCTCAAACAATCTTTTTCATAAAATAAAACCAGAGATAATAAGGTATTTTTATGTGAAGGAGGTCTTATATATGAAAAAGAATCTGAAAAACTTATGGGGTAAGAGGATATTTTCTTCTTTTCTCTCCATATCATTTTTATTAAGCGGGATTTCCCCTGCATTTAATGTATCGGCAGCTTCTCCTGCATCTGTTCCTGATACTTTAACTTTAAAAGAATCTGCTGGAGTATGTAGTGGAAACTCTGTCGCATTTAATGTAAGATCAAATGCGTTCAACTCCAGTAAGCTGAAATTTTATCAGGATATGCTTGGTGGCAGTCATACAAAGACAAATGCTTCCACCAAATCTGGTGCACCAAATGCGACTTCGGCAGAAGACTGGTTTGACATCGCTTATATCCTTCATCGAAACCGCCAGTCACAGTCTGGTACCAGCAATTACAGCTCAAGAATGGAAGCTATGCGTTATTCTACGATCGCTGAATATAATAACACTGGGAAAATATCCAATAATGAATATAAAAGCAATTATGTATGGTACATTCATCGAAGCGGCTTCAATTACAGCAATTCTTTAAGCAGTGCAAATACAGATATCCGCAAGAAGTTATATGAATATTATCTGGCTCAGCATACAAGCAGCAGCAATAAAAAAGGCTGGGATTGGAGTGATAAAAGTGCAACTCACAGCTTCAAGTCTCTTGAAAATAATACAACGCAGGATGTCTTTTGGTCTATTTTAAGTCTGAACAGATCAGAAGGTGATAGTAACCGACGTGGACATGGAAGTGCCTTGATCGCTGTCTTTTATGATTTCAAGGTAAGTCCTGTCCTTCAGGAAGATTCTGGAACTACTTATATCCGTACAAGAAGTGATGGTTCCGGTAAAAACGAATCTTTTGTTTCTAGTTTTACGAATGATACTCCTCAGAGTGCCAATGCTGAATATACCGGAAGTACAGAAAATACAGTATCCCATACAAGTAATATCAGCGGAAGTTCTTCTTACACAATGGGACATTCCGTAACTGTCGGAACAAATGTTAACTTTGGAGCCTTTGCAAGTGGTTCTGTGGATTACACATTTGATTATTCCAATACCGTAGAAAAAGGCTGGTCCAAAGAAGATTCTGTCAGCAAAACAGAGAAAAAAGAAGACAAATCATCCATTTCCCTTCCTGCTTACAGTGCGATCAAAATGAAGAGAACCACTTCTGACAGCGAAGAAGTTACAACTTACAACTGTCCTGTGATCCTTACTTATAAAGTGATGTTATTAGAACATGTACTCAACGCAAGCAATGACCAGGCTGATGCTGCAACCGCAACTTTAGGTACTTTTGGAAGCAGCAGTATCAGTGCCAGAGAAGATTTAAAGACTTATCTTACAGATAACGTAAATATCAAAGATACAAACCGCGGCGTTACATGGAGCAGTTTTGCTTCAAATTGCTGATACAAAACAGGCATTTCGTTATGCTTTATCAAATACTGCCCAGTATATTCCGATGTCATCTGCAGGCGCTACATACAGTGTTAATTTAAAGACGATCAACATTACTTATGACGGTCTGATCTCTACACGGGCATTATCACGGATCGAGACTGCTGATAATATCAATCATAAAAACTTACCAGCAGGTACCTCCATAAATGTTTCTGATATCAAACTAAAAGGAATCAATGCTGCTGGTACTGATTATATCGGATTTAACCAGAACCGGGGTCATTGGATCTTAACCGATGCCGCAGGCCATGAAGATACTTCTGGAAAAGTTGCAACACTCACAACAGACCGTACTGGAAAAGTGAGCTTAAATGCAAAAGCACCTGGAACGATTTACCTTGAATATGTGATTGACGAAAACTGCTATGCAACAGCTTCAAAACCAGATATTTTTACGACAAATGATAAACTTGCTTCCACCGCTGTCATCAAAATTCATGTTGAAAAATGTGAATCTCATCACTATAAAAATATATTAACCGAAGCTACACCATCTCAGGATGGAAGTATCATAAAACGATGCAGTATTTGTAATGACAGCCAGCTTGTACAGACGATTGCAAAGCCTGATGTTTATACAATTACCAAAAACACCTACAATGGAAAAGTTCTAAAACCATCTGTCACGATCACAGATCGCAATGGCAAAAAACTTCTCCTTCTTCTTATGAGATCATCTATAAGAAAGTTGGAAAAAACGTTGGTACCTATCAAGCTCAGATTAATTTCCGTGGAGACTATACTGGAAGCAAGACGATTTCCTATCAGATTCTTCCTAAAAACTGCAACTTAAGATCTGTAAAAGCTAAGAAAAAATCATTTACTGTCCGTTGGAAAAAGCTTACCACCAAAATGCCTGCAAAACGGATCTCTGGTTATCAGATTCAGTACAGTGAAAAACCGAATTTTTCTAAGAGTAAGATCAAGAAAATTTCTGGATACCAAAAAACGAATGTAACAATAAAGAAACTAAAATCTAAGAAAAAATATTATGTAAGAATCCGCACAATATTGAAATCTGGTGGTAAAACTTATTATTCTAACTGGTCTGCTTCTAAAGGTGTAAAAGCTAAATAATTGCAATAAAAAAGGCTGTAAAATAAGTCTGGTTAAAAACTTGAACCGCTCCCCGTCAAGTAGACAATTGAAAAAATATAAATTTTTCCTGCCAGTAGAAATTTATCTGCTGGCAGTTTTTATGCAGCTTGCAAGTAAATTTCGTGTTTTTCCATTGGCGTTAAAATTCCGAGATTCCTTTGCAAGCGTTTATTGTTGTAGTAATCTATATATCTTCGTATCATTTTCGATTGAGTATCTCTATCGGTGAATCGTTTTCCATAGTATCGCTCTCTCTTCAGAATTCCCCAAAAGCCTTCCATTGGTCCATTGTCGATACATTTAGCAACTCGCGACATGCTTTGTGTTATTCCAGCATTTACAAGTTTTATATGAAATGTCCTGTTCGTATATTGGAATCCCCTGTCACTGTGAAACAGTGGCTGCGCACCAGGATTTCTAAGTAAAGCATTATCTACCGTATCAAACACCAAAGCATTGTTGTTCTTATCACGAATAACATACGAAACAATCCGTCTATCATATAGATCCAGTATTGCACTTAGATAAACTTTATGCTTTTCCATCCCAATATAATAATGGAATTCTGTCACATCAGTGAGCCATTTTTCATTTGGTGCTTTGGCGGTGAACTCCCGATTAAGTATGTTTTCAGCTATATACTGAGGGTTTGCAGCCTGTCTTGTGCATCCGTTGTTAGAATACTTGATAGTTGATTTTATATTAAGTTTACGGCAAATGCGTAGCACACGTTTATCGTTTACATCAATACCATGATATCGTTCCAGATCATCTCTGATCCTTCGATAGCCTTTATCCGGTGAGTCTGTATGAATCTTTTCTATCTCGTCGGCAATAAACTTATTCTTTTGTTCACTTTTAGGAATTTCTCTGTGTAGCCATTTATAATAAGCTGCTCTAGAAACATTACCAAGTTTACAAAGTGCAGCGATTGGATAATTATGTTCTTTGTGTTCTTCTTTGATTGCCTGATATATATGTTCATGACGGACCAGGCTTAACCCCGCCTCCTCTCTATTTCTTTCGAGTTTTTTTAAAAAAGATGCCTCCATTTCAGCACGTTCTTTCTCTGCTTTTAAAATTTTAACTTCAGCACGCAGCTTTTCTAATTCACTCATCTCATCGGGACGTTTTCGTTTGCCACGGTTATCTCTTAAAGCTTCCACTCCACCAGCTTCATATTTGACTATATAATTGCGAGCCTGTTGATAGGACACTTGGTATTGTTCTGCTGTTTGGGCATAATTACGATCATGTGCGATACAATACTGTACTATTTCAACCCGTTCTTCAAAAGTGGTTTTTCTTCCTTTGGTCATGATAATGCTTCCTCCTGTTCCAGAAGATTTTAATTCTTCATGACCATTATACTTCTTTATCCAAGATTGTAACTTACCTTTTGAACGGATTCCATATTTTTTGCAGATATCATCTTGAGAACCATAGCCTGCTAAATAATCTAAGACTGCTTGCTGTTTCAATTCTTTGGAATATTTTTTATTCCCTTTCAATGTAAATGCATTTGCTCCCATAGATTCATAGTTTCGAATCCATTGTTGGACAGATGCGAGACTTACATCAAACATATGGGCAATTCGTTGTTGGCTTTCTTTTCCATCCAGATATAGATTTACAGCATATATCTTATTCTCAACAGATACTTTTCTTTTAGACATAAAATATGCTCCCTCCTAAGTGACAAGTTTTTATTATTTCACTTGTCTACCTAGAAGGGAGCATATCAACTTATTTTACAGCCTTTCCTTTTATTAATCTAAATATTATTTACATAATGCAAGCACTGCCTTCGCTGCCTCTTCATCTGTGATCAGTGTATTAATATAGCCGCCTCTCACAGCTCCAAGAATTGCTTCTGCTTTCATCTCAAGTCCTGCGACGCAGATCACATTCTCTGTGTTCTTGATATCTTCAATTCCAAGCCCGATCATCTTATTCACAAATGGTGTTATAACTTCATTTCCTTCCATATCGTAAAAATGTCCTCCGATATGTCCGATCGCACCTTTCTTCTCAAGATTATATAAATCCCTGGTACTTAAATAAGATTTCCAACTCTTATATACGATAGAACCAACACTGGTTAGAATGATATCTGCATTCTTTGCCAACTCTAAACATCCTTTAATATTCGGCTCCTGTTCAAGACTATCTCTGACTTCTTCCGAATTTACAAACAATGGTGCATAAATGTAATGATATGTTCCACCATATGCATAGGCAAGCTCTTTCGAAAGATCCAAAGAATCTCTCTCTGGAGTCCTTACATTGGCTGCTCCCATGATCGGTACGACTGTGATTGGGATATTCTTGCTTGTCTTGACTGCCTTAACTGTATGATACATCGTATTTCCCCATGAAATTCCGAGAATCATATTATCATTTAACAGATTATCTAAATAGTATGCTGCAACTTCTCCCAATTTCTGAAGAACCATCGTATTATTTGCTTCTTTGACGGAAATCACTCTCACATCTTTCAACGCAAACCTTCTCATAAATTCCTGTTCCAGCTCTACATTGCGGTCCCATGGCTCTAAAATCTTGATCTCTACGATTCCAAGCTGTCTTGCCTCTTTTAACATTCTTGAAATCTTGGAACGTGAGGTAAAAAAACGTTCCGCAATCTGATTCTGAGTCATTTCCGCATTATAATAGAGGTTTGCAACACTGGCAAGCATGTTGCGCTTTTCGTTATCACTAAGTGAATCATATTCCTTCGTTGTTTTTCACCTCCCATTCATTATCCAAAGCACTTTTTATTATACCGCATCGCTATATATGAGTCCAGTATACAATCTGTTAATTATCATTCTCAGATTTCCTGCAGTTATAGTTATTTTTCCACTTTATACAATGCGATTTCATCAATTTCTCTGTTTGCAGATAAGATATAATCTTCACCATCATTTGTATAATGAAGTACATTTGCTGGTCCGACATCACTATCTAAAAGATCTGCTGTAAATGTTAATTTTTCAGGATCTGTACATCGGAAGAATAACAGATTTCTCTCCCCTTTTCTGTGTCCAATTAAAACACCCTGAGTTCCTGCGATCTCTCCACCCCAGATTCCGTGTGCAAATTCAGCATCTTTTTCATAAGTATAGACTTCTTGAACTTTCCATCCTGTTTCTTGAAAATACTTGATCTTCTCTCCATGGAATGGTGAGATTGTCAACATTTCTAATTCACCATCATTGTCAAAGTCTGCAAATGCCATATCACTGCTTGCTTCATCTAAGATCTGTTTGATCTCCCATGTTCCTTCTTCTGATTCTGGTGGTGTACATTCAAAGACACCTTCATTTGCTGCAACATAAGATCTTAAAACTCCGTCAACTTTTGCTTTGCAGTATCCGTGATTCTTTAATAAACCTTCTTTTAATACTTCAAACTGTAATGGATGTTCTTCATCAACACTACTTAAATCTTCTGGAAGAACGCATACTTGAATCTTCCTGGACTTCTCCAGTCTTCTTTGTATTCATGTCCTGATTTAAAGTACATGCGATCACATAGTTTACTCCATTTCTTGAAATGATATCAAAACGATGCACAAATGGAGCTCTGCTAGTGTTCTTACTTTCCATTCTCCATCTTCCGGGTAAGCTAAGATGATCTTTGCTTCTTTAGAATCATTTGGAGAGTAGAATTTATGTGTTGCTAAAAAATGTCCGTCGGAACCAGGGACCTGAACCATTGACATGGTTCCTCCCGGTCCTTCCCAGATGACTTCTTCCTGATTTCCTTCAAGGTCATATAAACGGCACTGATTTACTTTTTCTGCTGCTACGAGCATATGTTTCTTTCCTTTATAAGTTAAAGGCGCAACAGAATAACATTTTTCTAAGTTTCCAATAACTTTCTTTGATACTTTCATTATGCCACCTTCTTCCTATAAGCAAGAACGGAATGGAATATTCTGTGGTGCTTCAAAGCAATCTTCAAATCCTCTTCTGTGATGATAGTAGATTTTATCTTTATCTGCAGGATATGTGTATTTTCCTCCAACCTGCCAGAAGAATGGATGGAATTTGTATTCATTACGATCTTTCTTGAAGTCATATAATACTTTGATCTCATCACAGTCAGCCTGGAAGTTTGTCCATACATCCCAGTGAATAGGTACAACAACTTTGCACTGTAAGTTTTCAGCCATACGTAATACATCGATGGATGTCATCTTATCCTGCATACCAATAGGGTTTTCTCCGAAAGATCCGAATGCTACGTCTACATCGTAATCTTTTCCATGTTTTGCAAAGTAGATAGAGAAGTGAGAATCTCCAGAATGATAGATATTTCCACCTGGTGTCTTCACTAAGTAGTTAACTGCTTTGTCATCCATATCTGTTGGGCATACGCCTGTTAATTCTTCTCTGTCTGGACCTGTAGAGTCTGTTGTTACGATACATGTTCTGTCAAAAGAATCTAACGCAATAATCTCGATATCTTTGATCTTGATGGAATCTCCAGGTTTACTGTGATACAACGGTCTGCTGGAACTCCCCATTTCTGCCATAATTCTACGGATTTTTTAGGTCCGATGAATGGTACTGGAATTTCTTTTCCGTTTTCATCTGTTGTTGTCATTCCACTGTTGATCACGTGTGCAGCCCATTCTGCAGACATATGATCCTGATGATAATGTGTTGCAAGCACTGCATCAACTTTCTTGAATGCAAATGGATCGATCACAAATGGTACATTACGAAGGTTTGGCTGCATTGCACGTCCACCACACATATTTGCCATCTGATGTCCGACTTCATTTTTCCATCACCATGTGTACGTTTCCCATTTCCACACCATAAATCGATTGTAATGTTTGTATCAGCTGGTGTTTTAAACCATACACCTGTACATCCAAGCCACCACATTGCTACATTTCCTGGTGCTACTACTTCATTTTCAATGTCTTCTACTAACCATGTTCCCCACTCTGGGAATGTGCTTTCAATCCAGCTTTCTCTTGTCATTTCACTAATTTTACTCATAACCTTGATCTCCTTTCTATCCGAAATCTTCTATCTCTATATCCTATAAGTCATTTCCGTAATAAGCATTTTCTCCATGTTTTCTGAAGAAATGTTTGTCCTGTAATACTTGTGGTGCTTCCTCAATATCTTTTTTCAGATGTTCACAGCGGTACGCCATCTTTGCTACTTCTTCCATAACAACTGCATTATGAACTGCTTCTGCTGCGTCTGCTCCCCATGAAAATGGGCCATGGTTTGTACATAAGACACCTGGTACATAGATTGGATTTTTTCCTTCAAATGTTTCTGCGATCACAATCCCTGTATTCTTTTCATACTCTCCGTTGATCTCATCGGCTGTTAAAGATCGTGCACATGGAATATCTCCGAAGAAATAATCGGCATGTGTTGTTCCATAACATGGAATGCTTCTTCCTGCCTGTGCCCATGAAGTCGCCCAAGGAGAATGTGTATGAACGATTCCTCCAACTTCTGGAAATGCTTTGTAAAGCTCGATATGAGTTGGTGTATCAGAGGAAGGATTTAAATCTCCCTCAACTTTTTCCCCATTCAAATCCATGACAACTAACATATCTGGTGTTAGTTTTTCATAGTCAACACCACTTGGCTTAATGACAAACAAACCACGTTCTCTGTCAATCCCACTGACATTTCCCCATGTATAAGTTACCAGTCCTTTTGCCGGTAATTCCATATTTGCTTCGTATACTTGCTGTTTTAATTCATCAAGCATCTTCTTAACTCCTTTCTTACTTTCCTGCATTTCCAAATATTTTCTCTAATTCTTTTCCTACGCCGTCCTGATCATTTCTTCCTGCAATCTGGTCTGCTGCCTCTTTCACGACATCATCTGCATTTTCCATTGCGATTCCAAGTCCAACCAACGTAAGCATCTCAATATCATTTACTTCATCACCAAATGCGATGATATCTTTGATCAAAATACCTAACTTTTGTGCAAGCTTTTTGATTCGCTTCTGCTTTGGAAACTCCCCTTGCTTTAACTGCAAGGACTTTTTTCCCAGAACGAATGGCATCTGCATCCGTTTCTTTTTTGATCACTTCGGCTACTTTATCTAAATAACTTGTGTCATTGTGACTTACAACGATCTTGTAAATGATATGATCATTTACATATTCATTCAAATCATCCGCAATCTGCATTGGTATCTCTTCATCTTCCTCTACAGTCTGATTGAATTTCTGATGGACCAGAAATCTCTCATTCTGAGGATCATCGGATACTAGTTCATCTTTTGCAAAGACATAATACTGTAATCCATATTTTTTACAAATTTCAAATGTCGTATGACAGGTTTCACTTCTTAAATGATTTTCACATAAGATTTCTCCGGTCCTAATGTTTCGAATGACAGCTCCATCACACCCAATGACAATATCGACATTTTTTAATTGTTTTGTGTATGCTCTCGTCATAACATCTGATCGTCCTGTTGCCATAACAAAGGTTATATTTTGATCTTTTAGGTTTTGAATTGCCTTTACATTGGCCTCTGAAACCTGTTTTTTATTGTTTAATAATGTTCCATCAAGATCGGTCACTACCATTCGATACATGATTTCCTCCTTATGCAGGTACTTTGATCCCTGCCTGTTCCATCTTATCTTCTACAAATAAGCGTGCCTGCCTGATTGTTTCAACTGCTTCTTCCATCGTTTGTTTCTTTGTGTTATCTGCCCACATTTCGATCAAGAACATTCCTGTGTAATTTAAATCTTTTAATTTTTTAAAAATGTCTGTAAATCTTACGGTTCCTTCTCCAAATGGAACACATTTAAATACTCCAGGGTTTGTCTCTTTGACATGGATCGCTACCGTTTCACTGATTCCAAGTTCAAATTCACTCTCAACATCCGCTGAAAACTGCGTCAGATTTCCCATATCTGGATAAATCTTAAAATATGGGGAACGGATTTCTTTGATATAGTGCATTGCACGAAGAATCGTTCCAACAAATGGCGTATCCATGATTTCCATTGCAAGGATCACTCCTGCGTGGCTTGCCATCTCGACTGATTTTTTCATTCCTTCTAAGAATAAAGCTTTTGTTTCTTCATCAGATTCTTCATAATATACATCATAAGTTGCAAGCTGGATTACTCTGACTCCTAACTTCTGTGCTAAGATGATTCCTTTTTCCATGATCTCAAATGCTTTATCTCTTATTTCTTTGTTCTTGCTTCCAAATGGGAATCTTCTATGACCACTTAAGCACATGCTTGGAATGATGATCCCTGTCTCTTTCATATAAGAGCGGATTTCTTCGATCTGTTCATCACTCCAATCAAGTCGTGCTAATCTCTCATCAGATTCATCAATAGAAATCTCAATATAATCAAATCCTGCCTGCTTTGCTGCCTGCATTTTTTCAAGCCATGTGAAATCATTTGGAAGAGCTTTTTCATATATCCTAATGGCCTTTTTTTGATATCGTACATCTATCTCACCCCGATTTATTCTGCAGGCATATCTAATGCTTCTCTGATCTTTGCTTCGATTTCTTTTTCTGATAATAAATTTTTAAGTCCAATGACTTTTGTATCTTTTCCTGTTCTAAACTGCGATGTAAATGTTTCAGATACAAAGATCATATCGTAATTGTTTGCTACACCTTTTGCTTCTCCAACACTCATATGTCCGATTTCTGCATCAATTCCTAATCTTTTGAATACTTTGTTGATCTTCATTTTGATCATCTGACTTGATCCCATTCCATTTCCACATGCTGCGATTGCTTTGATTTTCATAATAAATACCTCCTGAATTTTGGCTGATTGATTGTTTTATTAAAAATTGATTTGATATTGCTTTTTAGTACTCGTCGTCTTCCTGACCTACTGTGAAATACTTTTCTTTATCAGATTTCGCATACTGAATCTGAGGAATAACTAACATTGCGATAACACAAAGGATAACTCCAGGTACCTTTAAATACTTAACAATATAAGATACTGCAAGGAAGATCGTTGAGAAGTCGAAGTTTCCATGCCATCCACCGAATGCTACTAACTGTAAAATGTAAGCACAAACAGCTCCTCCTAATACCTGAATGATTCCACTGATAAACGGTAAGATCATGGCTGCTTTAACTCCACCTCTGTGGTTTGCATATACTGCGATACTTGCGTTATCAAAGAATAATGGTACGAATCCTGCGATGATCATAACTGGTGAATGGAAGATCAAAAGTCCTGCGATCGCTAAGAACTGTCCAAGTGCTCCACAGAAGAAACCTACTGTTACTGCGTTTGCTGGTGCGAATCCATAAGCTACCGCACAGTCTACTGCTGGGATTGCTCCTGGTAGCAGTTTGTCTGAAATACCTTTGAATGATTCTGTAAGTTCTGCAACGAACATACGAACACCTGCCTGTAATACGTTTAAGTAAACAGTAAGCTTAATGCTTTAGAGAAAATATAGAATCCAAATGCTGTTGTCTGTGAGAATGTGTCATCTAAACTTCTCATGAAATCTTCCCCAAGTACTAACATGATAATTCCAAAGAATATAAACATTAATACGGATGTAGATACTACATTGTCACTAAACATCTGTAAGAATCCTGGAAGTTTGATATTTTCAATAGAATCTTCTTTTTTACCGATCTTTGGTGCGATCTTGTCTGCTAACCAGATTGCAAACATCTGCTGATGTCCGATCGCAAATCCACCTTCACCGTCTGTTAAACGATCTGTTGGTTCAACTGTTAAGTTAGAAAATACTGCCTGGTATGTACCGACTAAGATTCCGACTGCTACAGCTCCCCAGATATTACGAAGTCCTGGGATAAATAAGAATACGATCCATGTTACGGTTGTTGCCTGCTGTACCATGATATGTCCAGTTAACAATAAGGTACGAAGTTTTGTGAATTTACGGAAGATCAATAAGATGATGTTCCAGATAAATGCAAGTAACAATGATGTCATAGTCCATGCTGCGGATAATCCGATATTTTCAAGTGCTGCATTTACTGCATTCAATCCAAAATACGGGTCAATAACTACCGCATTTAAATGAAACTTCTGGTTTAATCCTGCAAGGATTGGTCGGAATGTGTTGATCAATCCAGCTGAACCTACATTTAAAATCATATAACCTACAACTGCTTTTAAGAAACCTGCTAATGTTTCATACCATTTTCTTCCTAATAAGATGTATCCAACTAAGACGATCAGTCCTACGAAGAACTCCGCTTTCGTCAAAATATTGTTCGATACAAATGTAAATACTGTGTTTAATATTTCCATCCTCTTTCTCCCTTCTTACTCTTCTGGTTCAAATTCATTGATCGCTTTGGCAACTTCCTCAGCTGATTTTGCGTTTTTAATGAATTCAATGTTCTCTTCATCTGAAATAAACTCAGCCATGGACTGAAGTTTCTGCAGATGAGATGTGTCGTCAGTTGCTGCCAGAGTAAGAACAATGTCTACTGGATCATTATCACAGTCAAAACAGACTGGCTTGCTTAATGTAATCAAACTTAATCCTGTTTTATTTACACTCACATCTGGTCTTGAATGAGATAATGCAAGTCCTGGAATGATAACAATATATGGTCCGTTTTCTTCCACACATTTGATCGTCAAATCAATGTAATCTTTTGTAATATAATCGCTATCTACTAAGAGCTGTCCTGATTTGACCATGGAATCTCTCCAATCAGATGCGTCTACATTCAACTTAATGTTTCTTGCTTCGATTACTTCACTCATTTGGTTCCTCCTAATTCATTCTCCATATTTTCTATGTTGCTTTTATGTGCATCTCCTTAAGTTGTTTACATCTTATCATTCGCTGCACATCCGTGCAACAAATTCTCAATCTTTGCACATATGTGCAAAATAAATATTTTAGATTGACATTTATAAATATATTGTTCTTCCATAAATACAATCCATATGCACACAAGTGCAAACCCATACATTTTGTTTAAAATGTACAAAAAAAGAGACAACTCATAAATTACTCCTATGAGTTGCCCCTTTTACAGTGGTTCAGTTTTTTATAAATATTCTTGTTTATTCCTAATATATTTTTTGGTATAAATGGTTCATATCTGCTCGAAGTTCCTGATATTTCTCAATATTTTTTTCAACAGGTTCATAAATCTGTAATGAATTATTCCTACCTGCCGTTCTAGAGCCTCCTCATGATCTGAAACTTTCCCACTTTCACCATTGTGCTTGTCCATGCTCCAATGATCCTGCTTCCCTATGCTGATAATGGATCAGTTTCTTCCATAGACATCTGCCTGAATCTGATTAAATTCATGGCTGTTGCTCAAGCCACCACCAATATGAATCTGA
>ENA-OQIC01000362-OQIC01000362.1-human-gut-metagenome-genome-assembly--contig:-NODE-362-length-20577-cov-2.301320_pt1 | contig 20577 bp, 21 predicted proteins | sample MGYA00242572_ERZ504736 | MGnify/ENA primary metagenome ERZ504736 (study PRJEB26092, sample SAMD00036201) | human gut metagenome | host: Homo sapiens | study: EMG produced TPA metagenomics assembly of...
TTATTATTTTTCCAGCCAGTAATTCACTTGCAGCATATATGCCAGCATCTGCGGTCCTGCCATAAGCTGGCCATACCATGGTTTTCCGTAATCGGAAGGACTGCTTAAAAACCGCTTTACCTTCTTTTCATCCAAAAACTGTTTTACAGGGGCATCCGGTCTTGCCAGAACACCTTTTAATTCTTCTCCCAGTAGCTTTTCATAGAAAGGATTATAGGTTTTTGGATAAGGACTTTTCTTTCTCCATAAAACGTCCTTCGGCAACAAGCCCTCGCCCGCAAAGCGCAGCAGCCCTTTTACCGTATGATTTCTATATTTCATATCCCATGGAACATTCCACAAATACTGCACAATTCTCTCATCTGCAAATGGCACTCTTGCATCCAAGCCACAAGCTCGGCTGGTTCTGTCCATTCTGTCTAAAAGTGTTGCCATAAACCATTTCAGATTTAAATAAGAAATCTCTCTTCGCCTTTTTTCTCTGCCTGTTTCACCTTCCAGCGCCGGTGTATCCTCTATGGTTTTTCATAGGCTTCTCTTGCATACTCTTCCATAGGAAGACGCTCTATCCATGTATCTGCCAAAAGTGTCTGACGTGGCTTCATATCAAAAGACCATGGGAAAGCTCTCATAGCAAAGCTCTCTTCCTTATAAAACCAAGGATAGCCTCCGAAAATCTCGTCTGCCCCTTCCCCTGTTAAAACCACTTTTCTTTCCTTTGCCGTCTGTTCGCAAAAGTACAGCATTGAGCCTTCCACATCTGCCATACAAGGCAAATCTGCCGCATCCACGGCTTTATACAGATAAGCCACCAAATCATCATTGTCACATTCCAGATATCGATGCTTTGTGTCTGCATACTGTACCATTTTTTCTACCCATGGTCTGTCCTGACTGGGCTGAAACGCATTTGCCTTAAAATATTTCCGGTTTCCTTCAAAGTCAAAAGAAAAGGTATCCAGCTGCTGCCCCTGTCTTTTCAGTTCCTTTGCACAGATTGCCGTTACCAGACTGCTGTCTATCCCTCCTGACAAAAAGGTACTCACAGGGGTATTCGCCTGCATCTGACGTTTTACAGCATCTTTGAGCAACCATGCTGTTTTTTCCACAGTTTCAGGAAAAGAGTCTTTATGCTTAAAGCTTTCTAATTTCCAATATATGCGCTTTTGCAGTTTTCCCTCTTGAAAAACTACATATTGTGCCGGAATCACCTCTGAAATTCCCTGAAAAATATCGGCAGTGCGGCTTTTCGCAGGCCCCAGTGCAAAAATTTCACACAGTCCCTCCGTTGTTACAACAGCCTCTATTCCCGAATTTTCCAGCACGTCTTGAATTGTCGAGCCAAAGAAAATCTTATTTTTAAATAGGGTATAATACAGCGGTTTTACTCCTATTTTATCTCTGCAAAGTATAGCCTTTCTTTCTTTTCCATCCCAAAGCGCCAGAGCAAATGTGCCGTTTATTTTTTAAAGAAGTCTTCTCCGTATTCTCGGTATCCTTTTAAACATATTTCCGGCACATCTCCCTTTACAATGAAAATTCCTCTGCCGGTTAATTCTCTTTTTAATTCCTCGAAATTGTATATTCCTCCGTCAAAAACAAGCTTATCTTCTGAAGTTTCTAATGTAAAATCAAAAATCCTCTCATGTCCCTGCTCCTTTACTGAATAATGGGCTGATATTGTTTTCCTTCCAAGGCAGCCTTTGCCGCCGGAATTAAAAGATTGGTATGAGCAATCATAGAATTGGGCTTTTTCTCTGCGTTGTCCTGCCCAAAAGGTACAAAATAGATATTTTTTGCATTCATTAAAAGCCCGATATTTTTCATATTCATTCCCAGTGCATCATTGGTGGAAATGGATAACAGCAGCGGTTTTTCATTTCTCAGATGTGCCTTCGCCGCCATGAGCACCGGCGTATCGGTAATGCCGTTTGCCAGCTTTGCAATGGTATTTCCCGTGCAAGGCATGATAATCAAAAGGTCGAGAAGGTTTTTGGGTCCGATGGGCTCTGCCTGTGCAATGGTTTTCATAATTTTCTTTCCTGTAATTTCCTCTGCCCGTTTTACGAAATCCTCTGCATTTCCAAAACGGCTGTCTGTTTTCTGTGCAGAATTTGAAAAAATCGTCTGTACCTCTGCACCTTCCAAAACCAGATTTTCCAATTCCGTAAATAATTTTTTATAGGTACAGAAAGAACCGGTAATCGCCACTCCAATCTGTTTTCCTTTCAATTCCATAATATCTCCCTCCAAACAACTATTCCCTTTTCCTTTCCTTTTTATCAGCTTTCCTAAAATTTCTGCCGAAGATTTCGGCGCATAGCTTCCCGGAAGTCCTGGAAGCAAAACAGCCTGTATTCCCTTTTCCTTTGCAGCCCCAAAATCCACGCCGCCGGGAGCAGACGCCAAATCTAAAATCAATGCTTTCTTAGGCGCATACTCCAGCAATGCCTTTGGAAGAACCATTGCCGGAATTGTATTAAAAATATAGTCTGCCTGTTCTAAATAAAGAGGAAATTTCCCCTTCTCTATGACTTCATCTGCCAACAAAGCAGCCCTCGCTTTTAATGCTTCTTCTTTCTCATAAACAGCCACATAGCAGCCCATTCTCTTTAAATAAGAAACCAAGGTGCTTCCGCATCTGCATATCCCAAAACAATACAAAAACTTTTATATAAATTTCTGTCACTTCTTTTCATTGCCTCTGCCAGCGTACCTTCTGCCACAGCAACAGTATTCTCCATAACCGTGCGGCAGTCCTTTAAATAATCCACGCAAATAATTCCTTTTTCCTCTGCTTTCTTCAAAAAACTTGTGGGAATTCCTCCTGCAAAAAGCTTGCAACCCTCAGGTGCGTATTCTAAAATTTTTTCCAAAGACAAATCTTCTTTTTTCTCTTTCGAAAATATCTCTCCCCCTTTTAAAAAGGGAACAGGCGCAGCTATGACAGCAGCATCCTTTAACGCTTCTTTTAAAGAAGCTGCCTTGCTTCCATGAACACAGTTCACCGCATAAGTCACAACCTCATAGCCCTCTTTTTCCAGAATTTCCGCCAAATAAGCCTGACGCTTATCTCCTCCGATTACTGTTGCTTTATTTAAACAGAATTTCAATTTAATTCCAAAACCTTTTTCTTTTATGGTATGCCGAAAAATAAGATTGGTTATCCCATGATTTTATTGACAAAAAAGTGAAAAAATGTAGAATGAACATTGTTCAACACAAAAGAAAGGACTTATTGATTATGAAACGATATTTGAATTTTGCATTTTATTATTTCCTGTTTGCTATGGCAGGAGGCGTTTTTTATCGGGAATTTACAAAGTTTTTAGACTTTTCCGGAAAAACCACCTTATCACTGGTACATGTGCATCTTATGGTTTTAGGTACTTTCCTGTTCCTGCTCCTTGCATTGTTTACCAGACACCTGAATCTTGAGGAAGAACGTTCTTTTCGCAGATTTCTCATTCTTCATTCCATTGCACTGCCTTTTATGGTTATCATGATGCTGGTTCGTGGTGTTTTACAGGTTTTGGGAACTTCCCTTTCCTCCGGTGCAAATGCTGCGATTTCCGGAATTGCAGGAATTTCTCATATTCTTATGCTAATTTCCTTCCTGCTGCTGTTTCATGCGCTGAGAAAATGCAGTGAATAAATAATATATCAAAAGAATTATTGACCATACCGGATTTATACTTTTTCGGTATGGTTATTTTTTACACATAATTAATATTGCATCTATTCGTCAGTGCGTATATAATATTTATTATAATTATTTAGGAGATTATTATGGATTATATATCAGTAAAAGAAGCTGCACAGAAATTTCAGCTTTCTGAAAGACGAGTACAAAAGCTTTGCGAAACAAATAGAATTGATGGATGTACTATGGTAAGTGGTATTTGGTTAATTCCTGCTATGGCAAAAAAGCTTCTGATGAAAGATTATCCTCTGCACCAAAATCAGAAGACGATTTAACATTAAAAGAATTATGTGAAGAATTATCTATTTCTACTGCTACCGGAAGAAATTGGATAAAGCTTGGAAAATTAACTCCGGAATGTACCGATAAAAGAACACCTTACTTCTCAAAAAAATATGTTGCCCAATTATATGCAGAACTTCATTCAGGAGAAAATAAAGCCTTAAAAAGTAGAAGAAATAAAAAATTCATATCTGGCAATTCCCTATATAATTCTTATGTATCAGAACAATGTCAGAATATACAATCCTTACAAAAACTATTAGATTTAATAACTGCTAGGAACATTGATTTAGATGTCTCAATTATTCAATTATTGGTTGCTGATTGTGCTTTACATTTATTCTTATACAAACAGGAATTGCAAATGGAGAAAAGCCCAAATTTGTTGTTACAATTTTTAACCGAACAATTCTCTATCGGCGAATATGATAAATTAATTCGAAACCTGATTGATGATACTGAGACAGCAATATCTTTTTGCAGAACTCATTCTTCCATTTTTAACATAGAATATGTATATGAACCTACTGAGGACATATTAGGTTTAATCTACATTTCCTGCAAAAATATAGGAAACAGAAAAGCTACCGGTTCTTATTATACACCGACAAAGGTTGTCAAAAATCTCATAAGTAAGCTTGATTTCCAAGCCACGCCAAAAATATTGGACCCTTGTTGCGGAACAGGAAACTTTCTTCTACAATTACCGGACCATATTCCATTTGACTCAGTATTTGGCAATGATATAGATACAGTTAGTGTCAAAATTACAAGGCTTAATATGGCTCTTAAATATGACGTACCTGTCTCATCTATTTGCGAACATATTACTGCGTTTAATTATCTAACTGAATATACAAATACAGGTTTCCGTTACATTATTGGTAATCCGCCTTGGGGATTTGAATTCTCCGTAAGCGAAAAAAATAAATTAAGAAAATTATTTAAAGCTACTTCCGGTAAAAATATAGAGTCATACGATATTTTTATTGAGCAATCCCTTAATCATCTTTCAGATAACGGACATTTAGCATTTATTCTTCCTGAAGCCATACTGAATGTAAAAGCCCACACTAATATCAGAGAAATCATACTAAAAAACTGTTCCATAAAAAATATCGATTTCTTAGGAAATGCTTTTGACGGAGTTCAGTGTCCTTGTATCCTTCTTGATTTGCAATGTACACGTTCCCCTCTATCCACCCTAGGCATGAATGTAAATACAGGCTCTGATGCCTTTACCATAAACCTAGAACGTAAAGTTACATCCAAATATTTTAGTTTTACAACAACAGATGCGGAATATCAGGTACTTAATAAAATCAAAACTATCAAAAATGCTTCTTTCCTATTGGGAAACGCTGACTTTGCTTTAGGCATTGTAACCGGCAATAACAAAAAATATATTTCTAATGTAAAAACCAGTGAAAACGAAATGGTATTAAAGGGCGCTGATATTCTTAAATATCATATCAACACTACAACAAATTACATTACCTTTGAGCCTGAAAACTTCCAGCAAGTTGCACCCACAGAAATATACCGTGCACAAGAAAAACTTCTGTACCGTTTTATAAGCAATCAATTTGTTTTTGCCTACGATGATAAACAAACACTTTCCTTAAATAGCTGTAACATCGTCATACCTAAAATACCGGGAATTAAAATAAAATATGTATTAGCAATACTAAACTCAAGAATTGCACAGTTCATTTATAAAAAAGAATTCAATTCAGTAAAAATTTTACGCTCTCATATTGAAAACATCCCTATTCCTTTCATAGATGAAGCAGCACAAGATAAAATCATTGCCATTACTGATAAACTGATTGCCGGACTCAGTTCAGAGGAAACCATCCACGTTTATAATGAACTAGATGCACTAATTGCGGAGATTTTCAATCTTAATCCCTCAGAAATAGAGATTATAAAAAAAGCCGTAGACGGAGAAAATAAATTTTTACTATAATGCAAATAAGAGCCAATGTTTATAAAAAACACGGCTCTTATTCGTTATTTTCCTTTTCTCTTTACTTCATTGAGGACATCTCTCTCATTAACCAAGAAAGGGGAAAGTTCTTCTTCTGTCATAAAAACTTGTCCTTCAAATATCTGTGCTCCATCAACGCCTGTATTTTCATTTCTATGTTGAGGACTTAGTTTTCCGGTCTTCTGTAATTCATCACTTGTAAGTACCCAATATAATAAGTCGTCTCGGCAAACACCAATCCAAATAAATATGTCACAGCAAGAAGGTTTTAACTGCTGGTAATGATATTTAAACGAATTCGTTGTAGCTTCTGTATGTAAATATGCTCTGCTGGCAAGACTGCCACTTGTCTTTGTACTATTAGCTCTGCAAGCTTTACCTCTACCCTTATCCCATCAAGCCATAAATCAAATTCTCCGTCAAAATCGGGATATATAGAAGTCATATTTTCTTTTGTTGCCTTTACAAATTCTGGAAATAAACTAAGAATATGTTTCTCTCCCCATGTTTCTCCAAAAGTACGTGGAGCCATCTCAAACAAATCCAAATATTGATTTCTCTTAGCATACGCATCCTGCAATTCCACATATTTTTCATACGTTATTGTTTGTGTAGCCAGCAAATACGCAAATATTCTTCCTTCTGTACTAAAAGGAAATATGGCTTTCTCTTTCTTAATCATTTCTATAACGTTTTTATTTCCACCCGATTGTTTCAAAAGCTCATCTAATTGCTTTCTTAATTCTCTCATTTATCCTTTCCTTCTCTGTAAAATTTCCTCAACCCAATATCTTTTCTCTTATGACAATCTTCCTTTAAAATCCTCATATCCAAAGCTTTTCACCAGTTTCATTTCCCCGTTCCTGTCTCTCCAGACAATATCCGGCAGAGGCATTCCGTTAAAGGTATTCGTCTTCACCATGGTGTAAAGAGCCATATCCTCAAAGACTACCAAATCCCCTTCTTTTAAAGGAGCATCAAAGGAATAATCGCCCATAACATCCCCTGCAAGACAGGTAGGACCTGCAAGCCTTACTGTACAAGCTTTTTCCCCTGCTAAACCGCTGTCCTTTACAGGAGGACGATACGGCATTTCCAGAACGTCCGGCATGTGACAAGCTGCGGAAGTGTCTAAAATGGCAATATCCATTCCGTTATGTACCACCTCTAAAACCTGTGAAACCAGAAATCCTGCATCCAGCACCACTGCTTCTCCCGGCTCTAAATAGACTTCCACATCATAGGTTTCTTTAAATGGCGCACCATTCTGATTAAAGCATCTACGTCATAATCTGCTTTTGTAATGTGATGTCCGCCGCCTAAATTCAGCCATTTCATCTGATACAGATATTTGCCGAATTTTTCTTCCACTGCTTTTAAGGTAATTTCCAAAGCATCTGCTCCCTGCTCGCAGAGGGTATGAAAATGCAGTCCGTCTAACTCCGAAAGCAGTTCTTCCTCAAAGTTTTCCAAAGTGGTTCCCAAACGGGAAAAATCAGCACAGGGGTCATAAATCGCATGACCTTCCTGTGTGGAGCACTGAGGGTTAATGCGAAGTCCTACGGATTTCCCTGCTGCTTTTGCTTTTTTCGCAAATTTTTTAAACTGTGTGGGAGAATTAAATACCACATCATCTGCGTATTTTAAAATTTCATCAAATTCCTTTTCTCTGTATGCAGGAGAAAAGACATGAGTTTCCTTGCCGAATTCCTCACATCCAAGCTTTGCCTCGTAAAGTCCGCTTGCCGTAGTCCCTGCCAGATATTCTCTCATAAGAGGATAAGCATAAAACATGGAAAATGCCTTCTGTGCCAGCAATATTTTGCATCCGCTTTTTTCTGACACAGATTTCAAAATTTCCAGATTATGCAAAAGCCGTTTCTCATCTACCAGAAAATACGGTGTGGAAAATTCGTTTTTCTCTCCCCCGCTCATTAGTCCACCAGTACCGGTGTATGAGTTTCTTTCCATGGAAGTCCCCATTTATTTAATGCGTCCATAAACGGGTCTGGATCAAACTCTTCAATGTTGTGAACACCCGGTTTATTCCATTTACCTGTCATAACCATCATCGCACCAATCATAGCAGGTACACCGGTGTATAAGCAACTGCCTGAGAACCAACCTCTTTATAACATTCTTCATGGTCGCAAATGTTGTAAAGATAATAAGTTTTCTCTTTTCCGTCCTTTTTCCCTTGAAAAATACATCCGATATTTGTCTTTCCTTTTGTACGAGGTCCTAAAGAAGCAGGGTCAGGAAGCACTGCCTTTAAGAACTGTAACGGAATAATTTCTTTGCCTTCGTACATAATCGGTTCAATGGAGGTCATTCCAACATTTTCCAAACATTTTAAATGTGTCAGATAACTCTGTCCGAAAGTCATAAAGAAACGAATTCTTTTAATTCCCGGAATGTTAAGAGCCAGACTTTCAATTTCTTCATGGTGAAGCAGATACATATCTTTTTCTCCCACGCCTTCAAAATTGTATTCTCTCTTAATTTCCATAGGCTCTGTTTCTACCCAATGACCGTCTTCCCAGTAAGAGCCTTTTGCAGAAACCTCACGAATGTTAATTTCCGGATTAAAGTTTGTCGCAAATGGATAGCCGTGGTCTCCGCCGTTGCAGTCTAAAATATCAATATAGTTAATTTCATCAAATTCATGTTTTAACGCATAAGCGCTGAACACACCTGTTACACCCGGATCAAAACCGCTTCCTAAAAGAGCTGTAATTCCCGCTTCTTCAAATTTTTCTCTGTATGCCCACTGCCAGCTATATTCGAATTTTGCTGTATCTTCCGGTTCATAGTTGGCTGTATCAATATAATGTGTCTTTGTTGCAAGGCAGGCATCCATAATAGTAAGATCCTGATATGGAAGAGCCAGATTTAAAACTACATCCGGTTTTACATCATTAATCAGTGCAATCAGCTCGTCTACATTGTCTGCATTTACCTGTGCAGTAGTGATTTTTGTCTTTGTTGTTCCCTGTAATTTTTCTTTTAACGCATCACATTTGGATACTGTACGGCTGGCAATACAGATTTCCTCAAATACCTCGCTATTCTGACAACATTTGTGAATGGCTACGGATGCTACGCCTCCGCATCCGATAATCAACGCTTTTCCCATGTTTTTTCCTCCTGTTTTCATGTTCTTTTATATTTTACTTCTTGCTTAAAGCCAGAAGCATTTCTCTGATAATTTTTCCTGCTGCGGCTGTGGAAGCCCCGCTTTGGTCGTAATGAGGCTTAACTCATTGACATCGCAGCCTATGACATTGGCTTTTTCACAGACTAATGTGGCAGCCTTTCTAAGCTCGTCAAAGCTTACCCCGCCCGGCTCCGGTGTTCCTGTTCCCGGAAATACGGAAGTCCATAACATCTAAATCTACGGTAAAATAAACAGGTTTCCCCTTTAATTCCTCTAGCGCTTCTTCCAGACCGTCAAAGGAGAATTTCTGCATTTTCACATGCTCCTTTGCCCAGTAAAATTCCTCTCTATCTCCGGAGCGAATTCCAAACTGATAAATTTTACCGTCTCCTGTCATTTCCCAGCATCTGCGCAGTACACAAGCATGGGAAAGCTTTGTGTCTAAATATTCTTCTCTTAAATCCGCATGTGCATCAAAGTGAATAATGCAAACCTCAGGATATTGCTCCCATACGGCACGAAAAGCGCCTAAGGTCACCAGATGCTCACCGCCTACCATAAACGGCAGCTTTTTATCTTTTAAAATCAACGCTGTACGATGATAAATGTCTGTAAGCGCTGCTTTGGTGTTTCCAAAAGAAAGCTCTAAATCTCCGGAGTCCATAATTTTACAGTCTCTTAAATCCTTATCCTGATAAGGGCTGTAACTTTCCAGACCGTAGGACTCATGACGGACGGCGCTGCTACCAAACCGTGTTCCCGGTCTAAAAGAGGTTGTGGAGTCAAAAGGCGCTCCGAAAAGCACAATTTCCGCCTCGTTGTATTCCTTATCACATTCTAAAAAAGTTTCTATATTATTTTTCAACATCTTTTAACAGTTCCTCCACGTATGCAGGCAGATAAAATGCCCCTTTATGTAATGTAGTGGTATAATAATGCGTTTTTATTCCTCTTTCATTCCAACACTTTTCATCCAAATTTCTGAGAGGATGATACTTCTTAGATGCAAAGCCAAACAGCCAATGTCCGGAAGGATAAGTAGGAATATGCGCCTGATAAATTCTGCTGATTGGAAAGGACTCTGTAATATTCCTGTGCGCCCGCTGACAGGCAAGAGCATCTTCCTCGTAGAAAGGACTTTCATGCTGATTTACCATAATGCCGTCTTCCTTTAAAGCTTTATAGCAATTGCCGTAAAATTCTCTTGTAAAAAGTCCTTCTCCCGGTCCAAACGGTCGGTGGAGTCCACAATAATCAAATCATATTCCTCTTTGCAGCGGCGGATGAATTTCAGCCCATCTTCGTAGAAATATGCACACGTTCATCCTCCAGTCCACAGGCTGTGTGAGGAAAATATTCTTTACACACCTCTACCACCATTTCATCAATTTCCACCAAATCAATTCGTTTGATTTCCTCATATCTGGTAAGCTCTCTTACCACGCCGCCGTCTCCTGCGCCGATAACCAGTATATTTTCCACATGAGGATGTACTGCCATAGGAATATGGGTAATCATTTCATGGTAGATAAATTCATCCTTTTCTGTAAACATCATATATCCGTCTAATGTAAGAAATTTTCCGAATTCCGGTGACTCAAAGACATCAATTCTCTGGAACTCACTCTGCCCGCTGTATAACTGTTTATCCACACGGATAGAAAATTTCACATTATTTGTCTGTTTCTCTGAAAACCATAAATCCATATTAAACTCCTTTCAGCACATTCAAATAATTGATTTCTGCATCCTCAGGGCCTGTAATGGTACAGCCCTTTTCCTTTGCATACTCAATATGCTCGATAATCTCTTTTGTCACTCTTTCTCCTGGCGCTAAAATAGGAATTCCCGGCGGATAACACATAACAAACTCACTGCAAATAAAGCCGATTGCGTCTCGCAGTGTTTTGGACTCCTTTTCTGCGTAAAAAGCTTCCTGAGGAGATACTGCCACCTGAGGCGGAATATATTCCTGCTCAATTAAATCCACTTTTGTCTTGCCAAACCGCCTTGCAACCTCAGAAAGAGAAGACACCAATCGCTCAATATCACGTTTTCTGTCTCCGATAGACAAATATGCCAAAATATTTCCAAAATCTCCGAATTCAATCTGAATGTCATATTCATCCCGTAGCAAATCATAGACTTCAATTCCCGCAAGTCCTGTTTCCAAGGTATGAATAGAAAGCTTTGTCACATCAAAATCATACACACTGTCCTTGTTTATGATTTCCTTGGAAAATGCGTAAAAGCCCGGAATTTCGTTAATCTCTTTTCTGGCGTATTCTGCCAGCTCAATGACCTTTTCAAAGGTTTCTCTGCCTCTCAATGCCAGATTTCTTCTGGAAATATCCAGACTGGACATCAAAAGATAAGAACCGCTGGTCGTCTGCGTCAGATTGATAATCTGTCTTACATGTCCTTCCGGCATATTCGGTCCGATTAAAAGCAGAGAGCTCTGTGTCAGACTTCCTCCCGATTTGTGCATGGAAACTGCTGCCATATCTGCTCCTGCATCCATAGCGGAAACAGGAAGCTTGTCTGAAAAATAAAAATGCGTTCCGTGCGCCTCATCCGCCAGACAATACATTCCGTTATCATGTGCCAGCTTTACAATGGACTGAATATCAGAGCAAACGCCGTAGTAGGTAGGATTGTTTACTAAAACTGCCTTTGCATCGGGATTTTCCCGAATTACCCTTTCCACATCCGCCACAGACATTCCAAGAGGAATTCCAAGACGATTGCTGCACTGTGGATTTACATACACAGGCACTGCTCCGCACAGTACCATTGCCGTAAGCACGCTTCGGTGCACATTCCTCGGAAGAATAATTTTCTCTCCTCTTTTTGCAACCGATAAAATCATGCTCTGCACCGAAGAAGTTGTCCCCCCTACCATCAAAAAAGCGTGGGCCGCATGAAAAGCCTCTGCTGCCAGCTCCTCTGCCTGACGGATAACGGAGACCGGATGACAAAGATTGTCAAGAGGTTCATAGAGTTACATCTAAATTCATACAGCGATCTCCCAAAAGACGCTCCAGCTCCGGATTTCCCCTTCCTCTTTTATGTCCCGGCACATCAAAGGGCACGACTCTCATCTTTCTGAATTTTTCTAAAGCCTCATAAATCGGGGCACTTTCCTGCGATAACTTTTCCATTTCTGCCTCCTTTTATCAGACTGTTTTTCCGATAAAAATTTCTGTCATTTCTTTCTTTAAACGATTTTCTATATCCTGTTTCTTTTCTTTGAAAGTTCCTCTATATTTGTATTAAATAAATAATCATTCTAAATCAATTTTTCCCGCACCATTTTCGTATGGAATAAATTCGCTTCCGGTACGTTGATATCCACAGCGTTATATTCTTTTAAAGTTTCTTTATCAATATATTCCTGAATAGAATGAATTTCATGGTCCATAAAGAGCTTCTTTCCCTTTAAGCTTCTTGTAAAGCCTCTTACCCGATAATCCATGGTAATTACGTCCGAGTCAAAAGCTCCGATAAGGTAATCCAGAGTGGAAAGCGGCGTAATCTCTCCGCAGGTAGACACATCAATATCCACCCGAAAGGTTGCCACACAGGTTTCCGGATGATACTCCGGATATGTATGTACTGTCACATGCTTTTATCTAAATGCGCCACATGAGTTTTTCCCATAGGAACCATAGTCTTTTCCGCAATCAAGATAGTCACAGATGCTCCCTGCGGCTCATAATCCTGCTGGGAAATATTCAATATCTGTGCACCTATCATCTGTGTTAAATTTGTCAAAATGGTAATCAGTCTATCGGAATTATACATATCGTCAATGTATTCAATATATTCTTTCTGGTCTTTTTGCGTTTCCGCATAGCATATATCAAAAATATTAAAGCTCAGGGATTTTGTTAAATTATTAAAACCATACAGCTTCAGTTTTTCACTCATAATTCCATTTCCTTTCAGCAGTGCTCTTCTCCCGAAGCATTTTTATTGTTTCATAGAACGCCATTCCCATGAAACAATAAAACGCCACAGGTGCTGTATTTCTACACATCACCTGTGGCTGTATTTCGCAAAATATCCAACGATATTCATTTCGTCCCATTTTCTTTTCTCTAAGGGTTCGGAATGACGAAAGTTTTAGAGTCTATATAGCAAATATCTTACTTTTACTACTCTTATTGACCGTTTCACAAGTTGATGTGCACCTTTTGTGCACTGGTTGTAAAGTTACCAACTTATAAAATTTGAGCTTTTAACTCAATCAATAAGGCAACAAGCGTTGCCAATCGGCAGTTGCCCCGGCTGTCCGTATGGCCTTAACCCGAAGGTGGGCAAAAAATATTTGCATGGAACCTCTGTCGAACTTTGTATCCCATAGCCTTCTTAATATAGCTGATTTTAATTTTTTTGTCAATAGATTTGGCACTTAAATGGACACAATAATTCCTCCGTCATTTGCATACATACTGCTGACTCCCGCAGTGTCTAAAACAACGACATCCTTGACTTCAATTCGCTTTAAAATCTCTTCTTTTACGATTTCTGCACGAGAAGCACAGTTGCAGTGGGTAATTGCCAAAACTTTCTCTGCACTGTCCTTAGCATTTTCCACAACATAATCCACCATTTTTACAAGAGCCTTGTTAATTCCCCTTGCCTGATCCAGCTGTGCAATAGTCCCCTCCGGTGTGCCGTTCATAACCGGTTTAATCTTTAAAGCGCTTGCCACAAAAGCTTTCATATTGCTCAGTCTTCCGTTCTTTCTCAGTGTTTCCAGATTTTCCAATACAAAATAAATATTCTGTGACTGAATATACTCTTCAACGGTTTTTATTACCTGCTCAAAGTCCATTCCTGCTTCTTCACATTCTTCGATTTTCATGGCGATTAAGGTCTGACCTGCGGAAGCAGAACAGGAATTAAAAACATGTACCTTCTGCTCCGGTTTATCTTCTGAAAGAAGATTTTTTCCTAAAACCGCACTGTTATAAGAACCGCTCAAATTAGATGAGAGTGTTACTGCATACACATGCTCCGCATCACAGTCAAATGCCTGACGATATCTTTCCGGTGAAGGGCAGGAGGATTTGGGACATTCCGGACACTGTGCCACTTTCTCTAAAACTCTGCCTGATTAAAGCTTTCGTCATCTACAATATCTTCGCCCCCAACGGTCAATGTCAAAGGAATACTTCAAATTTTTCATCTGTTTTCCATCTGTCTAATAATTCGCCGCAGCTATCTATTACAATTTTATATTTCATTTTTCATAACCTCTTTATGTAGTTTTTAATACCATTTCTTATACTACCACAAAACTACTTATTTGAAAAGGTTTTTTCCTAAAACACTGGGATTTTTTTTCATTTTCGTTTATACTGTTCTTATCCTTTCTTCCATACGGAAAATTTTTATAGAAATGAGGGATTTTTTATGATTGCATTACAGGTGCAGGATATAAAAAACTTTATGTCAAAATTATTGATTGGTACTGATTTTGATGCTTTCTGGCTGTCAGAAGCGACTGTCACTACCTCCATTACTTATACCTTAGACGGACTTCTCCATCCTGATTTTTTCGATACACAGGAAGCAGAACTGTTGCAGGCAGAAGGTCGTGAATACACACTTTGGAAAGACATCAAGCCCTTTTGTTTTTCCATCATGAAAGGAAAAAAAACACCTCTTCACTTTAAAATTGTATTCATGCTCTCAAAAAAAATACAGAAAAACTTTTACTGGGAAACCGTGTTCCTCTCTCTATTGATGATATTTTCGGTCTTTTCGTAAATTTCCAATACGACGGAACACATTTAACCTGTACTACCGGAACTTCTGTAAAAACCTTTACTCTTGATAAAACCTTAGATCATGTATGGGATGAGCTGGTTCAAAAGTTTTTCAGGCAGCAGCAAATCCCCTACGAAATTTTATAGAATTAGGAGACTGACTTATGATACAGGATATCGGAACACATTGTTATCACAACGAATACATACCTGTTCCGCCAAAAGAACAGGACTTTATTTTATGTTATAAGAAAAAAAACGTTTTAGTGAAAAAAACAAAGGACAGCTTTTTGCTACCACGTTTCTGTGACATTCCAAATTGGGAAACAGAGCCGTACATTTATTTATTTTCCATTGATGAGCATCATTTTTATATGCTTCCAAAAATGCAGCCTTCTCTTTTGTCTGATTTTACTTTTGAAGATTTGGTTATCTTTCGCAGCCAGCAGCCAAAAGAGCTGTGTTTTGCACTGATTACAGGCTTTCATTTATTTTCTTGGTATGAAAGCCGCAAATTCTGCGGTAAATGCGGTGAAAAACTGCTTCACGATACAAAAGAACGCATGATGTACTGCCCCCATTGTCATAACACAGAATATCCCAAAATTTCTCCTGCCGTCATTGTAGGTATTCGAAATAAAAACAAGCTCTTACTTTCAAAATACGCCGGAAGAAATACTACACGTTATGCCTTGATTGCGGGATTTACGGAAATCGGTGAAACACTGGAAGACACAGTAAGAAGAGAAGTCATGGAAGAGGTTGGACTGAAGGTAAAAAACATTCAATATTACAAAAGCCAGCCGTGGGGACTTTCCGGCTCTGTTTTGTCAGGATTTTTCTGTGATTTAGACGGTGACGATACCATCACCTTAGACCGAGAAGAATTGTCCACTGCCCAGTGGTTTGAGAGAGAAGACATTCCTTATGATGACTATGACGTAAGCCTTACAAGGGAAATGATGATACAATTTAAAAAAGGACTCTATTAAAAAATAACAAAAAGAGACTGTCTTTTAAATATTCCGAATGAGCATTTAATGTAACAGTCTCTTTTATATAATTATCTTTTATTTTGCCAGAAGCAGCATGATTTCATTGCTTCTTGTCACAAATTTTGTCATTTCTTCCGGTGTCAGCTGTCTGTGGCTGATTAACGCCAAATCATATAACTGTTCGCACAGAATATCCACGTTTTCATTTTCTTTATTTTCCAGAACATACTGTACCAGTTTTATTATTTGCATTTAATACCAGTGTTTCCTGTCCGCCGAACATAGATGGGTCCATGCCGTACATATTGTACATTTTCATCATTTCCTGCATACGACGGTTTTCTTCGGAAATTGTCATCATGGAAGATACTTTATCGTTTTTCAGGCTTTCTACCTTAATTGTCAGATTTTCCTTCTTTAAAGCTTTCTTAAAGATTTCAGATAAAGTCTTTGTTTCTTCCTCTAAGTCTTTTCCTTCTTCTTTTACAGCGTCTGTTACATCTGCATCAATACGAAGGAATTTGACATTTTCTTTTACCTGTTCTACATGAGAAATAAACGGAGAGTCAATGTTGTGCTTCAGAATAACCGCATCCTGATTTTGTTCTCTGAACATATTGATATACTGGCTCTGCTGTACTTCATCGGTTACATAGTAAATACTGGTTTTCTCAGGTTCTTTTTTCGCTTCTTCTTTTGCTTCCTCAAGACTTCTTCTTTATTTTCCTCTGTAAGAACTTCCTGCTCTTCCGGTGTTTCTGCTGTATTTTCTTTGATGCAGTCTTCCAGTGTCAGGTATTTTCCGTTCAATATTCTTATAGAGAATATAATCCATCATTCTCTCAGAGAATTTCACATCTTTTAAGCAGCCGAATTTAATAAACGGATTGATATCATCCCAGTATTTTTCATAGTTTTCTCTGTCAGTTTTGCACATACCGGAAAGCTTGTCTGCCACTTTTTTGCTGATATAATCAGAAATTTTCTTTACAAAACCATCGTTCTGCAAAGCACTTCTGGATACGTTAAGCGGTAAATCAGGACAATCGATGACACCCTTTAACAGCATTAAAAATTCAGGAATAACTTCTTTGATGTTATCTGCAATAAATACCTGATTATTGTATAATTTAATTGTACCTTCAATGGACTCATATTCCATGTTGATTTTTGGGAAGTATAAAATACCTTTCAAATTAAACGGATAATCCATGTTCAGATGTATCCAGAACAATGGCTCTTTATAATCCATGAATACTTTTCTGTAAAATGCTTTATACTCTTCTTCTGTACATTCATTTGGATGCTTCATCCACAACGGATTTGTATCGCTTAAAGATACCGGACGTTTGTGGATTTTCACCATTTCTTTTGCAGGAGAAATTTCTACAACCTCTTTTTCGCCGTTTTCATTTTCTTTTTCTTCTGTTTTTGCATCTTCGTGAATATGTTCTACAATGACATCGTCTTCTTTTACCTCAGACTCTTCAATGGTTTCATATTCCTGCGGCGCATTTGCTTTGGAAAGGAAGATTTCTACCGGCATAAAGGAACAGTATTTTTCAATGATTTCTCTTGCACGGTATTCATTGGCAAATTCTACGCTTTCTTCATTTAAGAACAGCGTAATCTCTGTACCCACTTCTGTTCTGTTTCCATCTCCGATTTCATACTCTGTACCGCCGTCACTGGACCAGTGAACCGCAGTTGCACCTTCTTTGTAAGATAAAGTATCAATCTGTACTTCATCTGCCACCATAAACGCAGAGTAAAATCCCAGACCAAAATGTCCGATAATCTGGTCTTCATTTGTTTTATCTTTATATTTCTCTAAAAACTGTGTTGCACCGGAAAATGCAATCTGTGTAATGTATTCTTCTACTTCATCTGCGGTCATACCAAGACCTGTATCAATGAATTTCAAAGTCTTTTCTTCCGGATTTACAATGACCTGAATTTTATTTTTATGGTCTTCCGGAAAAGTGTATTCTCCCATAACCTCCAGTTTTTTCAGTTTTGTAATGGCATCACATCCGTTTGAAATTAATTCACGAAAGAAAATGTCATGATCGGAATACATCCATTTTTTAATAATCGGAAGGATATTGTCACTGTTAATTGATAAAGTACCACGCTTGCTAGCCATGATAAAATACATCTCCTTTTTCATTCTTATATTGGGAACGTTTCCCTGTCTAAACACCATAATAGTCCCCAAAGAAATAAAAGTCAAGAGAAAATTAGCACTCAACCATATTGAGTGCTAACAACTTTTATAAACTTTCTTAAATAATTCTAAACTTCTTATTTTTTCTTTGCTGCAATAAAGATATTCGGCGGATTTTTATGGAGATTGACAATTTCCAGAACTTCAAAACCGTTTTTCTGGATTTTCCGCATCAGACTAATGGGTGTATCAAAAGCTACATAAGGCATCAGATGCAATTTACTTTTCCAGAATTTTTTCACAGAGTCTTTGGACAAATTTCTTCCCAGACAGTCTGTGGCAGAAAGAAAAATACCGCCCGGTTTTAAAATCTCATATATTTTCTTTAAAACCTCTTCCTGATTTTTCATATACAACAGCACATTATACGCCGTCACCACATCATAGCTTTCCGGCTCTATTTCCATTTCCGTCAATTCTCCCATGGAAAAGGTAATATTATTCTTTGACAATTTTTCTGCTTTTTCTCTGGCTTTTTGGAGCATATCTTTAGAAATATCCGTTGCCGTGATTTCTTTTACATATTTTGAAAGAGGAATGGTCGCTGCGCCGGTGCCGCAGCCAATCTCAAAAACTCTGTCCTCCTCCTTTAAAAATGTCGCAGAACGTTTCACAGTTTTTCTGTAAGCATTTTCATATACTGATAAAACCTGCTTATCGAATACTTCTGAACGCCTGTTCCAAAATGCAGGAGCTTCAACCCTTGTATTTTTCATCCTTATCCCTCCTTGATCACTTCAAAAACAAACGCAGCAATTTCTTTTTCCCATTTGTATACGGCTGATAACGAATAGGTAAATCGACTCCCTGATATTTTTTCACAATACTTTTCGTATGACTAAAGGTATCAAAGCTTTTTTTTCCGTGATAGCTTCCCATACCGCTTGCACCTACACCGCCAAATCCCATTCTTGATGTTGCCAAATGAATAATGGTGTCGTTAATACAACCTCCTCCAAAGGATACTTCCCTTAAAACCCTTTTCTCTGTCTGCTTTCTTCCTGTGAAAAGATACAATGCAAGAGGTTTTTCCCCTTTTTTAATAAAATCCTCTGCCTCCTTTAAATCTCTGTAAGTAAGCACAGGCAGCACCGGTCCGAAAATTTCTTCCTGCATAATGGGTGACTTTTCCGTAATATCATCTAAAACAGTAGGGGCAATAAACAGCCTTTCTTTATTCCCAAAGCCGCCCTTTATAATATGTTCTCCTTCCATAAGCTTCATAATGCGCTCATAGTGTTTTTCATTAATGATTTTAGGATAATCCTGATTTTTCATCGGCTCTGCCGAAAACATTTTATCAATCCAGTATTTTAAATATTCTAAAAATTCTTCTTTTACAGCTTCCTGTATCAAAAGGTAATCAGGAGCTACACAGGTCTGTCCGCTGTTTAAATATTTCCCAAACACCAGACGTTTTGCTGCCAGCTTTAAATTTGCTGTTTCGTCTACAATACAGGGACTTTTTCCACCCAGCTCTAAAGTAACAGGCGTGAGATTTTGGGCAGCCTTTTCCAGAACAATTTTTCCCACTGCCTTGCTTCCCGTAAAGAAAATATAGTCAAATTTCTGTTCTAAAAGCGCTGTATTCTCTTCTCTGCCGCCTTCCACAGCTGCCACAAATTCTTTCGGAAAAACAGCGGAAAGAATTTTTTTAATCACTGCCGAGGTGTGCGGTGCATAAGCAGAAGGCTTTACCACACAACAATTTCCCGCTGCAACAGCGCCGATTAAAGGCTCCATACAAAGCATAAAAGGGTAATTCCAAGGGGCTATAATCAGCACTGTGCCATAGGGCTCGACAGCTTCAAAGCTTTTTGCAGGAAACTGCGCCAATGGTGTCAAGGCACGTTTTTCCTTCATCCAGCCTTTAAATGCTTTTCTGCATAGTTCAGCTCGGAAAGTGTCATTCCCACTTCTGTCATATAAGCTTCAAAATCTGATTTTCCCAAGTCCTTATACAGGGCTTCTTCGATTTCTTTTTCATAATATAAAATTGTTCGTTTTAAGCGAAGAAGAGCTTTCTTGCGAAATTCATAAGCTTTTGTCCTGTTTTTTTCAAAAAAAAGCTTTTTGCCTCTCTGCTATGCAGTTTATTTCCATGAGCCGTCACCTCACTAGCTTCTACAATTAAATACTGTCCGTTTGGAAGAGGAAAGACTTCACTGGCATCCTCCAGCTCTTCCAAGGTCATTCCGTCTACATCCATGCCGTTTTCTTCAAAATATTCCTTACTTCGGCTAAAGAGTCTACACAACTGCCATGCAATCCTCTAAAAACGCCTCCGCCTCTTCCTCTGTCTCCGCTACCGGCTCTGCAAATAACTGCTCCTGATTTTTCAAAAAAGTTACCAGACATTCTTCACTATATTCATTCATTCCAATTTCCTCCTTGTTGAATTATTTTTTCTCTAAAACGGTTTCTACCCGTTCTGTTTCATATTTTG